>Ga0136641_1000814_pt1 | contig 13213 bp, 15 predicted proteins | sample EliLak1302023Y_FD_115312 | JGI IMG/M metagenome (GOLD analysis project Ga0136641, IMG submission 115312) | Freshwater microbial communities from Elizabeth Lake, Yosemite National Park, California, USA - 13020-23Y | ecosystem: Environmental > Aquatic > Freshwater > Lake ...
GCCCCCGTGCAGATCGTGCAGCTTGCGGGCACGCCGGTGCTGCTGGTGCAGCGTTACGACCGCGTCGTCTCCGCCAACGCAGTTCAGGCCCAGCGCTTGCACCAGGAAGATTTTTGCCAGGCCTTGGGTGTTCCCCCAGAACACAAATACCAGAACGAGGGCGGTCCCGATTTGGCCCAGTGTTTCGCGCTGCTTCGCCGTGCCACCCGCCCCAGCGCGCTGCATGTGCTTGGCCTGCTGGACGTTGTCGTCTTCAATGTCCTCATCGGCAACCACGACGCGCATGGCAAAAACTTTTCGTTGCTGTACGGCGCGGCCGGCGCGGGCCTGGCGCCGCTGTATGACCTGCTGAGCACGGCGGTGTATCCCCGGTTGGCAAACAAGATGGCCATGAAGCTGGGCGGCAAGTACCGCTACACCGAAGTGATGGGTCGTCACTGGACGCAGTTCGGCGTGGACGCGGGCCTTTCCCCGGCACAGGTGCGCAAGCGCGTGTTGGATTTGGCCAAGCGCCTGCCCACGCTGGCAGAGCAGACGCATGCGAGTCTGCGTGATCAGGGCCAGGACCACCCTGTCCTGGGCCAGATCGTCAGCCTCATCGGCCAACGCTGCGCGCTGACCACGCGCCGTCTGACCGGAGCGGATACATCAGCTGATCACGCGCCCGATGAACCGCCGGCGTCCCAGCTATGAACTGAACCCAATTCAGCAACTTCTCGCTGGATTTACGGGTGCGATCTCGGGCCACGCAGACCGGTTTGGCATCCGAGGGTAGGGCGCCTTGACGAAGCTACCGAAGGGGGTCAAGGAAGGGATCGAGTGAGGTGCGTTCTGCCATCCAGATGCGCCACCTCGAAAGGGGAGCACTGCCCCTGACCCAGGCGTGGGACACGATCATGGATGTCGCGGAACGCTACAACCTTCGTCTGCCTGTGCGGCAGGTTCGGGGCATCCGATGGTCGTCGCGAAAGGTCGCAAGCTCACCCCCTGAGCTTCAGATCGCGGATGCTGGTGTTCGTCGACAACCATTATCAGACACTTGACTGTCTGTTATGAATGTCATTTAATGTGGCATGACCGAGACCCCCGCGCCACCTGCGCCACCCGCTGAACCCGATCCTGCCGATCCGGCCGGCTCGGCCGACCCCAGCGAGCGGCTGTCCATCGACCAGCTCGCGACGCTGACCGGCCTCACGGCCCGCACGGTGCGCTACTACATCCAGCAAGATCTCGTCAGCCGGCCGGAAGGTGCCAAGCGCGGCGCCTACTACGGGCGCCGGCATGTCGAGCAATTGCTGCTGATCCGCCGCTGGACCGACGCCGGGCTGAGCCTGGGCCGCGTGCGCGAGCTGATCGTCGGGGCGCCCGAAGACCCGCCGCGGCGCGCCGCGCCACCCGGGGCCGTCGAGGTCTGGAGTCGGGTGACCCTGGCCGACGGCCTGGAAGTCCACCTCGAGCCCGGCCGCGCCGGGCTGACGCCCGAACAGGTGCGGGCCTTCGTCCGTGGCCTGGCGGCGCTGTACCGGCAGACCCGATCCGAATCGAACCAGGGAACGCCACGCGGCCCCGCGTGACACCCGACCACTTGCTCAGGGAGAACCACGATGACCGATGAGAAGAAGATGTTTGGCCTGTCCAGCCGCGAAGACGGCGCGCCGGCACCGGTGCTGTGCGGTGTGCGCGCCGACGGCCGACTGGACGGCCTGCTGTTCGATCTGACGCTGCGTCAGACCTACCGCAACACCAGCCAGGGCGTGCTGGAGGTGGTCTACACCTTCCCCTTGCCCAGCCAGGCGGTGCTGCTGGGTTTTGCGTCCGAACTGAACGGTCGGCGCCAGGTCGGGACCGTGGTCGCCAAGCGCGCGGCCGAACGCCAGTACGAGCAGGCCCTGGCCACAGGCGATGCGCCTGTGATGCTCGAGAGCCTGGGCGGTGGCCTGCACACGGCCAACATCGGCAACCTCAAGCCCGGCGACGAACTGGTCCTCGAAGTTCGCTACGCGCAACTGCAGACTTTCGAGCAAGGGCGGCTGCGCCTGGCGATACCGACGACGATCGCACCGCGCTACGGCAACGCTGAGGCTGCCGGGCTGCAGCCCCAGCAGGTGCCGCCAGCCTCGCTGCTGGCCGAGTACCCGCTGGCCCTGTCGGTGACCATCGCCGGCAGCCTGGCCGGGGGCACCGTCGAATGCCCGACGCACCGCTTCACCCGGCAGGCGGTCGACCGCGGCTTGCGCCTGGACTTGGATGCCGGCGCCTGGCTGGACCGCGACGTGGTGATCGTGGTGGTACCCAAGGAGGCCTCGCCGTCGTTGGTGATCCAGGCAGCCGACACCGTGGCGAAGGCGGCGCCGGTCGCGCTGATGGCGGCCCTGCAGCCACCGCTGACGCCGCCGCGCGAGCGCATCGCACTCAAGCTGCTGGTGGACTGCTCCGGTTCGATGGCCGGTGACAGCATCGCGTCGGCCAAGGCTGCGGTTCACGGGGTGATGGACGGGATGACCGAACACGACCACCTCAGCGTCACCCGCTTCGGCACCACCGTGCGGCATCTCCTCGTGCCCACGGCCTGTTCACGGGCCACGCTGCGTTACCTGCGGCCGGACGTCGATGCCCTGAGCGCCAACCTCGGCGGCACCGAAATGGCGGAGGCCCTGCAGGCCGTGTTCGGCCTGACTGTGCCCAGGGCCTGCGACGGCGCTGACGTGCTGCTGCTGACCGACGGCGAGATCTGGCAGGCCCAGGAGATGATCGACGCCGCGCGGGCCAGCGGGCACCGCGTGTTCGCCATCGGCGTGGGCGCGTCGCCCACCGAAAGTGTGCTGCGGTCCCTGGCCGAGGCCACCGGCGGCGCCTGCGAATTCGCCACGCCGGGCGAGGCCCTCGAAGCCGCCGCCGCCCGCATGCTGGTCCGCATCCGCCAGCAGCCCTGGCGCGAGGCGCGCATCGATTGGGGCTGCGAGCCCGTCTGGCAAACCGCGCTGCCGCGCAATGTGTTCGGCGGTGACATGGTGATCGCGTTCGCGGGCCTGCCGGCGCGGGTAGCGGCACAGACCGTGCGCCTGTGGGCGGTGGACGCGCAGGGTGCGCCAATCGAGGTCGCGCTCGGCGCTGCCGATGCCGTCAGCTCCGGTGACACCCTGTCGAGAATCGCTGCTGCCCGGCGCATCACCACGGCCGACGCCGTGCAGGCACAACGGTTGGCCGTCGACTACCAATTGCTGACCTCGCACACCAACTGCATCCTGGTTCACGAGCGCGCCGCGGCCGACAAGGCCACCGAGCAGGCCGAACTGCACCGCGTGGCTTCCATGCTCGCCGCGGGCTGGGGGGCGACGTCGACGGTGATGGCGTCGGCGGAGTCGATGCAAGCTGCGACGCCGGGGGTCATGAATTCGGTGGCCTACAACTACGTCTCACTGAGCTCACCATCGGTCTTCCGCAGCGCGCGAACCCAGGCCGCCGCGCGCGTCGACGCGCTCGCCAGCAACGGCAAGGATGACCTCGTCATTCCGGCTTTCCTGCGCAAGCAGTCCGACGGAACACCGCCGGCTTCCTTGCAGGACATGGTGGCCGCGGTCTTCGAGCACGTCAACGGCGGCCACGGTATCCAGGGCCTGGCCACGCACTGCGCGGCGCTGGCACTGCATGCCGACGCCCGACGGGCACTCGATCAGGCGGTCGATCTCGGCTTCAGTCTGGATGAGGCTTGGTTGCTGCTGGCCCACTGGGCGAACCGGCGGCCCGGTGACAGGGCCGACAGTCTGGTCGCCGCCATCGCGGCCGTCTTGCAGCCCCCTGTCGACGCTTTCGAGGCGGCTGCGGCAGCGGCCTGCACGGCGCTGTTCGATCGGGTGCTCGGCGCCTATTGCAGCGACCGTTGGGCACTGCTGCGGACCCGACGGCTGGGGCAGGCGTTGAGCCGGTCGATGCCGTAGCGCTTCGTCAACCAGCTCGACCATGGAATCGAATTCGAACGCGATTCGTCATTGCTGGGCTCATGTCAAGCCGACCAACGCTCGGCGGTTGCCTGCCTGCCGCTGGCCGTCTGGGTGGCGTTGGCGCGGGCCAACGCCGAGCCGCATGCGGGTACAGCTGGCCTTGGCTTTTGGCCCGCTCAAGGTTCAGAAAGAGGGCCAGCCTACTCGGTCTTGTCCTTGGCCTTGGCCGCCGCCGTGGTCTGCCACTGCATGTTCTCGGGCGCGTCCTTGCCGCCGCGCTTGAGCGCTTGCCGGTGGTCGATCACATAGCCCGGGCAGGCGCCGCTGGGCTTGCCGGTGGACGGGCAGGGGTGGTCTTTCTTGAATTCGGCTTTGGCCTGGGCTGAGCGCTGGATCTTGCCGTTGGCGTCCCGCTGCACGCCGGTGGCGGCCTTCGACTTCCCCGGCTTGGCATTCCCGCCCGAGTGCTTGGGTTGCCCTTTGTGAGGCTGGCCGTGTGCGGTAGCGCCGTGCCCGCCGCCTGGGTGGCCACCCGCGCCGTGGCCTTTGGCGGCCCACACCGGCCCGGTCATGCCGAGCATCACAGCCAACACGACGGCTCTTGGCAGCCAGCGGTTTGCATCCATCAAGCTAGGCCCGCCAGCCATGGCTGCAAGTCGGCCGACGGCTTGCCGTAGGTGACGAGAACGACATCCAGCCCGTGGCCCCGGACCGGGGCAGCCAATCGGGGAGGCGTCGGCCCTCCACCCACCCTGGAGGGCCTCATGCCTCGCCCATCCACGCCGGGATGTCGCGCTGTTCGTGGAGCACACGCCAGACGTCGATATGGTCGTCGCGCTCGACGTAGAAGACCAGGTGAGGGTAGCGCCCGAGACGCCAAAATCGCGGATCTGCGAGCCCGAGTTGGTGTGCATAGCGCGGAGACCCCGACGCAGGATGGCGTGCGATGTGGGCGTAGGCTTTTTCGAGTTCGTCGACGAAGCCCAAGGCCACCTTTGCCGAGGCTTCGACCAGGTAGCGGTCGATGGCTACTTCCACATCCCTGTTGGCGAGCGCCCGGGGGACGATGCCTTTCACCACCTTTACGCAGCAGATCGGCTGCCGATGCGGTCGCGCAGCGTTGCGAAGTACGCGCCGTCAGCCGCCGCCGCCGACTTGGAACTGGCGCCGGCCAGCAGCAATTCCCGCAGGTGAAGGCGCTCTTGGTCCTTGCGGATCAACTCTCGCACGTACTCGCTGCTGGTCCCGAAGCCGCGGCTGTTGACCTGCTCATCGACGAAGGATTTCAGCGCTTCCGGCAGGGAGATGTTCATCGTGCTCATGACGGAATCGTAATTGGCTTGGCAAAATTTGGCAAACAGGGCTGGCTGCCGAAGGCGTGAGGCCTGTTGGCGGTCATGCCGTGATGGCCTCGATGCAGGGGCGCATCACCTGGGCCACGCGGCCGCGCGTGGCGTGGCGCCACAACCCATCCAGCGTGAACTTGCGCTGACGCCAGCCGTCGCGCAGCGCTTCAATGGCCACGTCCACGCCGATCTTGTTGCGGAACCTGAAGCTGTCGACGATGGTCCTGGCTGCGTTGCAGGCTGGCACCTCGACGCCGTCGATGTTCAGGCGAAATTCGCGCGAATCGGGAACGCCAGCCAGGTTGCGTTCGACATTGCCTCGCCGGAGGCTGTCCGCAGAGCAGGCTGGTGTGACGCTGAGCGTCAGAACTTGCCCGTGTCCACGTCCTTCAGGAACTGGATCAGGCCCTTGAAGTAGGTGGCCTGGTCGTCGTACATGGCCATGTGCGAGCCTTGTGAACAGTACAGGTAGCGGCCCTTGGCGAGCTTGCCGGCCATCATGTCCATGTGCTTGGGGTCCATGGTGTCGTACTGGCCACCGATGGTCAGCGCAGGCACCTTGATCTGGCCCAGGTCGGCCACACGGTCCCACTTCTCCAGCTTGCCACTGGCACTCATCTCGCTGGGGCCCTGCATGGGGATGTAGACGTCCTTGTTCAGGCGGGCAAAAGCGCGGTTGACCGGGTCGGGCCACCGCTCGGGCGGCATGCGCAGGATGTGCTGGACGTAGTAATTCGGCACCAGCAGTTCCATGTAGCGCGGGTTGTCATAGTCCTTCTTCGCTTCGATGGACTTGATCTCGGCCAGCGCCTTCGGGTCCATGGCCGGCATCAGCACCTTTTCGGCGTAGCTGACGTAGGCGGGAATGCTGGCCATCATGTTCGAGATCACCATGCCCTTCAGATGCTGCTGGTACTTCAGGGCGTACTCCACCGCCAGGATGCCACCCCAGGAATGGCCCAGCAGGTAGAAGTTGGTGTTGTCCAGCTTCAAGGCCAGCCGCACCTGTTCGACTTCTTCAACGAAACGCGGCAGGTCCCACAGCGATCCGTCCTTGGGCTGGTCGCTGAAGGCTGAGCCCAGTTGGTCGTAGTAGTAGTACTCGATGCCCTCCTTGGGCAGGTAGCTGTCGAAGGCCTCGAAGTACTCGTGCGTGGCGCCCGGGCCGCCGTGCAGCAGCAGCACCTTGATCTTCGGGTTGTTGCCGACCCGCTTGGTCCAGACCTTGAACTTGCCCTTGGGCGTGTCGATGGTGATCTGGCGCACGCCGCCACTGAGCACGTCGTCGCGACCGGTGCTGTCCAGGTAGCTGCTGCCGGCCGACGCCGCCGTGTTGGCAGCGGGCGGCGCATCGGCGGGCTTGGTGCAGGCGGCAAGGCCGCACAGGGCAACGAGCAGACAGGCAAGACGCTTCATGGCGCTCTCAGGGTGCAAGGATCGCGCATTCTGCCTGGGCTGGCAGCCGCCAAGCCCACTGCACCGCGATCACCCCGCCGCCCCCGGACGGCGCAAGCCCCTAGGACACAGGGTGTCGCGATGCGCGGCCGGGGCGCACATTGGCGGGCGCAGGGCGCGGCAGTGGCCGAGCCCTGACCATCTACCCCAGGAGCACGATCATGAGCATGTCCATCCCGGCATTCCACGTCTCCGACCAGAGCAAGGTCGACGGCACGGGTGAGGTTTTCATCAGCACGCGCAAGGACGCCGCATCGGCGGGCGTGTTCGGCCTGCGCGTCAGCGCGCACTTCATCCCCGGCTCCGACCCGTACCCCGTGGGCAGCTTGACGATCAAGGTCGACCTGAGCGACAGCGCCAAGGGCCTGTTCACCGCGACGTCGATCGAGTTGATCAATTCCTACGGCAAGCACAACCCGACGCTGTTCATGACCGGCCGCTGCAACGGCGATGGCGTTGGCATGCCCAAAGGCCTGCGTTATTGGCTGATGGTGGTGGACAACCAGACCGGCGGCGACGGCCAGGGCGCGGTCGACGTGGTGGGCTTCGCCATCCACGACAACCTGGGCAATCGTGTGGCTTACGGCACCGGGCCGCTGAAGTCGGGTGCCTTCTCGGTCGGCCCGAAATAGCCCGGGGCGCCGCGCACTCAGCGCACCACCGCGCCGCCCTTCATGACCCAGCGCACGCGCTGCAGCTCGCTGATGTCCTTCAGAGGATCGCCGTCGACCGCGATCAGGTCGGCGAACTTGCCGGCCTCGATGCTGCCGATGCGGTCGGACCAGCCCAGCAGCGCTGCGCCCTCGGTGGTGGCGCTGCGGATGGCCTGCAGCGGCGTCATCCCCGCCGCGACATAGACCGCGAACTCGCGGCCGTTGAGGCCATGCGGGTAGACGGCGGCGTCGGTGCCGAAGGCGATCGGCACCCCGGCAGCGAAAGCGCGTGCGAAGTTTCGGCGCGACTCGGGGCCCACCATCGCCATCTTCTCGCGCATCGAGGGCGGCAACTTGATGGCCTCGGCGTTGGCCATCAGCCAGTCGGACAGGTACTGCGTCGGCACCAGCCGCGTGCCCTTGGCCTTCATCAGCCGCATCGCCTCGTCATCGATGTAGCTGCCGTGCTCGATTGAATCGACGCCGGCCTGCACCGCCAGCAAGATGCCCTCACCGCCGTGCGCATGCGCGGCCACCTTGCGGCCCAGCCGGTGCGCCTCGGCGACGATGGCCTGCATCTCGGCCAGCGTGTACTGCGAGGCGCGGGGGTCGTCGCCGAAGGACAGCACGCCGCCGGTGGCGCAGAACTTGATGACGTCGGCGCCGTATTTGATGACCTCGCGGGTCTTGCGCATGACCGCGTCGACACCATCGGCCACGCCGCTGCCGGTGACCTTGTATTCCGGCGCATGCGCTGTGTCGTCGCAGTGGCCGCCAGTGATGCCCAAAGCGGGCCCCGAGGCCCGCATGCGGGGGCCGGGCACCTCGCCCGCGTCGATGGCGTCGCGCAGCGCGACGTCGCTGTAGAACTCGGCGCCGACGTCGCGCACCGCGGTGAAACCGGCCAGCAGCGTGGTTTGCGCGTTCTTCGCGCCGATCAGCGCCAGCCGCGGGCCCGACAGCCGGATGTAGGCGTAGCCGTTGTCCTCGGGCGTGCCGGTCAGGTGCGTGTGGGCGTCGATGAGCCCGGGCAGCAGCGTGCGCGGGCCCAGGTCGATCACGCGGGCACCGGCCGGGATGGCCAGGTCGCTGCCCGCTGCCGTGATGCGTTCGCCGCTGACGAGCACCACCGCGCGCTCGATTGTGCGGCCTTGCACGACGTCGAGCATCCGCGCGGCCTTCACGGCAAGCAGCGTGGGGGCGGCCGGCGCTTCGGCGGCTGACGCGCCGGCGGTGGCCATCGTGATGGCCAGTGCCAGGGCGGCGCGCCGGACGGTGTCGAGGGCGCAGCGGGTGAGGGGGCGTTGCGGCATGAAGAGGCCTCTCTGGGTGTGGGGTTCTGGACTTGGCGGGCGGCCTGGGCCGTCCGACGGCAAGGCCGGCGTACGAGCCCGGGCATCGTCCCACATCGCTCGGCAGACAGCCCCGAGCCTGGTCCCCTTTGCCGTGCGACCATGGGTGTCACTGCACCGACCTTGGCCATGCCCGCACCGACACCGACACCGCCCGCATCACCCAGCCTGCAAGCCCCACCGTTGCCGCGGCTCTACACCTTTCGCCGCTGCCCTTACGCCATGCGCGCGCGGATGGCGCTGCTGCAGGCCGGGCGGGCCTTCGAGGCGGTCGAGGTCAGCTTGCGCGACAAGCCAGCCAGCCTGCTGGCCTTGTCGCCCAAGGCCACGGTACCCGTGCTGCAGTTGCCCGATGGCAGCGTGATCGAGGAGAGTTGGGACATCCTGCGCTGGGCCCTGGCCGAGCCCGATACCCAGGGGTGGTGGGCGCGGGCGCAGTCGCCTGCCAACCTCGAGCTGGTCCAGCGCAACGACGGCGACTTCAAGCATCACCTGGACCGCTGGAAGTACCCACCGCGCTACCCGGGTGGATCCCTCACGCCGGGCGCACACCGTGACAAGGCCCTGGACGTGCTGCTGCCCGCGCTGGAGGCCCGGCTGCAAGGCGCGCCCTGCCTGGGCGGCGCCACGCCCTGCGCCACCGACTTGGCCGTGATGCCCTTCGTCCGCCAGTTCGCCGCGGTGGATCCGGCATGGTTTGCAAGGCAGAACCTGCCCAAGGTCAGCGCTTGGCTGCATGGCTGGCTTGCCAGCCCGCTGTTCCTGGCCTGCATGACCAAGCTGGGCAGTGAGCTGCTGACGGACAATGCCCCGCGACGGATCCTCAAGGTGCTGCCATGAGCCACGACCACGACCACGCCCCGGGTGAGCACGACCACGGCCACGACGACCACAGTGAACTCGGTGAGATGGACTTGCGCGTGCGGGCGCTGGAGACCGTGCTGGGCCAGAAGGGTTATCTCGATCCTGCCGCGCTCGACCTGCTGGTCGACACCTACCAGACGAAGATCGGCCCGCGCAATGGCGCCCGCGTGGTCGCCCGGGCCTGGGCCGATCCGGACTTCAGGGACTGGCTGCTGCGCGACGCCAGCGCGGCCATCGCGTCGCTGGGCTACAGCGGTCGCCAGGGCGAGCACATGGTGGCGGTGGCCAACGCGCCGGGCCAGCACCACCTCGTGGTGTGCACGCTGTGCAGTTGCTACCCGTGGCCCGTGCTGGGCCTGCCGCCCACCTGGTACAAGAGCGCACCCTACCGCTCGCGGGCGGTGCAAGACCCGCACGGCGTGCTGGCCGATTTCGGCGTCACGCTGCCGGCGGGCACCGCGGTGCGCGTCTGGGATTCCACGGCCGAGGTGCGCTACCTGGTGATCCCGCAGCGCCCGGCCGGCACCGACGCCTACAGCGAGGCGCAGCTCGCCGCGCTGGTGACGCGCGACTCGATGATCGGCACCGGCCTGGCGCGGGAGCCCCAGGCATGAGCTGGCCTTACCTCAGCCACGCCGATCTCGGCGGCCAGCCCGGCCGCGGCCCGGTGCAGCCGGAGCCCGAGGGTGAACTCTGGCACGCCGGCTGGGAGCCCAAGGCGCTGGCCCTGACGCTGGCGATGGGTGCCACCGGCAGCTGGACCATCGACCAGAGCCGCGCCGCGCGCGAGACCCTGCCCGACTATGCGCAGCTCGATTACTACCGCATCTGGATCGCCGGCCTCGAGCGGCTGCTGGCCGAGCGCGGCCTGGTCGGCGCCGACGAGATGGCCGCCGGCAGGGCCTTGCATCCGCCGCTGCCCGTCCCGCGCGTGCTGGCTGCCGCCGACGTGCCGGCCGCGCTGGCCCGCGGCGCGCCCACCGAGCGTCCTGCGCCCGGTCCGGCGCGCTTCCGGCCCGGTGATGCGGTGCGCACCCGAGCCGGCGCGGTGCCGCACCACACCCGGCTGCCGGGCTACGCCGCGGGCCGCTGCGGCGTGGTCGAGCGGGTCCACGGTGCGCATGTCTTCGCCGATGCCAGCGCCCAGGGCTTGGGCGAGCAGCCGCAGTGGCTGTACACCGTGGTCTTCGAGGGCACCGAGCTGTGGGGCGCCGAGACCGCAGCGGGCCTGCAGGTCTCGGTCGATGCCTGGGAAAGCGTCCTCGAAGCCGCCGGGACCGCGCCAGCCGCCGGACGGAACGCATGACCGCCATCGCCCCCTGTCCCGGCCAGCCCTGGCTGGGCGACGCCAAGACCGGCGGCCCGCTGTTCGCCGAGCCCTGGCAGGCCCAGGCCTTCGCGATGGCCGTGCAGCTGCACGAGCGCGGCCTGTACACCTGGACCGAGTGGGCGGCGGCCCTGTCGGCACAGATCGCCGCGGCGCAGGCCGCTGGCGACGCCGACCTCGGCGACACCTATTACCGCCACTGGCTGTCAGCGCTGGAATCGCTGGTCACCGCCAAGGGCGCTGCGCGGGCCGACGAACTGGCGCGATGCGCCCGCGCCTGGGACCACGCCGCCGACCGCACGCCGCACGGTCAGCCTGTCGTGCTGCGTCCTGACGACGACGGAGCGTGACGCAGCAAGCCAACAAGCCATGCCGATGGGGGCGAGCCCCCGAATGCGCGGCCCAGGTCAACCGGCGACCAGATACCGCCCGGCCAGCGCCTCCAGGGCCTTGGCGTTCAAGCCCAGGCGCTGGTCCAGATAGCGTTCGACACCGCCGTGTTCGGCGTCCACGGTGTGCAGCGCGGCCTCGAGGAAGCCCTCCTGCACGCGCCACAGGACAGCCAGGGCTTCCGGCGGCATGTCTGAGTCTTGCGGCGCAGGCCGGAACAGCGCGTTGGTCAGCAGATAGTCCTGCATCACGGTCTTCCGCGGAACACCCAGCGCCAGGAGTATCAGCGCGGCGGCCCAGCCCGTTCGATCCTTGCCGGCGGTGCAGTGAAAGACGACAGGCATGTCTTCTGCCAGCAGCTGCTCGAAGAGTTGCGCAAACCGTCGGGTCTGGTCGTTGACCAAGGATCGGTAGAGATCCTTCATGAGACCGGCCACGACCGGCGCGGTGATCCGCTGCCCGTCGCTGGCCAGCGCGCGCATGCGCTCCAGCACGGTCGGCTCGATGGCCAGTGCATGCTGTGCGACGCCCGGCAGTTCGTAGGACGCCGCTGCGCGTTCGCCGGCACCGCGAAAGTCGAAGGTCTTGGCCAGCTTCAGTCCGGCCAAGACGTCCTTGTCGGCCTCGGTCAGGGCGCCGAGATGGTCCGAGCGAAACAGCCTGCGCCAACGCACCGAGCGCCCGCCATGACCCGGGTACCCGCCCAAGTCTCGGAAATTTGTCGCGCCATCGAGAAGAACAACACGGTCTGGGTGGTGAGGCATGGGCGGGATGCTGGCGCTTTGGATGCAAGCGCGGTCGGGTTCAGGGGCGGCGGACCGGGTGTTCGGCCTGCCGACGATGGGCCGCACGCCACCGAGACGGGATGGGTGACCCGCCGGCGGGGCGCTGCTGGCGCGAAGTGTCAGGCCCCACCGGGCCGCCAACCGATGGCCAGCAGGTTCTGAAGGGGCTTGAACAAGGGCCTCGGTATTTTGTCCCATGAAAACCAGGCCCAGCCTTCATAGTGGTGCGGCTCCAGGTTTCTCGGCGCGCCGTGGATGCCGCGAGCGACGACGAACACGGTGAGGTAGTGCTTGTCTTCCTGCTGGAACACATCGTTCGTATACGGACCCAGTTCCGTGGCAGACGCGGTCAAGCCGGTCTCTTCAGCCAGCTCGCGGCGCGCACAGTCTTCGATCTCTTCGCCGAATTCGAGCCGTCCGCCGGGTGCAGCCCAGGTGCCGTCTCCGTGGGAGCCCTTGCGCTTGCCGAGAAGGATCAAGCCTTGGTGAACGACCAGCACGCCGACGCCGACGATGGGAACGCTGGGGGTCAGTTGCATGGGTTGACGGGCCTCAAGTTGCAGCGGTGCGGGCGAAAGCGGTGGCTCGCGCGCGCGCAAGAATAAGCGGTGGCGGAGATCGATCCCGAATGGGCTGGCTCGAGGCTTGCAGCAATTCGCTGTTCATGGGCTGCGGTGCCAGGACCGCAGCGCTACCAGTTGGCTTCGCGTTCGGGCGTCGCGCCGATGCGGTGTATCGACAGGTCGGCGCCTTCGAACTCTGCTTCCTGTGTCAAGCGCAAGGGCGTCACGCGTTTGATGCCGCCGTAGACCAGTGCGCCCACCAGCAGCGCCCAGGCTACGCCGCCCAGTGTGCCCAGCACCTGCGCCATCAGGTTGACGCCCCCGGTGCCCCCCAACGCCTTGGCGCCGAAGATGCCGCAGGCGAGGCCACCCCAGGCCCCGCACAGGCCGTGCAGCGGCCACACGCCCAGCACGTCGTCGATCTTCCAGCGGTTCTGCGTCAGTGTGAACATCGAAACGAAGATGGCTGCCGCCGCGCCGCCGACCACCAGCGCGCCGGCCGGATGCATCACGTCGGAACCGGCGCAAACGCCCACC
>Ga0136641_1000815_pt1 | contig 13209 bp, 7 predicted proteins | sample EliLak1302023Y_FD_115312 | JGI IMG/M metagenome (GOLD analysis project Ga0136641, IMG submission 115312) | Freshwater microbial communities from Elizabeth Lake, Yosemite National Park, California, USA - 13020-23Y | ecosystem: Environmental > Aquatic > Freshwater > Lake ...
GCAGGTGGGCGAGGCGCCGATGGCCGTGAAACCGCCGTTGCGGCACTGGTAGTACTCACCCCGGTCAGCCGAAGCACCGTGGCCAGGCTGGGTTTCGAAGCCGAAGGCCACGTTCGGGCCGGCGTTGTTGAAGTCGCGCAGGTGCTCGATGTTGAAGCCGTTGCTGCCAGCCGTGTTGAAGGGGCCGGCGCGCTCCAGGTGGGCGGGAATGTAGTAGCTGCCCGTGCCATGGTTGGCGGCCATCCACTTCACCGCCTCGACGGTCTTCAGGTGGCCCTGCTTGCCGCTGTTCGTGGTGATCTTGTAGGCCGTCGTGCTGTCGAAGGCAGCACCGGCGGCGCTGGCCTCGGTGCCGTACTTGAGGCCAGCGACGAAAGAACCGTAGGTCGTCGCATCGGCGGCCAGGCCGGTCGAGCAGTTCCAGTTGTTGGTCGTGCCGCGGCTGTTGTCGGTGTCGCCACGGTCGAAGCAGTAGGACCACTGGGCCAGCGCATCGGCATTGCCCAGCGTCGGGTTCACGCCGCTGCCGTTGGCCAGGGCGTCGATGCTGCTGGGCATCTGGCCGGTGATGACCGACATCGAGGTGTGCTCATGGCCGGCAACCACCGACTCCATACCCAGGAACAAGGGCACGTTCTTGCGCACCGACTGGTCTTCCAGCAGCTGGTACTGGAAGGACTGCAGCGACTGCCAACGCCACATATTGCCGTTGGTCGCTGCATTCAGACCCTTGAGGGCCGCGTTGCCGCCAGCCAGGCTGTTGGCCCAGGTCGTCGTCGGACCCTGGTTGGTGAAGGGGTAGTTGGGCGTCGCCAGGCTGGCGTCTTCGGTCAGGGTGCAATTGCGGTTGCCGTTGCCGCCGTGGCCGGCTTGCACGAACCAGTCCAGGCCCCAGGTGGCGGTGGCCTTCTTGACCAGCTTCTGCATCGACAGCGTGCCGTCGGAGCAGGTGGTGTGGTTGTGGAAGTCGCCGGAGACGTACTTGCCGGTTGCGGCGCCGGAGACTCCAGCTTGAACCTGCGGGACGACCGACACGGACGCCGAAGCGACAACGGCCATGGCGGCCAAAGCCACCTCGCGCCGGGTAAAGAGATTGCGCATGAAATCCACTCCTGGTTGTGTAAAGTTGAGCCTCATCGTAGGAAGCCCGCTTGACGGTGGCGTGACACCGCCATGGCCCGTGTCGATCACACCCCCCTCATACAGGGGGGGCCTGGGTTGACCCTGGGGTGGCGCGCCTGCCCCCCTCAAATGCGGGGTGGTCGGTGCTCCGGTTGGACACCTGCCGACTCATGGTTGTCACGAAAGCCCTAGATAGTTCTCTTCAGGCTTCGGCTCCGATCTCCACCGACACTCAACCCGTTTAAGGACCCACGATGAACCACGTCAACTTCCCCTTGCGCAGCCTGGCTGCTGCAGCGCTGCTGTGCACCGCGGCGGTCTCGCAAGCCGCCGTCGTCGCCATCGCGACGCGCTCTGCCTTGCAGGCGATTGGGCCGAACAGCGTCGAATCCTTTTCTGACCTGACGATCAACACCGACCTGGGCACGACCTCGCTGACCCGCGTTGCCAGTGGTGCTGGCTACACGGTGTCGAGCTCGGCCCTGGACAGCTCCAGCAGCCTGTACGTCGCCGCGGTGGCGGGTTCCGTCGGTTTGTCCACTGCCTATTACGGCGACACCCTGACCTTTTCGGGCTTCGGCGGCGCCTTCGCCTTCGGCGGCAACTTCTACGGCACCAACATCCTGGGCGAAGTGGCCTCCGGTGGCCTGACCATCGCCGCCACCGACGTCAACGGCTCCACCCTGACGACCACCCTGGCCGGCAATTCGGCCTCTGGCTTCGCAGGGTTCCGCTCCGACGTGGCCCTCAGCAACGTCGTCGTCAGCATGACCTCGCCGAGCACTGACCGGTACGTCACGGCCGACAACGTCGCCATGGTGCCCGAACCCAGCACGGGCATGTTGGTGCTGGCTAGCGGCGGCGTCCTGCTGCTGGTCGGCGCCCGTCGCCGCGCCTGATCTCGTCCGGGGCGTCCGGTCGACCCACCGCCATGGATGAAGTCCTGGGCCTGTTTCCAACGCCGTTCCTGCGCGTCAAAGGGGCCCTGGACGTCAGCCTGGTGCGCGGCCTGCTGGCGCACTTCGCGGCCACGGCTGTGCGCGAGAACAACTCTTCCGAGAAGCTCACGCACACGGCCATGCTGCGGCCGGGCGACAGCCCGCTGCTGATCGAGGCCGCCACGCGCATCACGCCCAAGCTCGCTGATTTCGGCGAGTTGCTGTTCGGCGAACGCCTGGGCTGGTCGATCAAGGAAATGTGGGTCAATGTGCTGGACACCGACGGCCACCAGGCCATGCACAACCACGCCAACAGTTTCGTTTCGGGCGTGATCTACCTGACGCCCACGCACCCGGCCGCGCAGACGGTGTTCATGAAGTCACCCGGGGGCACCGACTTCGCCTTCCGCAACGACCATGCCCGCATGACGCCCGGCCCCTACAGCGCCGACAAATGGGTCAGCCCCGAGCCGCAACCGGGCGACATGGTGCTTTTCCCCAGCTACCTGATGCACGCCGTGCCACCCAACCCGGGCGAGCAGCGCATCAGCATGGCCTTCAACGCGATACCGAACCGGCTGGACAGCTGGGGCTACGCGGTCAACTTTGACGGCTGACCGTCGCCGGGCGCTGGCCTGCGGGCTGATGGCGGCCTCGGGCTGTGCCGGCCTGGGCTACCAGATCGTCTGGACCCAGCAGGCGGCGCTGTGGCTGGGCCACGAAGCCGCGGCCGTGCTGGCCGTCATCACCGCCTTCTTCGGCGGCCTGGCGCTCGGGGCCTGGGCGCTGGGGCCACGCATCGAAAGCTCGGCCCGGCCCGAGCGGGCCTACGCGCTGTGCGAGCTCGTCATCGCGCTGTGGGCCGGCGTGCTGGCCGTGGCGCTGGCGCCGGTCAGCGGCTGGGTGCTGGACGCCACCGGCGCGCGGCCCACGCCGCTGTGGCAGTGGAGCGTGGCTTTCGGCGCCACCTTCTGCCTGCTGCTGCCGGCCACCGCCGCCATGGGCGCCACGCTGCCGGCGATGGCCCGCGTGCTGGACAGGCTGCACGGCGGCGGGCTGTCGATACCCGGCCTCTACGCCTGCAACACCCTGGGCGCGCTGATGGGTGTGCTGGCTGCGGCCTTCAGTTTGGTGCCGCGCTTCGGGCTGAGCCGCACGGCGGCGGTCTGTGCCGCGCTGAACGGCTTGTGCGCGCTGGCCGCCTGGCAGCTCGGTCCGCGGCAGGGCCAGGCGCTGCCGGCGCCGGCCGCAGCCACCGCCACGCCGTCGCGCCCGGCGCGGCAGACGGTGGCCGTGCTGGCCGTCACGGGGCTGCTCGCCATCGCCTACGAGGTGCTGGTGGTGCGCGTGCTCAGCCAGGTCACCGAGGCCACGGTCTACACCTACGCCGCCTTGCTGGCGGTCTACCTGCTGGGCACGGCCGGGGGCGCTGCAGCCTGGCAGCGGCGGCGCCCGGCTGCAGCCGCCGACCCCGGCGCGGCCGCTGCGCTGCAGGGCCGCCTGCTGCTGCTGCTGGCCGCCGCCTGCCTGCTGGGCGCTGGCACGCTGTGGGCCGCCGAGGCCGTCCGCGACACGGTGCAGGCCGCCCTGGGCAGCGGCATGGCGGCGGCGCTGCTGACCGAGGGCAGCCTGGCGCTGGCCGCCTTCTGGCTGCCGACGACCGTGATGGGCGCGCTGTTCAGCGAATTGAGTCTGCAGGCGCAGCGCACGGGCCTGGGCTTCAGCCGGGCCCTGGCCGTCAACACCCTGGGCGCGGCCCTGGCGCCGCCGCTGTTCGGCGTGCTGCTGGTGCCGGTGCTGGGGACCCGGCTGTCGCTGCTGCTGGTGGTGACCGGCTACCTCGGGCTGGCCGCCACCCGCTTGCGCTGGGCGTCCCCGACCGGGGCCGCGGCGGCGGCGGTGCTGGTGGTCGTCGTGGCGGCCGCGGTCGGCGCACCGCCGCTGGCTTTTGTCGACGTGCCGGACGGCGGCCACATCGTCAGCTACCAGGAGGGCGCGCTGGCGGCGGTGAGCGTGGTGGAAGACGCCAGCGGCGTGTCCCGCTTGCGCATCAACAACCGCCAGCAGGAAGGCAGCAGCCACAGCCAGTTGTCCGACGCCAGGCAGGCCTTGCTGCCCCTGCTGCTGCACCCGGGCCCGCGGCGCGTGCTGTTTCTGGGCCTCGGCACGGGCACCACCGCCCGCGCCGCGGCGCAGGACCCGGGTCTGCAGGTGGATGCGGTGGAACTGCTGCCCGAAGTCGTCGAGGCGTCGGCCCATTTCGCCGCCGTCCAGGCCCAGGCCGGCGACGCCGGCGCCAGCCCACGGCTGCAGGTGCTGACGGCGGATGCCCGGCGGTATATGCGCAGCCCCGGCCCCGACTATGACGTCATCGTCGCCGACAACTACCATCCGGCGCGCAGTGGTTCAGGCTCGCTCTACACCGTGGAGCACTTCCAGGCGGTGCACAACCGCCTGGCCGAAGGCGGCCTGTTCTGCCAATGGCTGCCGCTGCACCAGATGGACCTCGACACGCTGCGCAGCGTGGTGCAGGCCTATCTCCAGGTCTACCCCGAAGCCTGGGCGATGTTGGCCACCAACAGCCTGGACACGCCGGTCCTGGGTCTGGTGGCGCGGCGGGGTGGCGGGCGTTTCGATGCCGCGCAGCTGCAGCAGCGTCTGGCCACCCAGACCGGGCTGCCGCGCCTGGCTGAATTCGGCTTGGACGACCGCTACGCGGTGCTCGGCGGCTTCATCGCGGGACCGCGGGCGCTGCGCCTGTTCGCGGGCCGTGCCGAGGTGAATACCGACGATCACCCCGTCGTGGCCTATGCCGCGCCGCGCATCACCTATGCCCCTGACGGCCCGCCCGGTGTGCGCCTGCTGGCCTTGCTGGGCGAGTTGCAGCTGACGCCCGGCGAACTGCTGCTGGACACCGCCGACGCCGGGTGGCCGGCGCGCCTGGCGGCCTATTGGCGGGCCCGCGACCAGTTCCTGGCTGCCGGCCGTGGCATACGGCCGACGGCCGACGTGCAAGGCATGCTGGCCCAGGTGCGCGAGCCCCTGCTGGCCGTGCTGCGCGCCAGCCCGGACTTCCGCCCGGCCGCCGAACCGCTGCGCCGCATGGCGGACGCGCTGGCCCGCAGCGACCCGCCCGCGGCGCGCGCGCTGCTGGACGAGCTGGATCGCCTGCAGGCTGCGCCGGCGCGTTGAGCCCGGGCGACCCGACCGCAGGCCAGCCCTGACCGGCGGGGCAGAATCCCCCCCTGTTCTCCACTCGACTGCAGCAGACCGATGGCCGACGCCGTGCTGACCTTCCAGGTTCCCGCCGAGCAGGGCGTGCGGGTTCGCCGCGCCCTGCTCAGCGCGGTCACGCCGGCGCGGCGCCTGCGCCTGCTGTGTGCCGACACGGCGGGCGGCGATCTGGCGGCGGCCGGACTGACCCTGCACCTGCGCCACGAAGGCCGGCGCTGGACCCAGGTGCTGTCGCGCGCCGCCGGGCCGCCGCCGCGCCTCGAGCAGGCCATCCCCCTGCCCGCCCAGGCTGGGCAGGTGCCTGTCATCGATGTCCATCGCCACGCGCACACGGCCTGGCGTGATGCCCTGCCGCCCGCGGTGCTGGAAGGGGGCGCGGCGATCGAAGTGCAGGTCCAGGTCCGCATGGAACGCGTGCAACGCACCGTTCGCAGCGGTGCCACCCGGGTCCAGGTCACCTTCGACCAGGGCGATGTGCAAAGGGGCAAGACCCGCTGGCCGCTTTGCGTTGTCCGATTCGAAAGGCTGGCCGGCCCGCCGATCGGGCTGGTGGCGCTGGCCGCACGCTGGATAGAACGCCACGGGCTGTACTTGGTCGCGGGCGGCTGGCTGCACCTGGCGCCGGGGCCGGCCCAGCCGACCGAAACCGACAGCGTGACCTTCGCCGCAGCCTCACCGCTGGCGCCGCTGCTGGAGCCCGACGCCGCCCTGCGTGCGCTGGTCGGCAGCTGCCTGGACCACCTCCTGCCCAACGCCGCCCGGCTGGCCGCCGGCAGCGGCGGCCCTGAACACCTGCACCAGACCCGCGTGGCCCTGCGTCGCCTGAGGACCGCGCTGCGCGTCCTGGGTCACTGGTCGCAGGGCGTCGACCCGCAGTGGAACGCCACGCTGGGCGAGGTCTTCTCCCGCCTGGGCGCCCGGCGCGACAGGGACGCCCTGTCGGCGAGTCTGCTGCCGGCGCTGATGGCCGCCGGGGCGCCGACCGTCGAGTTGCCGCCGGCCAGCCAGACCGGGTCGCCAGCGGATGTGCTGCGGGGCGCGGCCTGCAACCGCGTGCTCGTCGAACTGCTCGCCTTTTCTGCCGATGCGCCGCTGGCCAGCGACACAGACCCCGAGCTGGTCAACCGGCCCGCAGCCGACCCGATGCCCGCAACCCTGGCGCGGCCGCTGCTGAACCGCCTGCACCGGCGGATCGCGACCGAGGCCGAGGACTTCCTGAACGTCGACGATGCCGCCCGGCACCGCACCCGCAAGCGGCTGAAGCGCCTGCGCTACAGCGCCGAGTTCGTCGCGCCCCTGTTTCCGTCCAAGGCCGTGGCCCGTTACCTGGGGCCCTTGCGTGCAGCCCAGGACGCCCTCGGCGCCTTCAATGACCTGGCTGTCGCCGAACTGGCTTTCCGGGCGCAGGTCGAACACGACGCGCGGGCCTGGTTCGCGGTCGGCTGGCTGGCAGCCCGCCGGCCAGCCTGCCTGCTCGAGTGCCGGCGTGCGCTGCAGGATCTTGCGCAAGCCCAGCGCTTCTGGAAGACCTGAAGTCGGTGTGGCCGACCCCGACTCTGCGTCTGCGGTCCCTGACGCCATAGGGGCTGCTGGACCGATGCCCGCTGCGGGTGCCGGCTGCGGGTGCCGGCTGGCGCCCGTGCGCAGCCACCGCTCGCAGCGGTCGCGCCACCAAGGCCAGCCGTCGCGGCTATGCATGCCTGCGGTGCCTTCGCGGGTCGGGTTGGTCGCCAGACCCACCCTTCCGTCCGACACAACCGATTGCTCGCTGGCCATACGAGCTGCGCCAGTGCCTGCCGGGCGATGCGACCAGCCAGGAGCTATTCGAGGACCGCCTGCTGGCCCCATCCGGCCTGGGCCTTGAGATGATCCGTTTGACAAACGGGCAACCCGCGCTCAAATCGGGCAAGCTGGTCGTGGTCCAACCACTGGTTTTGGCTCGCGTGCGGTGCAATCTCCTGGTGGTTCGAGACGACAGCGCAAGACTACCGGTTGAGCGCGCGTTCACCCAGTGGATGCAAGGGCTGGCAGCAGAGACTGCAAAGTCGATCAGGGAGTTCGCAGATCCTGGTCATCGCTTGCGTGTCCACGGCAGGTGATGGCCGAATTGCAGCGGTTGCCGTTGATCGCCGACGCCAGCCGAACTCACAGTCTCGGACACCTTGCATTTGCTCGGGCCGCCGTTGGACTTTGCCGCCGGCAGCCGGTATCCAGGTTCTGCTGACGTTGCTGGGCAGGTGCCCTGAGCCGGGCCGACCCAGTGGGCTTCAGTCCTCGTCTCTCATTTCAAGCAGGTCCGTGCCGTCAGACACCTGATCGCCCGCGTTGCAATGAAACGCGGTGACGATCCCGCGTTTCGGCGCCACGATCGTGTGCTCCATCTTCATCGCCTCCATCACCAGCAGCGGTGCGCCCTTCTCGACCCGATCGCCCGGCCTGACGATCAGCGCGACCACCTTGCCGGGCATAGGCGCGCGCAATCCGCCGACGACCTCTTCGCCCATGCCACCGACATGCAGCGTGTCGACCGCGGCCAAGGGCCACGAGCGCCCTTCGAAGAAGATATGGCGCCGCTCACCGACTGCGATGAACCCGGCGTGCACGCGGCGCTCGCCGATCTGTGCGTGCAGGTCGCCGTCGGTTTCGAGAGTGCCACGTACGTGGACCGACAGACCGTCGATGTCCATCTGGTAGCCGCCCTGAACCGCTTCGACGGCGATCGTCAGAACCCGTTCACCTGAGCGCAGCGCCACGCTCCGATTGGCGCGCCCATTCAGCCGCCAGCCATCCAGCGCTCGCCAGGGTGAGTGCCTGTCGGCTGCACCCTCTGCCTGCCGGGCCACCCTGGCTTGTTCCGCCAGCAACTCGCCCAGTGCCGCCAGCAGCCACACCTCGGAAGGCACTTTCACTTCGGCCGGAAACAGCAGGGCACTTTCACGTTCGATCAGCCCGGTGTCCAGGTCGGCGTCGGCAAAGGCCGGAACCGCAACCAGCCTGGCGAGAAAGTCGATGTTGTTCGAGACGCCGATGACCCGGTATTGCGACAGCGCCTGCCGCATGCGGGCCAGGGCCTGCCGTCGGTCACATCCCCACACGATCAGCTTCGCGATCATCGGGTCGTAGTAGGGCGTGATCTCGTCGCCCTGCTCCACCCCGGTGTCGATGCGCACATGCGCCGACCCGGGCGGCGGCGCGAGATGAATCAGGCGGCCGGTCGAAGGCAGGAAGCCCTTGTCCGGATCCTCGGCATAGATTCGCGCCTCCAGCGCATGGCCGTCGATGGACAGTTGCTCTTGCCGCAGTGGCAGCGGTTCGCCGCTGGCCACGCGCAACTGCCACTCGACGAGGTCCACCCCGGTGATCATCTCCGTCACCGGGTGCTCGACCTGCAGCCGCGTGTTCATCTCCATGAAGTAGAAGCTGCCGTCCTGGTTGGCGATGAACTCGACCGTGCCGGCGCCGACGTAGCCCACGGCCTTGGCCGCATCCACCGCAGCCTGCCCCATCGCGGCCCGGCGTTCCGGCGTCATGCCGGGGGCCGGTGCTTCCTCCAGCACCTTCTGGTGACGCCGCTGCACCGAGCAGTCGCGCTCGAACAGGTAGACACAGTCGCCGAAGCGGTCACCGAAGACCTGGATCTCGATGTGGCGTGGTCGCAGCACGTACTTCTCGATCAGCACCTTGTCGTCGCCGAACGCGTTGGCGGCCTCGCGCTGGCAGGACGCCAGTGATTCCTCGAAATCCGTGGCCGCATCGACGCGACGCATGCCTTTGCCACCGCCACCGGCACTGGCCTTGATCAGCACTGGGTAGCCGATCTGGGCGGCCTGTTCGGCCAGGAAGGCCGGCTCCTGCCGGTCGCCGTGGTAACCCGGCGTCAACGGCACGCCGGCCTGGCCCATCAGCGTCTTGGCCGCCGACTTCGAGCCCATGGCACGGATGGCCGAGGCCGGTGGTCCGATGAAGACCAGGCCCGCAGCGGCGCAGGCCTCTGCGAACCCATCGTTCTCGGAGAGAAATCCGTAGCCGGGGTGAACGGCCTGTGCGCCCGTCTGCAACGCAGCGTCGATGATCTTCGAGCCGACCAGATACGACTCACGCGCCGCCGCCGGGCCGATACAGAGGGCTTCGTCGGCCATGCGGACGTGACGCGCATCGGCGTCGGCCTCCGAGTACACCGCGACGGTCAGGATGCCGAGCCTCTTGGCCGTCTTGATGACGCGGCAGGCGATTTCCCCGCGATTGGCAATCAGTATCTTCTTGAACATGGTGGCCTGCGGGTCACATCCGGAACAGTCCGAAGCGCGTCTGCGGTATCGGTGCGTTGAGTGCGGCGGCCAAGGACAACCCCAGCACGCGCCGGCTCTGCGCAGGATCGATGACGCCGTCGTCCCACAGACGCGCCGTCGCGTAATACGGGTGCCCCTGCAAGTCGTACTGGGCACGGATCGGCGCCTTGAAGGCCTCTTCCTCGTCAGCCGACCACTGCCCGCCCTTGGCCTGTATGCCGTCGCGCTTGACCGTGGACAGCACCCCGGCGGCCTGCTCGCCGCCCATCACGCTGATGCGCGCGTTCGGCCACATCCACAGGAAGCGGGGCGAATAGGCGCGTCCGCACATGCCGTAGTTGCCGGCCCCGAAACTGCCGCCGATCAGCATCGTGATTTTCGGCACCGCCGCGGTGGCGACGGCCGTGACCATCTTCGCGCCGTCCTTGGCGATGCCCGCGTTCTCGTACTTGCGGCCGACCATGAAACCCGAAATGTTCTGCAGGAACAGCAGCGGCACGCCGCGCTGGGCGCAGAGTTCGATGAAGTGCGCGCCCTTCTGCGCCGATTCCCCAAAAAGAATACCGTTGTTGGCGACGATGCCCACCGGCATGCCGTACAGGCGCGCAAAACCCGTGACCAGGGTCGCACCGTAGCGCGACTTGAATTCGTCCAGGCGCGAGCCGTCGACGATGCGGGCGATGACCTCGCGAACGTCATAGGGTTTGCGCGTGTCCACCGGTATGACGCCGTAGAGCTCCTCGGGGTCGTACAGCGGCTCCTCGCTGACTTCGAGCGTCACCGGGCACGACTTGGCACGATTGAGGTTGGCTACGATCCGCCGGGCGAGATACAAGGCATGCGCATCGTTGTCAGCCAGGTGATCAGCCACGCCGGAAATGCGCGTGTGCACGTCACCGCCACCCAGGTCTTCGGCCGTCACTTCCTCGCCCGTGGCGGCCTTCACCAGGGGCGGGCCGCCGAGGAAGATCGTGCCCTGGTTGCGCACGATGATGGTCTCGTCGCTCATCGCCGGCACATAGGCACCGCCTGCCGTGCACGAGCCCATGACCACCGCAATCTGCGGGATGCCCTGCGCCGACATATTCGCCTGGTTGAAGAAGATGCGACCGAAGTGGTCGCGGTCGGGAAAGACCTCGTCCTGGCGCGGCAGAAAGGCGCCGCCGGAGTCCACCAGGTAGATGCAGGGCAGGTGGTTCTGCTGGGCGATCTCCTGCGCGCGCAGGTGCTTCTTCACCGTCATCGGGTAGTAGGTGCCGCCCTTCACCGTGGCGTCGTTGGCCACCACCATGCAGTCCAGCCCCTGGATGCGGCCGATGCCGGTGATGACGCCGGCCGACGGGGCGTCGCCGTCGTACATGCCGTGCGCCGCCAGCTGGCCGATCTCAAGGAAAGGCGTACCGGGGTCCAGCAGTTGCGCGACGCGGTCGCGTGGCAGCAGCTTGCCGCGTGCGGTGTGCCTGCTGCGGCCCGTCTCGCCGCCGCCCAGGGCGGCCAGATCGGCCTTGCTGCGCAGGTCGGCGACCTGCAGCCGCAGCGCATCGGCGTTGGCCTTGAATTCGGCCGATCGTGGTTGGATCTGTGACTTGATGGTTTGCACGGAGAACTCTCGCCTTACTTCGTTTCGGCGAACAGTTCGCGCCCGATCAGCATGCGGCGGATCTCGCTGGTGCCTGCACCGATCTCGTACAGCTTGGCGTCGCGCCACAGCCGCGATGCCGGGTAGTCGTTGATGTAGCCGTTGCCGCCCAGGATCTGTATCGCCTCGCCGGCCATCCAGGTGGCCTTCTCGGCGGCGTATAGGATGGCGCCAGCGGCGTCCTTGCGCATCGAACGCGCGTGGTCACCACGGTCGCAGGCCTGGCCGACCGCGTAGACGTAGGCGCGACAGGCCTGACAGGTGGTGTACAGATCGGCGAGCTTGCCCTGCATCAGCTGGAACTCGCCGATGCTCTGCCCGAACTGCTTGCGGTCGTGCACATAGGGCAGCACGACGTCCATGCAGGCCGCCATGATGCCGAGCGGTCCGCCCGACAGCACGGCACGTTCGTAGTCCAGGCCGCTCATCAGCACCTTGACGCCACCCCCCTCGGCGCCCAGCAGGTTCTCTTCGGGCACTTCGCAGTTCTCGAAGAAGACCGGGTAGGTGTTGGACCCGCGCATGCCCAGCTTGTCGAGCTTGGTCCCGAAGCTCAGGCCCTGGGTGCCTTTCTCGATGATCAGCGCGCTGATGCCCTTTGGTCCTGCCCCGGGCTCGGTCTTGGCGTAGACGATCAACGTGTCCGCATCGCCGCCGTTGGTGATCCACATCTTCGAACCGTTGAGCACGAAACGGTCGCCCTTGCGATCTGCGCGCAGCTTCATGCTGACGACGTCCGAGCCGGCATTGGGTTCGCTCATCGCCAGCGCGCCGACATGTTCGCCGCTGACCAGCCGAGGCAGGTATTTCGCCTTCTGTGCGGCGCTGCCGTTGCGGTGCAGCTGGTTCACGCACAGGTTCGAATGTGCGCCATAGGACAGGCCGACCGACGCCGAGGCGCGCGACACTTCTTCCATCGCCACGATGTGCGCCAGATAGCCGAGGTTGGTGCCACCGTAGTCTTCACCGACGGTCATGCCGTGCAGGCCCAGATCGCCCAGCTTGCGCCACAGATCGGCGGGGAACTGGTTGTCCTGGTCGATGGCGGCGGCGCGCGGCGCGATCTCATCGGCAGCAAAGGCCCGCACCGTGTCGCGCAGCATCTCGATGGTTTCGCCCAGGTCGAAACCGAGTCCTGGCAGTTGATTCATCTTCTGTCTCCGTTCTAGCGTTCTTGAACCCGGTGTCCGTTCAGGCGACGGCACGTGACGCGACTTCACGTCCGGCTTCGACCTCGATCGGCGCTGGCTGCATGGGCGCAGCCAGGATCGCCAGTAACTCGGCCCGCCGGCGGTCTGCCAGCTGTGCGTTGTGTTCCTTGACATGGCCATAACCGCGCACGCTTTGCGGCAGGCGTGCCAGCTCCACGGCCGTGGCCATGCACTCTGCGCTCAGGGTCTGGGCCAGCTCGCGCATGGCGGCCTCGAATTCGCTCGCGGCCGCACGCTCACTGCGGCGCTCGGCCGTGTAGCCGAAGACGTCCAGCGGCGTGCCACGCAGCGCCTTGGCCCTGGCCAGCCAGCGGTAGGCCGTGGCGATCCACGGGCCGTAGGACTTCTTGACCAGGTGCCCCTGTTCGTCGCGCCTGGAAAGGAGAGGCGGCGCCAGATGGAAACGCAGCTTGAAATCGCCTTCGAACTGGCTTGCGATGCGATCGAAGAAGCCTGTCTCGGCATACAGCCGGGCCACTTCGTACTCGTCCTTGTAGGCCATCAGCTTGTACAGGCTGATGGCGACTTCGCGTGCCACGCGGTCACCGCCGGTGCGCTGCAATTCCGCGGCAGCGAATTCACGCACGAAGGCCTCGAAGCGTGCGGCGTAGGCGGCATTCTGGTAGTCGGCAAGGCGCTTGCTGCGGTCCTTAACCAGCGCTTCCAGCGACTGCGTGCGGGCCGGCATCTGCACGACGCTGGACTTGTCCAGGCCGGCAGCACTACGCACTGGTCCCAGGTCCAGCGCAGCTTGCCGCCCCCATGCAAAGGCCGAC
>Ga0136641_1000816_pt1 | contig 13208 bp, 10 predicted proteins | sample EliLak1302023Y_FD_115312 | JGI IMG/M metagenome (GOLD analysis project Ga0136641, IMG submission 115312) | Freshwater microbial communities from Elizabeth Lake, Yosemite National Park, California, USA - 13020-23Y | ecosystem: Environmental > Aquatic > Freshwater > Lake ...
AGATTCGCTGAAAGATTCGCTGAAAGATTCGCTGAAAGATGAGGAGTTACCAATGCCTAATGGCCGAGTGAAGTGGTTTAGCCTAGAAAAAGGTTTTGGTTTTATCGAATCTGAAGAAGGACAGGATGTCTATTTGGCGGCAGCCGCGCTTCCTGAAGGTGTAACCAACGTTAAGCCTGGGACGAAGCTTGAGTTCAGCGTGGGCGAAGGCCGTAGGGGTCCGCAAGCGCTATCAGTGCAAATAATTGGTGAACTAGCATCTGTTGTAGCAAATACCAGGATCAATCCGGATGACTTGGCAACGATCATCGAAGATACCATCAAGATGTTAGACAAAGTCGGCAATGGTCTCCGCCATGGTCGTTATCCAACCGGGGCAGATGCGGAGCGGCTCTCAAAGGTACTTAAAGGGATAGCGACACAGATTGAGGGTTAGGCCTTTTTTCGTCTCAGAATTTTGAGGATTCTTGCAATCCCCAAAAACCCAAAGAGAATTCCTACGATACAAATCCATAGCGTTTCAGTCGAGGCGCTGACTGCGATCTCTATCACCAGCGCAACAAACCAGAGCACGGTTCCTGCTATCACCACGACGAGTGCACGCTTCATAGTCTTAGCTTACTTCTATGCAAAGTAAGATGCGATTATGCCCAAACCTGAAGGTTCCTTGCGATCCTTCAGATCTCATAATTTTCGGCTCTTCTTCTTTGCCAATATTGTTTCGAACACCGGCACCTGGGCTCAACGGATAGCTCAAGATTGGCTGGTAGTCACTGACCTTCACAGAGGTGGTTCAGAACTCGGGATTGTAACGGCCTTGCAATTCTTACCAAATCTACTTTTTGGTCTTTACGCTGGCTCTTTAGCTGACCGGTTTGATAAACGTAAGTTGCTCCTCATTACAAATATTGGGGGTGGTTGTACCGCCATCATCATGGGGCTTCTCATCATTGCGCATAAAATTACCCTTAACGAAGTTTTTGTTCTGGCCTTTATTTTGGGGTTATTTGGTGCGTTAGATGCTCCGGTCAGACAATCCTTTACATCGGAACTAGTAGGGAAGAGCGATGTTGCCAACGCAGTCAGTCTTAATGCGGCCAACTTCAATTTAGGGCGATTGATTGGCCCAGCTGTTTCTGGAATTTTGATTAAATATTTTCACACAGGACCGTCCTTTATCTTAAATGCTGGTTCATTTGTATTAGTAGTTATCTCCTTGTCTCTAATGAGGACCCAGGAGCTTCATCGAAGCTTGGGAGAAAAGAGAACAAGAAAAATTAAGGAGAGTCTCCTCTACCTTAAGCGGAGAGCTGATCTGATTGCCATCATTTCTACACTTTTCTTCGCATCAACCTTTGGATTGAATTTTCAGATATTTAATACTTTGGTGGCTACAAAGATATTCCATAAGGATGCTGGCGCATTTGGTTTGCTAGGAAGTGTGCTCGCGCTTGGTTCGTTGGCGGCTGCAATAGTTTCCACACGATTGGATCAACGGCGTAAACCCATCTTTATTCTGAGCATTGCAATTGTTTTTGGGATAGTGCTCATGATTTCTGCATGGATGCCGACCTATCTGACTTATGCGGTTGCCTTACCCATCTGCGGTTTTTTAGCTGTTACCACGATGATTTCTGCAAATACATATGTGCAGACCACAACGCCACAGGAGTTGCGCGGGCGGGTCATGGGTTTCTATGTCTTCATTTTTCTGGGGTCTGCACCGATCGGATCACCCATCATTGGGTGGCTCAGCGATTCAATCGGGATCAGAGAAACGGTTACTTTTTGTGGCGCCGTCACTTCAATAGGCACCTATCTTATTTATTATCTTATGAAGAATAAACTAGAGGAACATCAACAAGAAGCATAAACATCGCTAATGAAATGTGTTAATGAATACTTCCCAAGATCACCATGGCAAAAATCCCTATGAGAACTGCGATAGTGACAATTCTTCTGGTTCGATAGCTCATTTTTTTGTTAAGTTTGCAACCACATAGTCGATGCAGTGCGTTAAGGCTTGGACATCGGATGGATCGATCGCTGGGAACATAGCGATACGCAATTGATTCTTACCCAATTTTCGATATGGCTCTGTATCGACGATCCCATTCGAACGCAAAGTCTTTGCGACCTCCATCGCGTCAATTGCATCATCAAAATTAATCGTGCCCACTACCTGCGAACGCATCTCTGGGTTAGTAACAAACGGTTCGGTATATTGAGTTGCTTCCGCCCACGAATATAAATGCGCAGCAGATTCTGCTGACCGTCCGGCTGCAAAAGCTAATCCGCCACCATCGTTCATCCACTTGGTTTGCTCATTGAGTAAGAACAATGTGATCAAGGCTGGCGTGTTGTAAGTCTGATCTAATCTAGAGTTTTCTATGGCAATCATCAAGTCAAAAAACGCAGGAATCCAAAGCCCGCTTGCTTTTATCTTTTCTACCCGAGCAATAGCGGCCGGACTCATGATCGCTATCCAAAGTCCGCCGTCAGAGGCAAAAGATTTTTGTGGTGCAAAATAATAGACATCGCATTCTTTGATATCTACATGCAATCCACCAGCTGCGCTGGTGGCATCGACTACTACTAAAGCATCATCTGTTCCAGCTGGGCGAACTATTGGAGCAGAGACGCCAGTACTGGTTTCATTGTGTGTAAGAGCATAAGTATCCACGCCCTCCTCCATGTGTGCCTGTGGGTGAGATCCAGGGTCAGCTTTGAGAATCGTCGGATTATCGAGGAACGGAGCCTCTTGTGCTGCGCTCGCAAATTTTGAGGAGAATTCTCCAAAAACTAAGTGCTGAGATTTTTTTTCGATAAGATTAAAGGTGGCGATATCCCAAAAGGCGGTCGATCCGCCATTCCCCACAATGACTTCATATCCAGCTGGAAGTGAAAATAGCTCTGCGATACCGGCGCGGACTTCTTTGACCAGGTTTTTGACAGGCGCTTGGCGATGGGACGTGCCCAGTAATGACGAATTGTTCGCCGTCAACGCCGCTAGCGCTTCTGGACGAATTTTAGATGGACCGCAACCAAAACGACCATCTCGGGGCTTAAGATTATGTGGAATCAACAATGCGCTCATACCCCAAGATTAAGGCATAAAAGCTACGGGTGCAGTCGCCCCAACTGCCAACCACTTTCAGTCCGGGTGTATCGAAGTCGATCATGTAGCCGGGAATATCGGCCCTGCCAAAATTCAATGACTGTGGGTCTGACCAGATACCCGCCCCAATGAGGCGGCGTGGGAACATCCGAACCTTCTGGATACAGATTCGCAAAGTGGGAATAGCGTTCCTCTAGGACTTCTCTTGACGTTAGGTTTTGGGATTGCGAACTGGCCCAAGCTCCAATCTGACTTCCCCAGGGGCGACTGACGAAATAGTCATGCGAGTCGGATTGAGATACTTTTTCGGCAACGCCGCGCACCATCACTTGGCGCTCCATCGGATACCAGGGAAAGAGAAGGGAGATCTGCGGATTAACCGCGATCTGGCGCGCCTTTGCAGATTCGTAATTTGTGAAGAAAGTAAACCCAGAGCCTGAAACCTCTTTGAGAAGTACCGACCGGGAGACCGGAGCGTTCTCTTCCACGGTGGAGAGGACCATTGCATTAGCTTCGACAATGACGATATTTTCGGCCGCTTCTGCTAACCACTTGGTGAATTGGTCGATTGGGTCTGGCATCATTTCGCTCTCTAGCAGTCCGATTTCACCGTATGACCGACGCATCGCTCGGATCGTTTCAGTTGTCAGAGCGCCGCCGGATTCGGCTTTGGATAGCTCATGGCGAAAATTGGGCTCATGTGTCATAGGTGTATTTAACGTCACTTTGCTCTGGACCGCTATTTGGCCCAAAAAGTTTGTTGATCGAGGGTTTAGGCACGAGAATACTGTCACAAACAGTCGGAGGGATCTTGACGTGAGCGAAGATTTTAAGCCAGGCCTTGAGGGCGTTATTGCATTTGAATCCACGATCGCAGAGCCAGATAAAGAAGGTAGCGCGCTTCGTTACCGTGGGGTTGATATCGAAGACCTAGTTGGCCGAGTCACATTTGGAAATGTGTGGGGATTGCTCGTCGATGACGAATTCAACCCAGGATTGCCACCCGCAGAACCTTTCCCGCTCCCAGTTCACTCGGGCGATGTCCGTGTAGATGTTCAATCTGCAATCGCGATGTTGGCGCCGGCCTGGGGATTCAAGCCGCTGTTAGATATTTCCGATGAGGAGGCTCGCTCAAATCTGGCGCGCGCATCGGTCATGGTGCTCTCTTATGTCGCTCAAGCCGCTAGAGGCACATGGCAGCCGATGGTTCCTCAGTCGGAAGTTGATAAGGCCCACACCGTTGTCGAAAGAATGATGATCCGCTGGCGGGGAGAACCTGATCCACGGCACGTGAGGGCGATTGATGCCTACTTTGTATCAGCTGCAGAACATGGAATGAATGCGTCCACTTTTACTGCTCGGGTCATTGCATCAACTGGAGCAGATGTTGCGGCAGCTTTATCCGGAGCTATTGGAGCCATGTCAGGCCCACTCCATGGGGGAGCGCCTGCTCGAGTTTTGAGCATGATCGAAGGCGTAGAGCAGATGGGTGATGCCCGCGCATATGTGAAAGGAATTATGGATCGTGGTGAACGTTTGATGGGATTCGGGCACCGTGTATATCGCGCGGAAGATCCACGTGCTCGCACGTTACGAAGGACTGCAAAGGAGTTAGGCGCGCCGCGATATGAAGTCGCGCTAGAACTAGAAAAAGCAGCTTTAGCAGAACTGCATGAACGTCATCCAGAGCGAGTACTAGAAACAAATGTGGAATTCTGGGCCGCAATCGTCCTGGATTTTGCAGAGATACCGGCGCCACTATTTACCTCTATGTTTACAGCGGCACGCACCGCAGGTTGGTCGGCTCATATTTTGGAACAGAAGCGGACTGGTCGATTGATTCGCCCATCCGCGCGTTACATCGGTCCTGGACCACGCGCTCCTAAAGATGTGACAGGGTGGGACGAAACGGTTCACGGACTTCATTCCTAATTCATTCCCACGGGGTTCCTGACAGTTTTTGGTCAATCTCTTCAAAGATCTGAATATAACGATTTGATATCGAAACGTTATTTCCTACCATGTCTATTTGACTCACGCCATTCCATCTACTGAACTATGGGGACTCGACCCACCTCCCTCGGTGGGCATTTACTACAAGTAGGAGTCGTATGCTTCATCGTAAAATTGGAAAGGCAGTATCGGTTGCAATCGCTGCTGGTCTAATGACCAGCATTGTCACGGCACCGATTCATGCTGCGTCTAACTCAATCGTCGTCTGGGCTGATGAGACACGTGGAAAAAATCTGCAGAAAGTAATAAGTGCAAAAAGTGACTGGGTGCCCGGCTACACCATAAAAATCGTATCGTTTTCTAGCTTCGATGCCCTAAAGGCAGCCGTTGATAAAGCAACAGCGCTCACTGGTCCAGACATCATCATTGGTGCAAACGACTGGGTAGCGACTGGAGCTAAAAATGGACAATTAGCTCCAGTAACACTGGCTTCCTCTGTCCGTTCGAAGTTCACTGCGAACAACCTCTTCGATCTTTCTTACAAAGGCGTTCTATACGGTGTGCCTCTAGATGTAAATAACGTATCAATGATTTATAACGCCAACCTTGCTACCAAGCCATTAACTTTTGGTCAGATGGTCAACTTCTATCAGGCGAATAAAACAGCGAAGAATTTAACCGCTGGTTTGTGTGTAGCTGGTGGCGGAATGTCTTGGGGTGCGGTTTCAGTGCTCGGCGCGCTTGGTGGTGCTCCATATGTGATGACACCAACAGGAGCCGTGAGTGCCTCTGCTGATCCAGTTCCACCAATCGTTGCAGCTAATATCAAGAAGTATCTTCTTGATTCCAATGGCAAGAGTAACGGGTTCTTCCCCGCCACTGATACCGGTTGCAAGGAAGCATTCCTAGCTGGAAAAGTTCCTTACGCCATTATCGGTAACTGGGAGTGGCAGGATTACACCAAGGCAGGATTCGCCATGAATTTGGGGCCTGTGCCTGGTATTAAGCATGGTACCTATGGAAGCGCGTTTGCATCTGTCTCTGGCGCTCTGTTGACAGTCTTTGCAGCACAGCATGGGGTTGACCAGGGAGCAAAGAGTCTTCTCAACAACTTCTTCGGTTCAAAGAATGGTGCTATCGCCTATCAAAACTTTGAACTTCGCCCACCAGCTCAGAAAGATGCCCAAAAAGATGCTTCTGTCTCTGATGCCCAAAAAGGCTTTGGTAAGTCAGGAGCTATGGCTGGAATTCCTCAGATCGGCGGAATTCTTAACGGTGCAACTGGGTCCAAGAGTTATTGGGATCTTCTTCCAGCGTTCTGGACTGATGTATTGGTAAACGGAAAGGATCCAGTGACTTCTGTTGCAAAAATGGATGCTTTCTTCCAAACCAATATTGCTGCTGGTGTTAAGGATCTATAAAAGAACCTCATCATAGAAAAACGAACTAGATAAAATAAGAGAATTGATGGGTCAATCAAATTGGCCCATCAATTCTGCTTATCGAGAGTACCGATAGCTCCTTGAATGGATGTTTTACGTGGAGAAGTTATTCCAACGCAAGTTTATGATGGCGGTCAAATACATCGTAATCTCTTTGGTGACCGCGATTCTCGTGATGCTCATTATGAGCTCGTTTGCAAAACAGGAATATGCAATATCCATCTTTCTCTCCTGTGGTTTACTTGCAATTGTTTTAACCTATTTAACTAATTATTCAATCCCTATGAAGTTCTTTTTGCCAGGAATGTTCTTTCTCTTTGCCTTTGTTGTCGGCCCCGTCCTTTACACAATTGCCATGTCGGGGTTTCATTATCAGACTGGCAACTACATCACTAAGCAAGAATCCATAAGTAAAATAATTATTGGTGGAACGCGGGCAGATCCACAGCAGACAACTTTCGATATTGTCATTGGCAAGAATGCATCAGATCAGCTAGAAATTTTGGCCTCCGACCCTGTTAATAAGCACTATTTTCTATCAACAGTATCAAAGAGAATTGATCTTGACCCATCAACGCTGAGTAAAGACGAAAATGGCGATGTAGCTCAAGCACCTGGATTTCGGGGATTAACTCCGGCAGAATCACATGCGATAGATAGCACGCTCGCAACAATTAGATTTAAATACTCCAACGATTATTTCATAACAATAGAGGGAAGTAACGTGGCTTCCCTCAAACGACAGACACTGACATATAGCAAATCCAAGGATACATTTACCAATGTCCTGACTGGTGACGTTTACACAGATAACGGTGTTGGAAACTATGCCAATATAAAGAATCGAACGGAGATCCTGCAACCAGGGTGGCGTGCTCCTATCTGGTTTTCGAACTATTCAAAATTACTCGCAGACCCACAAGTTCGAAAGCCACTCATAAAGGTTTTTATCTGGACTATCTCTTTCGCGTTTTTGACAGTGTTGACGCAGTTTGCACTGGGCTTGTTGATAGCGGTGGTCATGAACCGCAAGTTATTTGGGCGAAGAATCTATCGGTCAATAATTATTTTGCCTTATGCCATGCCTAGTATCATGAGTATTCTGATTTGGGGCGGAATGTTTGATACCGAGTTTGGCGCTATTAATCATCTTTTCGGGACTCATATTCATTGGTTTCAGAACCCATTATTTGCTCGAGCGGCTGTGATCATCGTCAATTTGTGGCTTGGATTCCCATATTTTTACCTGATCACAAGCGGAGCGCTTCAAGCGATACCAGCGGAACTTTCTGAAGCGGCAGCAATCGATGGCGCTTCTCCGGGCCAAGTATTTAGAAAAATCACACTGCCACTTCTCTTGCAAGTGGTTTCACCTTTGCTCGTTGCCTCTTTTGCATTCAATTTCAACAATTTCAACATTATCTATCTACTGACCGGTGGTGGGCCAACAAACACACTTGGGGGAGACATCGCCGGTTCTACCGACATTTTGATCAGCTATACCTACAAAATCGCTTTTAACGCCGGGATTCAGAATCTGGGCTTAGCTAGTGCGATATCTGTCGTCATATTCTTGATTGTCGCTTCAATTTCGCTTTATGGAATTAAGCGTTCTAAGGTTTTGGATTCTTTCGCATGAAGACCTGGATCAAGCAAGATTTATGGCGCCACGCAATTGCTCTTGCTGCCTGTTTTTTCGTCTTATTTCCAATATACCTCATCTTTTTGTCAGCGCTCAGTCCTACCGGTAGTTTGCAAGTAACTTCTTTTATGCCAAGAACAATTTCATTTAATAATTTTTCTATGTTATTCAATAGCCCAAAGATTCCTTATCTCACGTGGATGAAAAACTCGCTTGTGATCGCCGGATTAGTCGCGGTCCTCAGCGTCATTATCGGAGGATCTTCTGCTTTTGCCTTTAGCAGGCTTCACTTCAAGGGAAAGAAGCAGGGCCTGCAACTGCTCCTCCTTGTTCAAATGTTCCCTGCGATCCTTTCACTATCGGCTGTTTATGTGATCATGGAACGTGTTTATTCCTTTGCTCCAAGGATTGGGCTGGGAACACAACCTGGGCTGATTTTGGTCTATTTAGGCGGAGCCATGGGAGTCAACATCTGGCTTCTCAAGGGATTTGTCGATTCGATCCCATTAGAGCTGGATGAAGCTGCAAAGGTCGACGGTGCTAGCGCGGTTCAAACCTATTGGCTGATATTTGTTCCTTTGGCTGCCCCGGTTTTAGCTGTCGTCTCACTACTCACCTTTATTGGGACCTTTAACGAATTTATCTTGGCGCAACTATTTTTGGTGGATATGCCTTCGCGAACTATCGCTGTAGGTTTACAAGGCTTCATCAGCGGTCAATATGCAACGAACTGGGGTCCCTTTGCCGCAGGTTCAATCATCGCTTCGGTTCCACTCGTGGCAATCTTCTTATCGCTGCAGCGATACATCATTAGTGGTTTAACTGCAGGATCTGTTAAGGGATAAATTTTGAATCGATTAGGACGTGCAATTGCGTCTTTGACAATCATTGTCTTCACTCTGGTTTCACTTCCGGCTACAGCAGCTATCCCAGCTTTAAAGCCAGAGATGATCTACTTTGTCATGCTGGATCGATTTGCCAATGGTGATAGTTCAAATGATGAAGGCGGTCTGACAGGTGGCCCAAGTGCGACCGGATTGTTGCCATCCGACCCAGGTTTTTATCACGGTGGGGATTTGCGGGGATTGATTGATCATATTCCTTATATAAAGTCGCTGGGTTTTACCGCCATCTGGGTGACTCCGGTGGTTCGACAATTACCTGTCGCATCAGACGGAAAGAGCTCTGCTTACCACGGATATTGGGGGGTTGGATTTGATCAAGTAGATCCTCATCTAGGGACTATGGCGGACTTTAAGGAATTTGTCTCCGATGCGCATGCAGAGCAGATGAAGGTTATTTTGGATGTGGTCGTGAATCACACGGCCGATGTGATCCACTATCAGCAAGGTGGTTCCTATGTCGCAATCGCCGACCAACCATATAAAACTTCTAATGGAAAAAGTTTTGATCCCGTGGTCACCGCCGATACATCTGCGTTTCCCGGCCTGGACCAATTAAGTGCGACCACCAGTTTTCCCAAGATGCCAATTATTGATACACCAAATGTGAGCATCAAAAGTCCTGATTGGCTCAATGACCCAAAGAACTACCACAATCGGGGTAACGTCGGGCAATCTGAAGAATCGATGCAATACGGAGATTTTTACGGTCTGGATGATCTCTTTACGGAGAGTCCGGCTGTACTAGCTGGCTGGATAAATGTCTTTTCACATTGGGTAACTGATACCGGACTTGATGGGTTCCGAATTGATACCGCGCGCCATGTGAACAAGGAATTCTGGAACGCATTTTTGCCGGCGATGCGCAAAACAGCTTTTACCCAAGGCAAGAAGTCATTTCCTATGTGGGGAGAAATTTACGACACAGATCCCCGCAAGACCTCATTTTGGAAAAAGCAGGCCTCTTATAACGAAGTTTTAGATTTTCCGATGCAACCGGTGATGGTTAATTTTGTAAACACGCAGGATGCATCGCTCCTGGGGACTTACTTTAATAATGATGATTTTTACACCACGGCCACTACTAATGCCAATGGTTTGGGGACATTTTTGGGTAATCACGACATGGGTCGCGTCGGATCATTTATCGTCGCCCGTACAGATGATGCAACCGTTGCTTTAAAACGTGACGAACTAGCCCATGTATTGCTATTTACAATCCGGGGCATTCCCATGGTGTATTACGGCGACGAATATGGGTTGACAGGTGGTAGCGACAAAGAAGCCAGACAGGATCTCTTCCCAACCGCAGTAGAAAGTTGGCAGGATCAGTTTCGAATCGGGTCAGCCCCGATTGGATTAAAAAGTAGCTTTGATACCAGCAATCCACTGCAGGAGTTGATTCGAACTTTGACGTCGCTAAGAACCAAGTTCCCGGCCTTAGCAACAGGTAGCCAACGGACGGATTATGCAGATAATGGAATCTTTGTTTTCAGCCGTTTTGATCCCGTAACCCATCAGGAAGTGTTGGTTGCTCTCAACTCCACTAGTCAGAAGGCGAATGCCTCCTTTGCAGGCAACACACCTGCATCTTCCTGGAATCTTCAGGCCGGAGACAGTGTGGCTACAAGTGCTTCATTACAAACGAGCGTGAATTTACCACCGTTAAGCTGGGCAGTATTTACCCCTAGCGGCACAATAGCCAAGGCATCCTCTCTTTCGACATCGATCACCACTCTTATGCCAGACCCATTTGATTCTGATCAGATAGAAATCGATGCAACCGCGACTGGGTCTCCATTTGTTGACGTTAAATTCATGTACCGAGTCGGTAGCGGGCAATGGAAAAATCTGGGCATAGATTCTGCGCCAACTTTTTCTTTCAACCCCAAGCAGAGTGGCCTCTATCGGATATTTCCGCTCGTAAGAAGCTTTCCAAAAAAGAGTTTGATACAGTTTAAAACTGTCGTTACTGATTCTTTTGGCGTGAGCGCCACAAGTGCATTTAAAACCTTGCGAACCAAATAATCTAAGCTCCCAAAGATTTTTGACTATACGATTATTCAGTCAACCAGAACCTGAGTGCTTGATTGACGTAGCTACCCCACGAACGCTCGTTGTGAGAGGTGTTCTTGTAGACGGGTGTTGCCAAATTCTTCCCGTGGCGATAGCCACGTAGCTCTGCCAACGTGTTTGCATAATCTTGATGCGGTTTGTAGCTGGCATCTAATGATTTTGTTCCTCGACTCATCCAGATCTTATGGTTATCTGGATCTGGTTGTATTGCCATCAAATCTTCTACGAGTCGATCACCTCCAATAATCCAGTGGGTTGAAAACGCGAGTGCGGTTTGATAAAAAGTGGGGTGCTTCGCCATTCCATAGAGAGAGGCAAGACCGCCCATACTTGCTCCTAACATCGCGGTGTATTGGGGCAAGTGTTTATGGGAAAGGTAGTCACAGATGGTCGGCGCGATAGATTGGCTAATGTGCTGCAGATATTGATTGCCCCGAAGTTGATCGTTAGGGAGCGGCCGTGATGGTGGCAGCCCGGTCCCTGCGTTGTTTGCTGACTGTTCGAAACCATTAAGAAATAAATCTTCCGGGGTTAGATCTTTTCTGCGACCATCCGGATCTTGTGGATTGCTTGAATGGAAAACCGCAATGATGGCAGGAGCAGGAATCCCAAGCTCTGCTGCAACTTTGGTCGCTGCCCCTGCCAGTTCCCACGTGCGACCCTTGGTTGCGCTCCTCTTATCAAAAATATTTTGTCCATCGTGTGTCACCAATAGGAACGGTGTCGGTGCTTTAGGAGCCCAAAAATCTACCCGCCGTCCATCAAAATTAGCCTCGGTCACATTGCCGGAAGCACCCCGAACCTGAAACTGCCTAACCACCTTCATTATGAAAGGATAATGCCATGGCGACACGCTCACTGTTCTGGTTTAGACGGGACCTTCGGTTGGCCGATAATCCAGCACTATTGGACTCACTTGCCGCGGCGGAAGGTACATTGGCACTTTTCATTATGGATGATGATGTGGCGCAGCGGGCTGGCCCATATCGACGTGCGTACCTGGCGGACTCCTTAGCTAAATTAGCTGGCTCACTAGGTGACCGGCTTGCAGTTATTTCGGGGGATCCTGTCACGGTCTTGCAAGACGTTATCTCTCGCTATCAGATCAGCTCAGTGCATGCGGCCAGAGCGTATGCACCTTACGGTGTGGCGGTTGAAACCGCATTGGCGGCAAGTGGGGTACAGGTCGAATACACGGGTTCTAACTATGCCGTTGCACCTGGAAGGGTGCGCAAGCCCGATGGAACTAACTATCGGGTCTACACGCCTTTTTTCCGGGCCTGGCAAGCACATGGTTGGCGGGAACCAGCGCCAGAGCCGGATAACCTGACTCTGATTCAGCCAGCAGAAAATGACAGAAACCTGCCCGACTGGTCACCACCAGAAGGGGTTGTGATTCAAGCGGCAGGTGAAGCAGCTGCGCTCAGTCGTTGGCAAGCATATGCAGCTGGCGGCCTCTCTTCGTATGACCTGCTTAGGAACAATCCGGGTGTGCCGGGAACCAGTCGGTTGAGCCCACATCTGCGTTGGGGAGAAATACATCCACGCACCCTGTTGGCCAATCTCGATCAGACATCTGCGCATGATGTATTCCGAAAAGAAATTGCGTGGCGGGAATTTTATGCAGACATACTTCATCACAATCCGCACACGAGTCGTGCTTACTACAATCCAGTTTTTTCTACCATGCGTTATGACAACTCGGTAGATAAATTGGCGGCGTGGTGTAATGGCATGACGGGTTATCCAATCGTAGATGCCGGCATGCGTCAGTTGCGACAAGAGGGTTGGATGCATAATCGCGTACGAATGGTTGTCGCTTCTTTCTTGATCAAGGATTTACATCTGGAATGGCAATTAGGGGCAGAACATTTTATGAAGTATTTAATTGATAACGATGTAGCTTCAAATTCTCATGGATGGCAGTGGACAGCAGGATGTGGAACTGATGCATCGCCGTACTACCGTGTCTTTAATCCCGTGGAACAAGGAAAGCGGTTTGATCCGGAAGGTGATTACATTCGCGCCTATGTTCCAGAACTTCGGCACTTGCAAGCACCGGATATTCACGAACC
>Ga0136641_1000817_pt1 | contig 13205 bp, 10 predicted proteins | sample EliLak1302023Y_FD_115312 | JGI IMG/M metagenome (GOLD analysis project Ga0136641, IMG submission 115312) | Freshwater microbial communities from Elizabeth Lake, Yosemite National Park, California, USA - 13020-23Y | ecosystem: Environmental > Aquatic > Freshwater > Lake ...
GTAAACCATACCCCGATTCTGCGCCTAATCGAGGGATTTACGCGGTAACTTTGTAGGACGGTGGGTAACCCGCAATTGGGGATAACTTCACCCAGTTTTGACCAAAATTGGGCTCATTCATCGACAATAGTCTCTGGCATCGCAGAAATGCCCGCTTCAAAGCCCTCCAAGAAGGATTCTGCCCGATCTTTCTCCGGATATCGGTCCAGGAATGCATGGAAGTCCGCACCATGCCCTGGAATTCGTAGGTGGATCAATTCGTGAAAAACCACGCATGCGATGACATATTCGGGAGCGCCATTGAGCCTATGCGATATTCGGATGGTTCCATCGGTCGTGGTACATGATCCCCAGCGCTCACGCATGGTGCGCCAGCTAATAGCTGTTGGGCGCTCGTGGAAATCTGGTAGAAAATCATGTAACAGCAGCTCAGCAAGGCCTTCCAACACCTCATCGCTACTACGAGACCGCGCCTCACGCAGCAAGACTTTGGTAATCATGTCCGGTATGACTGCCAGTTCGTCCTTCCGCGACATGCGGTCAGGTATGTGGATTTCTATGATGCCGTTTTGACGGTAAGCGCTGATACTCCGCTTACGTCTAGAGCTACGAATCACTCTAAATTCTGGCAAATCATCGGGTAGCGGTCGCAGGCGTTGAAATTTTTCGGTTAATTTCTTTGGCAGGTTTCTGCTGGTTGGCGGTGATTCGCTTGTGTTGACAGCCGGGGGATTCATGGTTTCAACGGTAGTTGGAAAGAGGGATTCTTGATGAAAGTTATCCACAGGATACATAGGGGTCACAATAGTCACATGTTATCCCCAATCCGTACACATTCTTGGGACATTTATTCATCTGCCGGTCACGTGACACGATAGTAAATTTTTGACTGCCATTCTTGGTTACCTGTCAGTAATGAAGTAAATTTCTCACGCCAAGTTCGGAATTGCCAAGATATCTGCAAGGGGAAGGCAGATATCTAAGAAGCGCCCGAACTTGGTTTTTTCATGTTCCCCGGTCTCAAGATTTCGCTACCGATTGAGAACACTCAATTTAGTTGAGTCCAGATAAATCATCCGGCACAGTTGTGCTTGCTAAGAAAGCGGCGGGATCTAACAAATCATCTGATGTCGGAAGCAAGGCAGCATCTTCCCAGCGGTGGTCACGCACTTCATTGCCGGCAGCTCCGCCAAGCGCATAGACCTCGTTCCAAAAGTTTGTACATTCCCGTAACTTTTTGGGTGACACTTCTAAACCTAGTAGTGATGCAAATAATTGTCGGGACGGTGCATTTTGAATCCTAGATCTGCGTTGACTTTCTTGAAGTGCATAAAAAGATGGCAATCGATCTTTGGCGGAGAGTTGGGTGACATGTTCAATCCATCCTTCAATGAGTGCAAGCGCCATCTCTAATTTCGCAAGTGCAGCTCCTTGGGAAGCGGTTTGTTCTGGTTGGAACATTCCTTGATTTATCGCATGAGTGAGGGACTGCGGGTTGGTGATATCTAGTTCACCAGAATCCATGGCTTCTTGGGCTTGTTCTTGAATCGAATTAATGTCCACCGTGATTCCTCGGCCATACGTGCCAATCAATTCATGTAGATAGTCCGATATCCAAGGCGAATGTGTGAACAACCGTTGCGCGGCGACTTCCCGCAGCGCTAAATAAATTGCTACTTCTTGTTCGGGAATGTCTAGCCCCTCACTCCACGCAGAAATATTCTCAGAAATTAAATGAGCACCTGGTTTTTTGAAAAGCGGAATTGCAACATCGTGCGAACTATGAACCCGTGCAGCAAGTGCACCGATCGCTTGACCTAGTTGGGTGGCAATCAATTGCCCCAGAAAACCTCTCAGAATCGGAACCACCGCTTCTGGTCCCAGCTGGGGGATCTGGAACGGAAGCGCCATTCTGGGATCCGTCACTTCGTTAGCTTCATTGAATTGTTTAGTTAGTTCCGTTATATCGGTTGTCGCTGTCATATCGGTGATCGCTTTGGATAACGCCGCAACCATTCCCTCTGCTAGCGGTTCTACCAAGAGTTGCCAGCCAGACAGAGAACTATCGAGCCAGTCGCGCCGACTCCAGGCAACATCAGCATTGGAGCTCGTTAACGGAAAATGGGTTCTATCCTCTATCCAGGTGTTTGCGATGTTGATTGCGTCCTGGGCCTTAGCTAGATCGGTTTTCCCAACGGGTAGATCGCCTTGGCTGGAGAGAGAAGAACGAGCGCTATCTCGAATAATCTGTGGCTGCAACATGGGGGACCCTGGATTGCTGGGGGAGCCCAGGCCGAAGAATCCATCGTTGGGTAGAAATCCAAATCCGCTCACAGTTCCTCCAAATGTGTTCGATTGCATGCAAGTACGTGACTGCACCTAGATGGTAACAATGAATCGGATGACAATCTTCCCCAATTACGGCTGGAAGAAAATACCCTAAACCTGGGCTAATGTTCTGCCATGCCTTTGGCGCGCCTCGCTGATCTTCTCCGCACCGCTACACCTGTAGCTAAACCATCATCCACTGCCTTCGCTGCGCTGATATGGTGGCTGGTTCCTCTTTTTGCCGTTTCTGGAGCGATTTTTTACGTCATTTGGACCTCCCGATTCAAGGATAAGTTTGATAATGAGACTAGTCGTTCGGTAGATCGGTTTCAGTTGTTTCAGCAAACACTGCGGGACTCGGATACAGAGCACTAGAGTGATTCCATGAGTTCTTTCCAGTTCCCTAACAACCCCTTCAACAATGGCCGTCCGTCTCAAGCTGGAAGCGGGGGGCGGCGTGGCGGGGTAAGTCCCTTTGGTCTAGTGGTTATGGTGTTGATTGCGTTAACCGCAATTCTGGTTTCCCTTACTGGTTTTTATACCGACATTCTATGGTTTAGATCCGTAGATTTCACCAAGGTATGGCGCACCACCCTAACCACCAAAATTGAACTCTTCGTTGCTTTTGGGCTCGTCACAGCGTTGGTAATCACATCAAACATTTTTATTGCTTATAGACGCAGACCCATTTATGTTCCGATTACGCCTGACATGGATAACTTAGATAGATATCGTGGTCAATTGGAGCCAATTAAGAAATATGTAATTGCTGCGATCGCTCTCTTTATTTTTTGGTTCGCAGGTAACTCCGGGGCCAAGCTATGGCAGACCTGGTTGCCATTTAACAATTCGACTAGTTTTGGCATAAAGGATCCACAATTTCATTTAGATATCTCATTTTTCGCTTTCAAGTTGCCGATGTATAAAGCCCTGATCTCTTGGGGTATTTCAACCATCCTTATTGCTCTCATCGCAACCCTTGGTGTGCATTATCTGTATGGCGGAATCCGACCACAAGTGAGGCAGGATCGGACAACTGTTGCAGCTCGAGTCCAACTTTCTGTGCTCTTGGGAATCTTGGTCTTGATCAAAGCAACGGCTTATTGGTTCGATCGATTTGATTTGGCTCTTCATCGAGGCAGTCTCTTTACCGGCCTTGGGTACACGGATATAAATGCACTGTTACCGGCGAAGGCAATTTTGACGGGAATCTCTGTCATCTGCGCCCTACTATTCTTTGCGAATGTTATTCGCCGCTCGTGGGTACTGCCGGCAGCTGGGGTTTCTTTACTTGTTATCTCCTCCCTTCTGATAGCAGGGGTTTATCCGGCTTTTATTCAGCAGTTCACAGTTAAACCTTCTGAGTCGAACAAAGAAGCACCTTTTATTCAAAGAAACATTGATGCTACGCGTGCCGCATACGGCTTATCGAATGTAATTATTAAAGATTATCCGGCGGTAATTTCTACTCAGCCAGGACAATTGGCAAAAGACACCGCGAATATTTCTAATGCTCGGCTTATGGATCCAGAAGTGCTTTCAGCGACTTTTCGTCAGTTACAGCAGATCAAGCCGTATTACACCTTCCCAGATGCCTTAGACGTAGATCGTTATACGGTTAATGGCAAGAAGCAGGACATGATCGTTGCCGTTCGTGAATTAAATATTGCGGGATCGCCATCCCGAAACTGGATCAATGATCACCTGGTCTACACACACGGCTTTGGTTTTGTTGCCGCCCCTTCAAATGTGGTCATTGCAGATGGCAAGCCAAGCTTTACAGTTGGGGATATTCCGCCATCTAAAGGTTTAGGAAAGTTCCAACCACGGGTTTACTTTGGCGAAAACGTTCCTGGGTATTCAATAGTTGGTGGTTCTACAAAGAGCACACCAAATGAGCTGGATTATCCAGATGATGCTCAGGCAAATGGACAACTGAACTTCACCTACGCCGGCAAAGGTGGCATCCCAATGGGCAATCTCTTCACGAGATTACTTTTTGCCATTAAATATAAAGATCAACAGATCCTTCTATCTAATTTAATTAACAAGGATTCAAAGATTCTGTATAACCGAGCTCCGGTGGATCGTGTTCAAAAAGTTGCACCCTGGTTGACCCTTGATGGCAATCCATACCCAGCAATCGTGGGTGGACGAGTGTTATGGATCGTGGACGGGTTTACTACATCAGCCGGCTATCCGTATTCGGCCATCGAGAATTTGGCAGCTGCGACAAATAACTCTGTCACTGCAAATTCAACATCGGTAGCGCCGTTGCCAGATATCGACGTTAACTATATTCGTAACTCTGTAAAGGCGACCGTTGATGCTTATGACGGGACAGTAACGCTTTATCAATGGGACGCTAATGACCCGGTTCTCAAGACATGGAGCAAGGCCTATCCGGGTACCGTTCATCCTAAGAGCGATATTTCAGCTGCATTATTGCAACATATTCGATATCCAGGGGGATTATTTGAAGTTCAACGTAATATTTTGGCAACGTATCATGTATCCACTGCTACGGCGTTCTATGGTGGGCAGGACTTCTGGCGAGTTCCATCTGATCCTTCCTCTCTGGGAGCGAATGCAGGGCTCCAGCCACCGACGTATCAAACCTTGCAGATGCCAGGTGCTAAGGCCCCATCCTTCTCGCTCTCTTCCTCATTTGTTCCACGAGGTGGTCGTCAAAATTTGACTGCCTTCGCAGTGGTTAATTCTGATACTGGGCCCAATTACGGCAAGATGACAGTTTTACAATTACCTCGATCGACAAATATCTCTGGTCCTTCTCAGGTAGCCTCCAACTTTGAAGCAAAACCTGATGTTGCTCAAACTTTGTCGTTGCTACGACAGGGCGGTTCCGACGTAGTGCTTGGCAACATGTTGACACTTCCTGTCGGTAGTGGTCTTCTCTATGTTCAGCCTGTGTACGTGCGCGCGACCGCTAACTCCTCATCACTTCCATTACTACAGAAGGTATTGGTCTCTTTTGGTGATCAAATTGGATTTGGAGACACACTTCAACAGGCTTTGAATCAGGTATTTGGAAGCAGTTCCGGCGTTTCAGCCAATACTGGAATTACTAACACCGGTAATGGTGGTGGCGGAATTATTTCAACACCTGGATCGCCGTCTGGCGTGAACGGTTCTACAACCGTAAAGCAAGCGCTTGCTAACGCTCAAGCAGCACTTATCGCGGCCAATGACGCCTTGAAAAATGGTGACTTTGCGGCTTACGGTTTAGCACAGAACCAATTGCGCTCGGCGATCGCGGCAGCGATTGCAGCGCAAGGAAAGTAAACACTTTCGCACGTTTTGGTCTATCCGTGCTTTTCCAATAAGATTTGGGTATCGACGCGGGGTGGAGCAGCTCGGTAGCTCGCTGGGCTCATAACCCAGAGGTCATAGGTTCAAATCCTGTCCCCGCTACTATGAAGTACGTTAGCGACCTGTCGCCAGATCACTTGTTGGGGATGTGTGTGGCGAGCGTTATCGAATCGATCACTACCGCTTGGCTGGAGCGAAGAGCTGCGCACATTGTTCTCACCGGCGGTCGGACGGGCTTGGCGATTGCCCAACTAACAGATGGTCAGCTATTTTCTGTAATCCGAAATAACGTAGCCTTTGAAGGGTCTATGTTGCATATTTGGTTCAGTGATGAACGATTTGTACCGCTTGATGATCCCCAACGCAATGACAGCACTTTGATCAGCGGTTTCGGACTCAGCAAATCTCACATAGTTTTTCATCGAGTGCCCGAACCAGGAGTTCTGAACGAGGCAGCCGTTAGCTATGCCGCCGAACTAGATATAGAACTAGAGGATCGACCCTTTGATGCAGTTGTGCTCAGTATGGGAGAGGACGGTCATATTGCATCATTATTTCCTGACAATTTTGATTCACAGGTGACAAACTCTGCGGTTGCGGTGAGCGATTCTCCAAAACCACCTGCCGAGCGAATCAGCATCTCGTTATTGCGGCTAGCCAATTCCAAAAATATCTGCGTACTTGCATGTGGCGAAAGCAAATTAGCTGCCCTTGCCGATATCCGGAATGGTCCTGTTGGTTTATTGGATAAGATTTCATCTGCTGGTCAACTTCATGTCTTTACAGATCTGCAAAGTTCGGGCGACTAATAAATTACTGTTGAACCAACACAAGTTATGGCTTAACCAAGCTTTGGGGAGAAGACGATGAGCGCACTGCAGTTATCGATAGTGGGGCTAGGTAAAATGGGGGCAAATATTGCCCGACGAATCCAGGGGCATTCTCAAACTCCCATCCACATCTCCGTCTTTGATGTGAACCCAGAAACCGTAACCAGCGTTGCTGCTGAAGGATTTACGGGATTGACTTCACTCAAAGATTTAAGCCAATACAACGATGAGAAGAATCCACAATTCGTTTGGGTCATGGTGCCAGCAGCGGTTACGCAGGAAACGATCCATTCGATTGCAGAACACTTAGCACCTGGATCCACAATTATCGATGGCGGAAATACTTTTTATCGAGATGACATTGCGAATGCAACGTGGTTAAAGGAAAAGGGAATTAATTTTGTCGATGTTGGAACCAGTGGGGGAGTGTTTGGTCTGCAACGCGGCTATTCGCTCATGATCGGTGGAGAGACCGACGTTGTAGATCGCTTGAAGCCAATCTTTATGGCTATGGCGCCAGGCATCGAATCTGCGGAACGTACTCCGGGCAGGGAAGGTGTCCCATCGCAATCGGAATACGGTTTCCATCACTGCGGACCTGTTGGAGCTGGCCACTTCATCAAAATGGTACACAACGGAATCGAATATGGTGCGATGGCAGCGTATGCAGAAGGACTCAACCTTATTCACTCCGCTGCGGCTGGCATTAAACATCCCACTGCCGTGGGTGACCATGTAGAAACGAAATACGACTTTGATATGGTAGAGATTACGGAAGTGTGGCGTCGCGGTTCAGTAGTTGCCTCCTGGTTACTTGATCTAACTGCCACTGCATACACGGAAGATCCAGAATTGGAATCCTACGAAGGTTCTGTTGCTGATTCTGGTGAAGGTCGCTGGACCGTTCAAACGGCGATTGATGCTGGTGTTCCAGCCAATGTTCTCAGTGCCTCACTGATGGGACGATTTAGCTCTAGGGGAAATGATTTGTATGCCAATAAAGTTTTATCTGCAATGCGTAAGAAGTTTGGTGGACATATCGAAGTGAAGAAGAAGTAACATGATGACTCCACGTAGAAGAAGGTTAGAAGAAGCCGACGTACTCGTCCTCTTTGGGGCAACGGGGGACCTGGCAAAAAAGAAGCTATTCCCTGCCTTGTATAGCATGGAAGTTCATGGCGAGCTCAATTGCAACGTGGTTGGAGTCGCATCAACTCAGTGGGATCACGATCAGTTCGTCAATCATGCCGTTGAATCTATCAAGAAGGTCTATCCCGACGCAGATCCTTCCGTATTAAAAGCGCTAGATGAAAAACTAGTGCTAGTCGTTGGTAATTACGAAGATGAATCTTTGTATGTCGATTTGGCAGAGGCGCTTAAGGATGAGCACCATCCCGTGATTTATTTGGCGATCCCGCCTGCATTCTTTGGAAAAGTTACCCAGGGGCTAGCTAAGGTGGGCTTGACCGAGCGTTGTCGTTTGGTAGTAGAGAAGCCATTTGGACGTGACCTGCAATCCGCAGTAGCTCTTCAGGATGTATTGGAAGAAGTTTTGCCGGAAGAAAATATCTTTAGAATCGATCATTACTTAGGAAAAGAATCAGTCGAAGATATCTTGGTATTTAGATTTGCAAACTCGATTTGGGAACCATTATGGAATCATCGTTACATAAATAGTGTTCAGATTACGATGGCAGAAAACTTTGGGGTGGAAGGCCGTGGCGCCTTCTATGACGGGGTTGGGGCTATCAGAGATGTCTTGCAGAATCATTTGCTCCAAGTTTTGGCGCTGATTGCTATGGAGCCACCGTCGGATCTGGGCTCGCATAATATGGAAGATGAAAAACTGAAGGTCTTTCGCGCAATTGCTCCATTGAGATCAGAAAATGTGGTCCGAGGACAGTACGTTGGCTATTTAGATGAAGAGGGCGTCGCAACTGGTTCAACAACAGAAACTTATGCGGCCGCCATTATCCACGTTGATAACTGGCGTTGGGCCGGTGTGCCGTTTTATGTACGTACCGGCAAACATCTGATGGAGACGGCTCTAGAAGTTATTATCGAATTTAAGCAACCACCCCGGATGCTCTTCGTCGAATCTCAAGCCGGGGTTCCAAACGTCCTTCGTTTCCGGTTAGGTAAGAATGACGGTGTAGATATCGAACTTCAAGCTAAGTCCCCGGGGGACGAACTCTCCACCGAGCCCGTTAACTTGACTGTTAATTTCAGCGCTGCGCTGGGCGAACGTCAAGAAGCCTACGAACGTCTGCTTCGGGCCGCCATGGCGGGCGATCACATGCGCTTTACCGGAATTGATTCTGTGCTAGAAACCTGGCGCATCGTTGAGGGTGTCATCAATAACGAGCCACATCTATCTCCATATTTCAAAGGTAGTTGGGGTCCAGAGCGGGCAGAAGATCTGACACATTCTGGTTGGTTAGAACTTTAAAGAGAGTCAGAAGAAACTAGACCAAAGACCGGTCAATCCGAAACGTGGCATAAACAATTCCATCGATAGCTACGCAGAGCTGATTGGGATTTTGCCTAATTGCTTCTGCAATCTTTATATGAAATGGTATCGACGACCGCGCAATAATCGCCGGATAGCCAACCAAGATTGTATGGCTTAAATCCTTATCCCTTACTCGAGCAGAATATCCGTGAGAGTTGTTGTAGCTGTATTGCGACGATTCGAATTGTTCTGCGCCTTGTTCTTGGAAAAACTTTCTCACGCTGTCATTCATCGCAGATTCTTCATTGCTAAAGATTGAAAAAATATAACTGGCAATAACTTTAGGGTCGATGGCGATAGATGCTTTGTTCGATCCTGCCAACGGATCAGAAATGTACAGATAATCTGCAACTGAAAAAACTTCTTCTGGTTCCCGGGTCTCGATTGGGCTACCTGGTTGGAGATCATCTTTATTCTTATCGTTCTTCTTCTTAAACCAACGCCTACGGGAAAACAATCCGCTCTTCATGAATTTAAAGCCACCAAGAATTGTGCATGAAGTAATCCATTGCTTGATACGCCACTACCACCATGGGGGCCGTTTTCACCGGCTAAGTTAGTAAAGGTACCGCCAGCCTCTCTGACAATTATGTCAAGCGCTGCCATATCCCATAAGGCCAACACGGGTTCAACCGCGATATCGACTGCGCCTTCTGCTACCAACATATGCGACCAAAAATCTCCCAATCCGCGGGAGCGCCAGATATTTTCCTGCAATGCCAACATCGCATCTTTGCGCGAGCCCCAACCCATCAAATCAGAATACGATAAGGAAGCATCGGTCAGCGTCTTGACTGCTGACACTTGAATCGACCGCGGATCACTACCATTTTCGGAGATGTATGCGCCATGACCTGTTGCGGCAAACCAACGCCGATACAAGGCTGGTGCACTAACGACCCCCACAAGTACTTGGCCATCTGGTGCGCATAGCCCTATTAGCGTTGCCCAGGTTGGCACACCCCGAAGAAAGTTTTTTGTGCCATCAATAGGATCAATCACCCAGTAGCATTGACCACCTGACAGATCTGGCGTTCCAAATTCTTCACCGGCCACCAAATCATCTGGTCGATCTTTTGACAATATTTCCCGTAGCTTTAGCTCTATCGCTTTGTCGGCATCAGTCACCGGTGTCGCATCTGGTTTTGTTTCGATGACCAGATCGAGCGATTGATAACGATCCAGTGAAATTACATCTGCTGCGTGAGCGAGTCGATGCGCGAGCGCAAGATCGGCTGTCAGATCCCTCATCTCTAAAGTCTACCTTCCCGAAGTAGGCCACGGAGATTTGCGAGCCGGGCCAGCGAGTTTGAATCCGTGATCATAGAGTTCAAGGCACAACTTTCTTCGTCATGCGAACAGTTCCGTGGACAATGTTCGATTGCCACTCGAAACTCCGAGAACGCGCTAATCACTCGATCACGTTCTACATGGGCCAACCCAAATGATCTGACTCCTGGGGTATCAATGATCCACCCATTGCCTTCATTGAGCTCTAGCGCCACGGCACTTGATGACGTATGTCGACCCCGGCCAGTTACCTGATTGACATCCCCCGTGGCTCTTTCCGCTAAGTGGACCAGGGCATTGACTAGCGTGGATTTTCCAACGCCAGAGTGGCCTAACAGGACCGTTCTCTTCCCCGCCAATTGCCCCCGAATTTCGGTCAGATCCGCACCACGTTTTATCTGAACAGAGGTCACGCCTAAACTTTTATATGGTTCTAAAAAATCGGTCGGGTCAGCTAAATCGCATTTGGTAATAATGATCAACGGCGTAATTCCTTGATCAAAAGCAACGACCAACGCTCTATCAACAAATCCGTGACGTGGTTCTGGTTGTGCGATCGCAAGAACGATGCCGATTTGGTCAACGTTAGAGACGATCATTCGTTCCATCCCGGCATCATCTTCCACAGTACGGGTCAACTGATTATACCGAGGTTCCACCGTCACAATGCGAGCAAGCGTTCCCTCTTTGCCAGAAATATCTCCGACCAACCTGACGATATCGCCAACCACAACAGATTTTTTGCCAAGCTCTCTAGATTTCATGGATGTCACTAATTGTCCCGTTGATTCTAAGGCTGCGGTACTGCGCCCACGGTCTACCGCAATAATCCGGGCTAGTTCTGCTTGTGAATAATCAGGTCGATCTTTTGTGCGCGGGCGAGAAGATTTCTTTGGACGAACGCGGACATCATCCTCATCCAGTTCTCTGGCTGTCATTGATCCCCGTTCAGGAGTTGGTTCCACGCTCCAGGAAAGTCCGGAAGAGTCTTGCGGGTCGTCTCAATATTTTCTACTTTGATACCAGGAACCCTCAGTCCAATCATGGCACCAGCAGTAGCTAATCGGTGATCATCGTAGGTGTGAAAAATTCCGGAATGTAGTGGTTGTGGAATGATCCGAAGCGCCGATTCTTCTTCGATAACCTTTCCGCCCAGATTGTTAATCTCTGTGGCCAGCGCGGCCAGGCGATCAGTTTCATGGGAACGCAGGTGTGCGATGCCTCGCAGATAAGACGGGGAGTCTGCAAAGACACAGACCGAAGCGATTGAAGGAGTCAGTTCACCAACATCATGCAGATCGATATCTATTCCATGAATACCTGTGCCATCGATCTGGTCTCCGGTAATCGATAGATCGTTACCATCACGCTCAATCTTTGCGCCCATCTGAGCAAAAATAGCGCGAAGTTGATCACCGGGTTGTGTTGTCGAAAGTGGCCAATCTTTGATCGTCACCGTGCCTCCAACAAGCATGGCGGCCGCCATAAACGGAGCAGCATTAGAGAGATCTGGTTCAATGACCGAATCTGTTCCGGGCATTGATGTGGGCTTTACGGTCCACTGATTGGTACTGGTTTCTACGACTACGCCCTTGTCACGTAACATCGCAATCGTCATTTCGATATGTGGAAGCGAAGGAAGTGATTCACCAATATTTTTTACAGTTATGCCGTTCTTGGTAGCGGGAGCAATGAGTAAAAGTGCGGAAATAAATTGGCTGGATAAGGTGGCATCGATTTCAACGGTTCCGCCCGGTAGCTGTCCGTTTGCGTTTAGCGTCATGGGGAGTGAATAGCGCCCACCATGTTCAATTAAAACGCCAAGCGATTCCAGTGCGGAAATCACTGGGGCTAACGGGCGCTCGTGAGACCGTGGATCGCCATCAAAGTAAACGATGCCCTTTGCCATGGCAGCTACTGGCGGCAAAAAACGCATAACAGTGCCGGCATTTCCCACATCAATGTGGGCTGGTCCAAAGAGAGGAGCGGGTGAAACTGTCAGATTGCCCTTCACGGACTCGGTGATTCCAACACCTAGGGCCTGCAATCCAGCGATCATCAGTGCTGAATCTCTGGAATGTAGTGGTCGGCGCAAGATCGACGGGGTCTCAGAAAGGGCTGCCAAAATTAATGCGCGGTTGGTAACAGACTTGGATCCAGGGATCGTGAGCACAGCCGACACTGGCGTATCGCCTCGAAACGGCGCATCCCACAAAGAACTCATTTAAAGATTCTACCTGAGATACCTTTAAGCCTATGTGCGGTCGTTTTGCGCTTGCTGCAATGCCAGATGAGCTAATGGATGCCTTCGAAGTTACCGCGGGCTATGCGGGTCCAGTCCTGCCCGCTGACTGGAATATTGCACCCACGAAAGAAATTTATGTGGTGAGAAATAATCGGAACGCTCAACGCGAGCTGGCCACAGTTTCTTGGGGATTGATAGCGCCGTGGGCAAGCGATGAGACAAGTGCGGCGCGATCTCAGTCCCAGGCAATAAATGCTCGGTCAGAAACTATTCATGAAAAACCGACCTTTAGGAGCGCTTTCAGATCCCGGCGATGCTTGATCCCGGCGACCGGCTATTACGAGTGGGCTACCGAACTGGGACCGTATCAAACAAAACAGCCTTTTTTTATCCACGGTGCAAGTGAAACTGAGTCCAGCCTGATGGGTTTTGCCGGCATCTGGGATCGCTGGCGAGCACCAGATGGTTCATTTCGGGAGAGTGCGGCGATCATCACAAGACCGGCTGTTGGATTTCTGGCGACCGTTCACCATCGAATGCCTATTTTTCTGCCACGACCGCGCTGGGACGAATGGTTGCTCACCGATGTGAACGATCTAGTGGCAATTAAGTCACTCATGGATGTTGCGGAACCAGATCAGGGGTTGAGCGCGTATCCAGTCTCTACGAC
>Ga0136641_1000820_pt1 | contig 13148 bp, 12 predicted proteins | sample EliLak1302023Y_FD_115312 | JGI IMG/M metagenome (GOLD analysis project Ga0136641, IMG submission 115312) | Freshwater microbial communities from Elizabeth Lake, Yosemite National Park, California, USA - 13020-23Y | ecosystem: Environmental > Aquatic > Freshwater > Lake ...
ATTGCGACACCTTCGTCCCCCGATTCAGTCGGAAGGTGAACCACCAAACGCATCTGCACCAACCGCCAAAAGAATAACCACTCCTTCAATAACGCGTTGGAACACGGGATCGATGCCATTTAGATTAAAACCATTAACTATAAAGGCAATAAAAAATACACCGATAACAGTGCGCCAAATGGACCCAGCGCCGCCCGCAATAGAGGTTCCGCCAACGATGATCGCGGCTACGACTGCAAAAATTACACTTAAGTCATCAGATGCCTGAACACTTGTCGCTCTGATGGCAGCCAATGTTCCAGCAAAAGATGCACCAAAACCAGCAAGTGCAAAAGTGATAATTTGAATCTGACGAACCCGGATACCGGCAAGTCGAGCTGCTTCTATATTGCCACCAATTGCGAAGACGTAGCGTCCATATTTTGTTCGATCTAAGAGTATCCACACAATAGCTATCGCCAGTACTGCCATCCAGGTTGCAGATGTGATTCCAAATATCCGATGCGTGACTAACTTTCGCTCGCTGAAATTAGAGATAGTTAATATTCCTTGGCCACTAAACACATAACCCAGGCCGAAAAAGATAAATGATGAGGCTAACGTTGCGATAAATGAATTAATTTTTCCGAATGCAACGACTAAACCGTTGAATACTCCACAAATAAGCCCCACAGCAGATGCAGCCAAGAGCATCAAGCCTGTGGAATGAGTAGCATGCTCTACCCGCATTGCCACGATTGGTCCCATGACATAAATGGCACCCAGGCTGACGTCGAACCCACCGCTGATCAGGACAAGCGTGGTAAAGGCAGCGACGATCAAAATAAATGCCTGTTGATCCAAAATGTTTCGCAAATTTGTTACTGTTAAGAAGTTGTGAGTGGTAGCAGATAAACCAACGAAGACAAGCGCTGTGACCCAGATGATTGCGAATTTGCGTATAAAGTCTCTATTCAGAATCCGAGAGTTCATTTTTTCAATTACCATTGAGTGTATCCATTCCTTCAAATGACGCCGCGAGTACCGAACTTTCTGAAATCTCTGAACCAATCAATTCTTTTACTATTTTCCCCGCAGACATCACAAGCACTCTATGTGCAATGCCAACAACCTCGTCAAGTTCTGATGAAACAACTAGAATTCCCATTCCTTTGCCAGAATGAGAGGCAAGTAGATCATAAATTGCCCGCTTGGAAGCCACATCCACGCCCCGAGTCGGCTCATCTGCAATGAGCAATTTGGGATTCCCGGCTAGTGCTCGAGCAAAGAGAGCCTTCTGTTGATTGCCACCTGAGAGGCTAGAAATCTTCACCTCATTAGAAGCGGCCTTAACACCGGCTTCTGTTGTGTATGTACGTGAAAAATCACTCTCTTTTCGGCGATTTATTACACCCAAACGCGATACCTTTGACAGATATGGAATAGATATATTTTCACGAACTGATCGCAATGCGATTATCCCCTGATCACGCCTAGATTCTGAAAGTAAGATAATCCCTGCTTTAATCGCTTCGTTAGGACCTTTTACAGTGAGTTTTTTACCATCAAGCAGTATTTCGCCACTATCCACTTTGTCGGCTCCAAATATTGCCCGAACTACTTCGCTCCGACCAGAACCGACCAATCCTGTCAAAACTAAAATTTCTCCCGCTTTGAGCTTCAAAGAAATATCCGCAAACTTATTCCGTGAGCATAAATTTTTTACTTCCAGAATGGAGTCAGCCTCAGCTTCGGTTATGTTCTTGCTTGGAAAAGAGGAGCCAAAAGTTTTACCTGTCATCGCTTCCACTAAAGTTGTGTGAGTTTCTTCATCTGGAGTCGATGTCCGAACTACTTGTCCGTCCCGCATGATCGTTATCTGGTCAGATATTTCTAATACTTCGTTCAAAAAATGAGACACATAAACAATAGAGTGTCCTTGTTTTGTTAGACCTCTGATCACCTCAAGAAGTTTGGAGCTCTCTTCTGCACTTAACCGGGCGGTGGGTTCATCCATGATGATGCATTTGGTTTCCCGAGCTAGCGCCCGAAGGATTTCGACTTTCTGCTGTTCACTTATTTTGAGTTCGGCAACTAGTTTGTCACCTGGAACAAAAATTCCACTAGCCTCACAGAGTTGAGTGAAACGTTCTCTCAAGCTACGACGATTTACCCAACTAAAAGTAGCATCTTCGATTCCAAGATAAACATTTTCTACTACCGTGCGTTTTGGCACCAAAGATATTTCTTGTGCAATAAGTGAAATACTTTTTTTAAGCGAATCGAATGGACTCTGAAAAGTAACTTCTTGACCATCCACTAATAATTTACCAGAGTCGGGCAAATAAACCCCGGCGATGATTTTTCCTAACGTTGACTTTCCAGCACCGTTTTCTCCCACTAAGGAATGAACTTTTCCTGGTGCAATTTCCAGCGAAACTGTCCGCAAAGCCTGAGTTGCGCCAAATCTCTTAGATAGGTCTTCTACGACTATCCTCATGATTTGGCGCCACTCTCTCGGACTAATTGATACTTAAAGGCTTACGCTATCGATTATCCATTCCACTCAGGAGTGAACTTTGAAACGTTTGCTGCAGTGACCATCGCATTATCTGGGAGGGTAGATCCTGTATCTATTCCACCAGTCATCTTGCCAGTTTTTAGCGCCTTTACCATGGCGTTCATAACCAACTTGCCTTCGGTACCCGGAGCACCGAATACATCTCCGAACCATGATCCATCTTTGATTCCGTCGATCGCTGGCTTTGAACCACCGAAGCCGATCAACTTGACACCGGTTGTACCAGCATCTGAAAGTGCGAGAGCCACTCCCTGGATGGATTGGTCAGAACCTGTCACGACATTGAATTCAGGTGTCGATGTCATGATGTCTTGCATTGCCTTCTGGGCTGTATCTGGCGCAAGGTACTTACCTTCACCTTCAGCGACAACCTTGATGTTTGGATTTGTTGCAATAACAGAATCAAATCCAAGCTTAATCGCATTATCTAGAGGAATACCCTTAATGCCGTAGAAGTAAACGACATTGCAAGGATTTACATTTGCACATGCCTTTAAGGTTAGTTTTCCAAGGCGTACTCCTGAAGTTTGTGGTGGAACCATAACGTTTGCAACGACACCCGCAAATTGTGGCTTTGCAGTGTTGAGGTTCGTACCAACTACTTGGTTAAGAGTTGCAACTTTTATTCCTGCCTTCTGTGCAGCAAGAAGTGAAGGGATAATAGCTGCGCCGTCAAGTGAAGTAATGATCAAAGCCTTGTATTTGCCAGATGCAATCACATCTTGAATTTGACCAGCTTGTACTCCACCTTTGAAGGCAGCATCAAAAATTGTGATTTTAATATTGTTCTTAGCTGCGATCTTCTTCATTTCTGTCAGCGATGTTTGCAACCAGGTGTTAGCAGAACTTGCTGTTAGGAACGCAAGGTTTATTGGTTGTGCCGCTGTTGCAACCGGAGCAACAGAAGCTCCTGAAACCGCAATCGAGGTGACCAAGACAGCAGCTGAAACTTTGCCTATGCGGCTACGAATCGTAAATTTTCTTGCCATGTGTACTCCCACTTCCTTTACTGTTCTCACAGCCGAGGTCCGTCCCCTATGCGAGATGACCAAAGTTTAGAGAATTCCTCAATGTGCATAATCAACGATTTGCCCAATAAGCGGCATTAATTTGTGCATAACGCCTATTTATTCTACCCATAGTATTGGCAAAATTGAGTGTAAGAAGAATTCCAGTAACGGGATTACCTTTGTTGAGTCGAAAAGGAGTTCAGATGTCTCGTCACCTATTGTGGATCAATCCGGTCGGGTTCGACGCCTACGACCAGCCAATCAGTGATGCGCTTCGCGAGGAAGCCTTCCCCGATACCAGGATTGATGTCTGTTCTTTACGTGGTGTTTCTATGCAGCACCTTGAATACAACGCCTACGAAATGGTTGCGGCTGGACCCACCATGGGAGCCGTCCGCTGGGGCGAAGCTCAGGGTTATGACGCCGCCGTTATTGGTTGCTTCTATGATCCTTTTTTGCGTGCGGCTCGCGAATTGACGCAGAACATGGCAGTGACCGCTCCAGCGGAAGCAGCCCTACATCTAGCTAGCACCTTGGGTGAACGAATTTCTATTCTTGTTGGAAGATCCAAATGGATTCCAGAGATGCATGAAAATGTCGTCAAGTACGGATTTGAAAATAAATTTGCATCATTTCGTCGCCTACAAATGACAGTAAGCGAATTTCAAAAAGATCCTGCTTGTACAGAAGAACGTATTTTAGAAGAAGCAAAGAAGGCGATTGAAGAAGATGGTGCAGATGTCATTGTCCTAGGATGCACAATCGAATTTGGGTTCTATAAGAAGGTGCAAGAAGAGCTGGGGGTTCCTGTTATTGATGCAATCGTTGCACCACTTCGTTACGCAGAACTTCTTGCGGATATTCGGCAACGCCAAGGATGGGGAATTAGTAACGCGCTCGGATATGAAACTCCAGATCAAGCCGAAATGAATGCCTGGGTTCCTCTGATTGAACCAAAGGTCTACAAAGACCCCCGGGGATAATTAGGCTGTTCCGGTCTCCCATTGACGTTTTATAACACGACAAGCTAGTTGTAACGCTAGGCGTTCGTCGGCTTCATCAAAATTTAATTTGAGAAGTGACTTCAATTTTTCTACTCGGTTGATAACGGTGTTCCGGTGGATATTGAGTGCTTCTGCCACATCCGAAGGGGAACAATTGCAATCAAGATACGTTTCTAGCGTCTGAAATAGTGTGCCATCAGAATCTACACTGCGGACAGGTTGAAGTAGATTTGTGGCAAAATCTGCAAATGTCTCTGATTCATACCAACCTAACAGGATTCTTTTGACTCCCATTTCGTCAATGTGCTGGACATCCCAATTCTTTCCACCTAATTTGGCGATCGTACAAGCCTCCTTAGCCTCCGTTAGGCTCGCTTGTAACCCCAATATTCCTTCATGTGAACGACCTAAACCAAAGTACAGTCGGAGCCCAGGTGATGTGGAAGCAAGACTTTCTACTGCTTGTCGCAGATTAGTAACTAGCGCAGTAAAGGAACGCGATTGTGGTTCAGACTTTTCGACTATCCAACCACTCCATCCATCGGGACGCTCGATCAAGGGTCCAACAAAGCCGATCGATTGCAGTTTTTGCTGCAGCTCTGGTGTTCCATTCAAAATCCGCAATGGATCTACATCCCCGATTGCTTGACAATGAATGGCTGTGCACCAACCATCAACACGCCAGCCCAACACTCCAAGTTGATTGATGAGCGCTGGCTCAGGGTGGTCACTTGCCGCAGATATGGCGTTGAGTACGCCTAATCGGAAGCGTGCATCCCGTTCTTGCACCAGCCGTTCTCCGATGAGCGCTGCGGAAAAGAACCAGGCAGTGAAACCAAGCACCTCGTTTCCTGTTTTTACCCATGCATCACTCGGGGACTTCATTTTAGCGATCACCCAAAAACTAGGACGTTCTCTTGGCGCTAACGCCAATGGCTGCAATAAGTATTCGTCCTCATTGTCACTATGGGATATTGCAACATCTAAAAGCTCGATGTCATTAGGCATCGTAAAATTTGAAGAATCGCTCTGAACCAAAATTGATCGGTTTGCACCTACAAGAGCGACATGAGCATTTAATTCATACGACAAAATACCAAGTGCACTTGCGATCGAGTTCAATTTTGGTAAGTTCTTAAAACGTTCGGCAACACGCAAAACAGCATCGCTTCGCTGAATAAAAGGTAGACGGATGACCCTACGAAGTTCATCTGCCAGTTCTAATGGATCCTTTGACGGTACGACGACGAGTGGCAAAGCCAGTTTGTTGGCTAATCGAATTGCAGAAATACTGATCTGCCCTTTTTGATTGGTAATGAAGAGCGCACTGCAATTGGCATCAAATGCCTCTCGTAAGGTGATATCGATTTGGTAGTTATCTGAGAGAAAAGTTGAAGCATCAAGAATGATCACTTTCTTTTGCCCTTGAAGGACTGCACTTTTCAGAGAGTGTGCGGCAATTATTTCGATATCTTCGATGTAAGAATCGAGGCCTTCTTCCCCACCGACAAGTTTTCCTTCAGCAAGAGTTTTCAAAGTTAGTAATTGCTTCACCGTCGTTAGCCCTGCGGTTCCAAAACTCGTTGGGATTGGGTTGCGAGATATTGCGTCAGTGTCCATGAATCCTTCCTGGGCCTAACTTTGTGGCAATAGTCTTTCCATCATAGCTGTCATCGAACGACCTGCGACATCCTCCGCAACCTTTTGACCAAAACGGGCGATCAGAAGTTCGCCAAAATTCGCCAGGTCACTCGGTCGGTCCAGTCCAGAGACGAACGGCCAGTCTTTTATATCTACCAGAGTGCCTCCTAAAACTGGATCAACCTGCTCCATCAAATCACGCATAAAATCAAAGCCAAAACCGACAGATTCTGAGCCAAGCAATCTAACCGCGTAATCAACATGATCAAGCATCGAATCTATCGTGGGGCGTTCCGCCAAGAATCCACCAAACGCGTTTAGAGCAACTAGCCCGCCTGAAGAAACAATTCGCTGAAGTTGATCGTCTTTGAGATTTCTGGGATGGGACATTAATTCAAAACACGATGAGTGACTTGCCACAAAGGGCTTAGTTGCAATGTCAGAAACATGCCAGAAACCATTTTCAGATAAATGGCTGACATCCACAATCATTCCAAGCCTTTCCATCTCCCCAATCGCTTCGATTCCAAGAGTCGTTAATCGACCACCCGTGTCTCTTTCGCCTACCCCATCTGCGAACATGGTTCGGCGGTTCCACGTCAAAGAAAGCATTCGGATTCCGACCCGGAAAAAGAGATCGATGAAGTCAAGAGAGTGGCCTAGTGGCTCCGCACCTTCGATTGCCAACACCAGTGCAATCTTCTTATCTTTGTGTGCCTCTAAAATATCTTGAGCAGAAAGGCATATTTTCACGTCAGATCCATGTGATTCTGCGACTTTCCAAGCGGTTTCAATTAACAACAGCGCCCGACGTAGTGCACCCTCGCCGACGAATTGCTCTTCTACATACACCGGGAGAACCTGTAAATTTACTCCACCGGTTTTCAGTTGTGGTAACCAGAAATCACCGAACGGATCAGAAATTCCTCTTTCGGTCTGATGCAATACTCCAAGCAAAAGATCGTTATGACAATCTGAAAATGAAAGCGCAGTGGACATGGTCAGGAATCCCTTGAAAGTCGTGGCTCTTCGTGCGCTAGCGCAAGCACATGCCCTAGGGCAGAACTGTCCACATAAAGAGCTGCTTCAGTTAGTACAGAACCATTTCCCATGACAACAGATACTCCCTCAACGGATAACTGTGGAATCCCGAAGTATTCGCTGGCTGGTGTCCCTTCCATTCGCCAGATAACGACCGCCACCTCACCAGATTCGATAATCTGCAAGATTTCTCGGCGATAATCCGGATAGCGGTCATAAAGGAACTTCATAGCTACTTCATCATCAATTGCGGAAGAAAGTTGAGCTACGCCATTTACTTTTACCTTCAGATCATACGCAAGCAGTCTTGTGGTCCCTGCAAGGTCGTGATTATTTTCTGCAATGTTGTAATCACGATAAATATCGCCTGTTGAGCGATTCATGTTAGCTGTTCCGTATCATGTTGTGACAGCTCTATACGGCTAACGGTCCCACCGCCTTCACCTGTACTCGACATCCTTGGCCAGGAAGATAAGACATCGGCACTTCAATAACAGCTGTGATTCGAACATTTTCTGGATCAGCACCAGAACGTATTGCTGCTTCCGTCGCCAACTGGCGGGCATCTTCAAGGCATTTTTCCCGACCTTGTTCCGCATACCGATACACGCGATCGACCGTTCCCGATGCTTCAGCAATAGCAGCACCAAAAGCGTTTGCAACCGAATGGTATTTAGGAGTAATGACTTCAGATATCCCGTTCACCTTCTTTGGAATCAAATGAGAACCACCACCAACAGCAATAAGTGGCATTTCTGAACGACTAGCCTTCATTCGATCGCTCAAGATCTGAATCTGCTCATCGACCCATTTAAGGGCTAGCGAAACAACTTCATCACTAACGCCACCTAGTTTGGATGCATCACCAAAACCTGAAAGTCGTCCGCCCTTGGTGGAAATATCAGAGAGGGTCAATGTCTCCCCGCCATTAATAAGTGCTTCGGTTATAACTTTGTATCCAACGGAGTCAGGACCAACTTCGACCGCATCACCAGCTTGGCGAACAATCGATCCGCCACCTAGACCAATGGAAATAAGATCAGGCATTCTAAAGTTTGTTCGAACCCCGCCCACTTCAATAGCAGCAGAAGATTCCCGTGGGAACCCATCTACTAATATTCCACAATCGGCGGAAGTACCTCCCACATCGATCACAAGTGCATCAGAAATTTTAGCGAGGGCACAAGCACCACGCATCGAATTTGTCGGACCCGAACCAACTGTGAGGATTGGTAGGCGCATAGCTTCATCTGCGGTCATGAGGGTGCCATCGTTTTGTGTCAGAAATGAATCAACCTTTAGACCATGACCAATCAGCGCGCTCTGAAAACCAGTTACCACGCTTTGTGCAACTCCAAACAACGAAGCATTAAGAATAGTTGCGTTTTCACGTTCTAGTAATCCAATTTGTCCAACTTGATGTGACAAAGAGACCGGAAAATCTGCACCAAGTTCTTCCGCAAGTATTACTCCTGCTCGTAATTCCTGATCATAATTTGCCGGCGCAAAGGCACAACTAACTGCGATTGCAGAAACAACACCTTTGCACTTTTTTGCAAATTCGCGGATTGCTTTCTCTTCTAATGGAGCGATTTCTGTTCCATCATATTCGTAACCACCACCAACAATGATTGCTGGACCGATAACCGCTTCGTGCAGATCCCGAGGCCAAGCAGCACCTGGACGAATTGCTAATGATGACGGAGCAGCCAAGCGCAAGACAGCAACTTTTTGCAAACTCTTTCGCTGAATAATTGCATTTGCTGGATGAGTGGTACCTAGCATTGCTTGTGAGATACGGCTTTTATCTAGGCCTTCGATGACTTCGCTCAGAGCCTTCGCAATACCATCAGAAGGATTGAGGGTTGTGGCAGATTTTGTGCTCGCAATTACGCTGCCCTCTTCATCAACGACAACCGCATCAGTATTTGTTCCACCAACATCAATTCCAATTCTTAAGCGGCTCATAACTAGTTCCCTCCCATTTTTACATATTCAATGTCATAACCAAACGCTTTTGGTCCCACCAAATCAAGCATGCCTTCTTGGTGCCACTCTGGGGCACAAGGCAAACCGATAACGTCTACTCTTTGACCGTACGCCAGGGTTTCAGTGGTAATGGGTTGAGCATTTTCGTGATCCAAGATACAAATAAGATCGGGAGTAGTAATGATTGGTTTGCCATCTTCCAGCGCAATCAACAATTCATTCTGAATTTCGATACGCATGGTGCGGTTGGGATCGGTGAAATGTTCAATGACAACAGTTCCCTTTGCAAATCCATCAGTGGTACGGCGATCCAGATCAATAATTTTTCCTGAGAAATATATCTTTGCTTCTGCGAAGCGCAAGAACTCATCGTACGCGCCTGATTCTCCCCGTTGTACCGCCATTAAACGTTTTCCAAGCTCTACGGCATAGGTCATCGAACCTTGGATACCAAAATCCGCAATCTGTTGTACGGTCATTGGATAACAAGAGATTCCATTTGCTAAACCAAGTTGCATTACTGCCGATCTAGCCAGCTTTTCTGCTACCTGATTTGTCGTTGTTTGGAAAACCATGACGTTTCCCTTTTCGTCTGCAACGCTCATAGGAGAAGCTGGGATCCCCGCTAGGGTGAAAACGGTCATTTCGATTTGCGGAAATGCCCGACGCATAGAGTCTGCGTCAATCACCGGTAGTCCTAATTCTGCGGCAACCGCGATCGGGATAAGGGTGTTCATCCCACCCACTTCAATCGGCATGATTGCTACCGGTTTTTTTCCTAAATAACTGGAGAGCGCGTTCACGACACCAGAAAATTCAGGTCCGGCTGGAACTTTTTCAGAGATAACAGTCGGAGCACCGATCACTGCCACGGTTAAAACTAGGCCATCAGGATCGAGTTCGGAAGGTGCGGCAATATTGACCGACCCGTAATCTTCTAGCGCCTGGCGAACCATAAGCCGGGCGATATACGGATCTCCGCCCCCGCCAGTACCAAGCAGGGTTGCCCCTAAAACCATGTCATCTAAATCGTCGAGTGTGAGCTCCCGCATGTGTTGCCTCCCAGCAAATCCCCGTGAACAACAGAATCCATTTAGCGTAACCAAATCACACGTTGCCAGACATGGGCAAAATAACCAAATAACCAGAACTCTTTTGGATATTCTGCACAGCAAAGAAGGTCCAGATTCGTAGGAAACTTGTTTTTTACAGGAAATGAGGAAAGTGATGGAGAGCCAATTCTCGCGGCCGTTACTGACGGCCCAGGAGGTGGAGAGCGGCTTAACGCTGGAAGATGCGATGGCGGGTCAAAAGCGAGCGTTTGCAGCCTTTGAGGCTGGACGTGCGGTGATGGGGGCCCGCGGAGTGATCAGCGGGCTGGACAGTTCACAATTTGCCTATATCGCCCGGGCTTCCTCCGATGGACCCACGATCGTCAAATTCGGAAGCGTCACTAATGGCAATCGCGACGGCCATCTGCCAGTCGTTCAAGCATTCATTGGCGTCCTCAATCAAAGAACAGGGTCTCTGGATTATTTCGTTGATGGCGAATCAGTAACCAAATTACGAACTACGGCAGCAAGCATGGTTGCAGCACAATTATTGGGAAACGCCTTTAGAAAAATTGTCGTCATAGGCAATGGATTGCAAGGAAGATCTCATGCTTCTGCCGCCAGGAAATTATTCCAACCAGAGGAACTTGTGGTTGTCACTCGTTCCGCTGAAAAAGCTTGTGAAGATGCTGATCTAATTTTTCTCTGCACCAATTCTCTCATCCCGGTATTGACTTGGACTCCTAAGGCAGGCTCAACTGTCATATCAATCGGGGCCTTTGCGCCAACAAGAAGTGAAGTTGCTTCACACTTGCTCGTTAATGGGGCTTCTATTTTTGCAGATGATTCTTTAACATCGAAACTCCAATGCGGTTCGATTCTTAATGCTCTTGCAGAGAAACCAGATTTGCAGGTCACCTCTATTGGTGCAGTGATAGCCGACCCAAGTCTGGGTCGCAAAGATCCGTCAGAAAACATTTACTATTTCAGTGTCGGACTTGGAATTCAAGATGCAGTGGTCGTAGAACAACTACTTGAAAAGGGCTCTTTCGGATGAGCACAGCGGTACTGGGTGCCGGCCCCATTGGATTATCCATCGCGTACGAACTTTCACTACGCGGTGAGGAAGCCATCGTAATTTCTCCCGTCGACACATCAGGAGAAGCGGGTCATGTGAATGCCGGTTGGATTTCACCCATACTTGCAGCTCCGGTTCCCAATCCGGCTGTGATCGGTAACGCCATCAAATGGACCTTTGACAGAAAGAGTCCCTTAAAAATTTCACCTTCCCTGAACCCTGGTCACATTGCTTTCATGGCACGAATGCTGATGAATTCCCGTGAGTCCAAATTTCTCAAGGGCCTTCATGCGACTTTTGAACTTGGAAGAGACTCCATGACGGCTTTCGATCAATACCAGTCATCAGGTGTCAACTTTGAAATTCATCGAACCGGGATTTTAATGGCATTCACCTCCAGCAAAGAGTGCGAAGAACACCTAGCAGAATACGAAGTCGCGGAGCAATATGGAATCAAGAAAGTTAAGCACTTAGACAATGTGGAATTGCACAGATATGAGCCCTCCTTGTCTCAGTTAGTCACAGAAGGAATCTATTGTGAGGATCAGTACTTCGTTGATCCCACATCTTTCATGTCAGGAATGGCAGCAAAGTGTCGCGAACTTGGTGTTCAATTCTTAGTGGCGGAAAAAAACATTGGGATTAAAAAAGATCAAAGTTTGATTACTCCCGTTGTTGATGGCAAAGAAATCAGCGTCAAGAATCTAGTGATCGCTACAGGCGCTTTCTCTGGCCATTTGTTGAAGAGCGTTGGTGTTAAAATTCCCATCGCATTCGGTAAAGGTTATTCGGTAGATTTTCCAGGAGAATCAAGAATAAAGAATTCTATTTATCTAAGTGAAGCAAGGGTTGCTGTCACACCTTTGGATTCGTATTTAAGATTCGCAGGGACCATGGAATTTGGTGGTAAAGCACTGAAGATAGATAGCTACCGAGCAGAAAATATAGTCCGGTCGAGTTCAAAATATTTTGATATTCACTTTGAAAAAGCGCTCAAACCACGCATGGGTTTGCGCCCAATGACACCAGATGGTTTGCCTGTGATCGGCAAAATACAAAATCTTGAGAACTTATTCGTGGCTACTGGGCATGCGATGCTAGGCATAACTTTGGCACCGACGACTGGTCGGCTGATTTCCGAGTTAATTCTTGATCATAAAAATCCCCCTGCCTATTCCGCATTCGCTCCCGATCGATTTCGCTGACGATTCTACGAAACTCTCTGTCCAACTCCATGGAGTCCACAGGATTGTCTCGACTAAGAACCGGAAACTTATTTATATGAAACGACATATAGGAATTCTGGCTCTTGGTATCGCGTTGAGTGCCGGAGCAGTATCTGCGGAATTGCACCGCAGCGCTGTCGCTAATTCGGTTCCATCCATAATCGTGGCAACTGCCACATCGCCACAATCTTTGCTCAAGCAGCCTATAACAAATGCTTCCAAGATTTCTACTCCCGCAACACGTCCAACCATTAAGGGTGCGGGCGGGGGCGAATACGAAGGTGAAAGTGAGGGCACAGACGATTAAAGTGACAGCCCCTTCGCTCTATCCTTCAGACTTTCGTGCATGCCTTTAAAAGCGGAGACATGCGGAACCAATTCTTTTCCGGCCTTGATGACGACGCTGTAATTAGAATCAACAACATTTGCAATTGGTGCTTTAGTGATCTGAGAAAGCAATTGATAGGCATCTAACTGATGTAGGCCATAAAGCTCCTGGAACCAACGAATCAATTCGAGTTGCCCAATCCGCCACGAATCTTCCATA
>Ga0136641_1000821_pt1 | contig 13145 bp, 14 predicted proteins | sample EliLak1302023Y_FD_115312 | JGI IMG/M metagenome (GOLD analysis project Ga0136641, IMG submission 115312) | Freshwater microbial communities from Elizabeth Lake, Yosemite National Park, California, USA - 13020-23Y | ecosystem: Environmental > Aquatic > Freshwater > Lake ...
CAGATGACTTGACCGACCCGGCTCCAGCTGCAACCTTTGCTCACCTTGATGCGAACACTGTGCTTAGCCGTCCGATTTCGGAAAAGGGTATCTACCCGGCTGTGGATCCACTTGATTCCAGCTCCCGCATTTTAGATGCTCGCTATGTTGGTGCTGAGCACTACGCAGTTGCTGCAGAAGTTAAGCGAATTCTTCAGAAGGCCAAGGAACTTCAGGACATCATCGCCATTCTTGGTATCGATGAACTTTCTGAAGAAGACAAGATCCTGGTTAACCGTGCCCGCCGCATTGAGCGCTTCCTGTCACAGAACATGTTCGTGGCTGAAGCATTCACAGGCCAAAAAGGATCGTTTGTTCCAGTTGAAGAAACAGTTGCATCCTTCAAGAAGCTAACTGAAGGTGAATACGATCACTTGCCAGAGCAGGCATTCTTCATGGCTGGTGGCATCGATGACGTTATCGAGAACGCCAAGAAGCTTCAGGGCTAATCGTGTCTGAACTTAACGTTTCCGTCGTAGCTGTAGACCGCAGTATTTGGGTTGGACCAGCTAAGTCGATCGTTGCCAAAACCCCAGAAGGCGAGATCGGTATTCTGCCAGGTCACGAACCAGTGTTGTCACTGCTAGTAAATGGCGTAGTTCGGATTGAACCAACTGAAGGCGCCAAAGTAGCAGTTGCTGTTCATGGTGGCTTTGTTGCCATGGATTCGGATAACGTACGGATCTTGGCGGAGAACGCTGAACTGTCTAGCGACATTGATGTTGAACGGGCGCAAAAGGCTTTGGACAAAGCTCGCGCCGCAGGTGAAGATTCACCAGAGGCATTGGCTGCAGCCCACCGCGCTGAAACTCGCTTGAAAGCAGCTGCAACGGTAACCGCAACTGGAATGCATAGTTAGAAATTTCAAATCAAGGCCAGAGTCGATTCGGCTCTGGCCTTGATTTTTTAACGACTTGATCGCATAGGCTCTAGGCATGGCACCGCAGATCGCAGTAGTTGGCAGCATTAATGCTGACCTCGTAGTTCAGATGCCCAAACTTCCAGGTCGTGGCGAGACGGTAAGTAGTGCCGAACCAAGATGGTTTCCAGGTGGCAAAGGTGCAAACCAAGCTGTGGCCGCTGCGCGCATAGGTGGAAACGTTTCGATGTTTGGCGCAGTGGGCGATGACGAACCAGGTGAAATGTGTCTATCTGCCTTAACTCAAAGCGGAGTAAACATCCATTCGATTACCAAAGTTTCCTCTCCAACGAGTACTGCACTGGTAATGGTTGAGCACTCAGGAGAAAACCAAATAGTTGTCGCTGATGGAGCTAACCAGCATGCTGCATTTGATGCGGAGCAAATTTCATCGGCTGACGCTGTGATTGTGCAATTTGAAATCCCAGAGTCACTAATCATCGAAGTCGGTAAAGCGGCTAATGGAATTTTTTGCGTTAACGCAGCTCCAGTTCGGGAAATTTCTGACGAGTTAGCGGAGCTAACTGACGTCTTAATTGTTAATGAGCATGAATTTGCGCAACTAGGTCACCCAAAGCTCAAATTAGTAATTGTCACCGCTGGTGCTAATGAAGTTATTGCATATCAAAATGGAGAAGTAGTGGCAAAGGCACTACCACCAAAAGTTGAAGCTCTTGATACTGTCGGCGCCGGGGATACTTTTGTTGGCTCCTTCATAGTGTCTTATGCGGCAGGGCAATCAATCGCGAATTCACTTGAGTTAGCCTGCGCTGCATCAGCACTTTCAACGCTCAAGTTAGGCGCTCAATCGGGAATGCCAACTGCAAAAGAAGTAAATGATTTTTTAATTAGCCGAACAAACTAGGTAAAGAGGAAAAATGACTCGCGCGCTATTGATTGATACCGATCCTGGAATTGACGATGCAGTTGCCATCGCGCTGGCATTAGCTTCGCCAGAGGTCTATGTAATTGGGATCACCACGGTTGGTGGTAACTCTGGGCTTGAGGCAACGACCCGAAATGCATTACGCCTACTTGAATTCATGGGCAGAACTGACGTGCCAGTTGCATCCGGTTATGACGAACCGTACGGGCGCGCGAAGATGGAAACTGGATATGAACCAGTGCATGGCCATGATGGTTTGGCTGGTGTGGATTTGCCAGAGCCAACTACAAAAGTTGTATCAACCGATGCCCCAGCTTTTCTTGCTGACAAAATCCGAAACTCACCCGATCCCGTGACCTTGGTAGCAATTGGACCACTTACAAATATCGCTCACCTGGTAGATCAGCATCCAGATGTGATTCCCATGATTGATCGATTCGTAATTATGGGCGGGGCGGCCAAACTTGGAAATGTAACTCCCGTTGCCGAATTCAATATCTGGCATGATCCAGAGGCAGCCAAGCGAGTATTTTTAAGTGGCATCAACACAGTCATGGTTGGGTTGGACGTCACTCATTCCGTCAAGACTCATGAACATCTGTGGGGCTGGCTAAAAGATGGCAGTAAGTTTGGCAAAGTTTTTGACCACATCCTTACTTCGTACACCAACTTTTACGAAATGTTCTATGGCGAACGCATGACCCACCAACATGATGCACTTGCCATGGCTGAGGCAATTTGGCCTCACATCATGGAACTTGAGCCAGCTTTTATCGATGTCGAGTGCCAAGGTGAATTAACAACCGGAATGACGGTTACCGATACTCGACTTCGCAGGGACCTTAAGCCCAATGGCTATGTAGCGTGGTCAATTGATGGTGATGATTTTCATAAGAAGATGATGGCAGCACTTTCAAATATGGCGACGTCAGTCGGCTAATAGCAAGTTCTTAGTTAGCGCGTACTGCCTGGCTTCCAAAGCACATCGCCTACGTCTTTATTTGCCACGCGGGAAAGAATAAATAGCAAATCGGAAAGTCGATTCAAGTAATTTGCTGCTAACACATTCATGCCACCGTGATACATGTCGATGGCACCCCAGGTACTGCGTTCTGCTCTTCTGGTCACAGTACGAGCGACATGTAAGTATGCCGCGCCAACAGTTCCACCAGGCAAAATAAACGAACGAAGCGCTTCTACTTCTTCGTTGTACTTATCGCATGCCGCCTCGAGGCGCTCAATGTAATCAGATGTCACGCGAAGTGGTTCATGGGCTGGATTATCAATCACGGGTGTACAAAGGTCTGCGCCCACATCAAACAATTCATTTTGAATCATAGTTAGAAGATCAACGATGTCGCTTCTGAGTTCGCCAGCTGCAACTGCCAAGCCGATTGAACTATTAGCTTCGTCTACGTCGGCGTAAGCCTTGAGGCGGGGATCATTCTTGCCAGTTCGGCTCATGTCGCCGAGATTGGTAGTGCCATCGTCGCCGGTACGCGTGTAAATCCTAGTTAAATTGACCATGGCCTAAGCCTAGGGCGCATTGGGTTTATCTGCCTTTTCTTGAGTTATAAATTAAATCTGCAAAAGCACGTTATTCTGCTTATTCGTGGACGTTTTTCGAATTCAAGGGGGCACCTGCCTAGTAGGTGAGGTGCATCTAACGGGTGCCAAAAACAGCAGCCTGAAACTAATGGCGGTTGCTCTGCTGGCACCTGGAAAAACAATTATTCATGCAGTTCCAAATATTCTTGATGTGGCAATTATGGCTGAACTACTTCGGCGACTTGGTTGTTCGGTTAGTTACAGCGCAGAAACCGAAACGGTGGAAATAGATGTTCCGCAAAAGATTGAGCATCGAGCTGACTACGACCTAGTTCGGCGGATGCGCGCCTCAATTGCAGTACTTGGTCCGCTGGTTGCCAGAACTGGCTCTGCAGATGTTGCCTTACCTGGTGGCGACGCCATTGGCTCGCGTGGATTAGATATGCACACTGCTGGCTTAGAGCGCATGGGAGCATCGGTTAGGAATGAACATGGCTACCTTTATGTTCACGCACCTGAGGGTGGACTTAATGGAACCCATGTCTATTTAGATTTTCCAAGTGTTGGTGCAACCGAAACTTTATTGATGGCTGCGGTAACCGCAAATGGCATCACTGTTATAGACAACGCTGCGCGCGAGCCAGAAATTGTTGACATCTGCAACATGCTCTTGGCAATGGGAGCGAATGTAGATGGCATTAGTACGTCACTTCTTACGGTTACTGGTGTCACAAGTTTGCAAGCGGTGGAACACACAACAGTTTCTGATCGAATCGTCGCCGGAACTTGGGCAGTTGCTGCAGCGATAACGGGGGGTGACATAACGGTTCACAACGTAAATGGTGAACACTTATCGATCGTCCTTGAAAAACTCGTCACTTGCGGTGCCCAAGTTGAAACAATTAGTGATGGCTTTCGAATTCAAATGGATCAGCGCCCCACAGCAGTGGATATCGTGACACTTCCTTATCCAGGATTTCCTACTGATCTGCAACCACAATTTATCGCGCTTAATTCGATTGCTCAAGGTTCAGCAATGGTCACCGAAAATTTGTTTGAAGCCAGGTTCAGGTTCGTTCAAGAGTTATCTCGCCTGGGCGCCGAAGTTCGAACTGATGGACATCATGCATTAATAAGGGGACGATCACATTTATCCGGTGCGCCTGTTGAAGCCACAGACATTCGAGCGGGAGCGGCATTAGTTTTAGCGGGACTTGTTGCCGATGGTGAAACAACAGTTCATGCCATCGAACATATTGATCGAGGCTATGTAGATTTTGAAAAACAATTAAGCGCACTGGGCGCGAACATAATTCGCGAGACTAGTCCGAAGCTTTCTTAAGAATTTTTTTTGCAGATTCAACATCCTTAGGCCAGACCATAATCCGTGGACCGTCATTGGTTTGGGCCAAACTAGCCCTCAGCCCGGCCTCAACTAGAGTCCTTCGCAAGACTTCTCCTTGGATGTAATTGCTCGGTGAGGCCACTGGGACCAACATCCCATACTCATCTGGGCTGCCAGATTTTGCAGGCCGCTCAACAACTGATCCGCCTCGCGCAAATGTCCAGCGCAAAATCAAAACCATGATACCGAGTCCGAAAAAGGCTACGAAGGGTCCAAAGAAATAAGAAAATGAGTTCCAGGCTGGCACGTCATAAGTCTGTCGCAATCTGCATTAAATCGCAGATTAAAGTCTGGCCAAGTTTGGGCAGTTAATTAGATCTGCCAGACTAGCACCATGAGTTTTTCACAAATTGGCGTTGTTGGCCTTGGAATTATGGGAGCTGGCATAGTCGAAGTGTTTGCCCGCGCTGGTTACCAAGTGGTCGGAGTTGCAGAGTCGGCCCTAGCCGTTGATGCCGGAAAAACCAATTTGAAAAAGTCACTCGACCGGGCAGTTTCCAAAGGTAAGTTGACTCAAGATCAAAGTGATGAAATTGCTGATCGAGTTTCTTTTGGAGAAGATTTTGAATTACTAGCTAATTGCGATCTGGTGATTGAAGCCGCACCTGAGACATTGGCTTTGAAAGTGGAAATTTTTTCCAAGCTAGATCAGGCCGTAAAGCCAAGTGGAATTCTGGCTTCCAATACCTCGAGCTTGTCTGTCACCGAGATTGCAAATGCAACTTCGCGCCCAGCACAAGTAGTTGGCATGCATTTCTTCAACCCAGCCCCAGTTCAAAAATTTGTTGAAGTTATTTCGACCGCTCACTCCGATAGACGAGTAGTCACTGAAATTGTTGAACTTGGAGAATCGCTTGGCAAACACTTGGCGCAAATTTCAGATCAGCCTGGTTTTATCGTAAATAAGCTTTTGCTTCGCTACTTAAATCATGCCGTTCAGATTCTCGATTCAGGTCAAGCATCCAAAGAGCAAATGGATGCTGCCATGCGCGAGCTTTCTGGATATCCAATGGGCCCGTGTGAGCTTTTAGATTTAATTGGCATTGAAACTTGTGTTGAAATTTTAAGGACGATTCACGCTGACACGAAATTAGAAATTGATAAACCGGCAAATGGCATGGTCGAATTGGTTTCGGCAGGAAAAAATGGTCGTAAAACTGGATCTGGTTTTTACGATTACTCCGAAAAACTAGACATTCCAACGGACCAAAATGAAGACATTAAGCGACAAGTTCACAGCGATCTACTGATTGCATACTTGGGCGATTGCATTGCAATGGAAGCCACAGGATATGCAACTAAGGCAGACATTGATTCAGGTATGAAATTAGGTTGCGGCTTGCCTGAAGGACCGTTTGAAGTTATCGAAAAAATTGGCCTTGAAAAAGTCAGGGCTGCCCAAGCAGAACTTTCCGAGCGGACTGGCATTGCTGCCTATCAACCGCTACCGCTCTAATGAATTTCGATTTGAACCTAGAATCAGACCATGGGGCGCCGAAACCGACGAGAACCAAATGACGAGCCACCTGAGCTTAAACTCGGAAATTTTGGTCGCACCGAAAAGCACCCGGATGGCGAGTGGCAAGTTACTTCACTAACTGGCGAGACTTCGGTGAAGGTTTATCGCTGCCCCGGTTGTCAGGGAGAAATTCAACCCGGCACAGCGCACATTGTTGCTTGGAACGTAGATTACTCGGCCGACGATAGACGCCATTGGCATACGGCTTGTTGGAAACGCAGAACGCCGAGGAAATATTGATGGCTGAAGTTGTATCTAACAGTGTGCTGCCAGCGATACGTGAATCAATCACGCTGGTAACGCAAGACAATCTGCGATTAGTGGGGGAGTTGGCGCTGCCAGTTTCGGGAAAACCGAAAGCCACAATTTTGTTGCTCCATCCAAACCCAACTGGTGGCGGGATGATGGATAGTCATTTGTTTAAGAAAGCGGCATGGCGCCTACCTGCTTTGGCTGATGTAGGAATTTTGCGTTGGAACACTCGCGGAACGACAAGTGCGGCTGGTACTAGTGAAGGCGAGTACGACCAGGGAGTCTTAGAGAGATTAGATCTAACGTCTGCGCTGCAGTTTGCGCAAGATCGAGGTTTGGAAAATATCTGGCTTGCTGGTTGGTCATTTGGAACTGATGTAACGCTCATGCACGGCAATGTGGATCCGGTACAAGGTGCGGTTTTATTTAGTCCACCTTTGATGTGGAGTAGCGCAGAGCACTTAAAGTCTTGGGCAGATTCAGGGCGTTCGCTTACTGCGTTAGTTCCAGAACTTGATGACTACCTAAAGCCGCAACAAGCAATTGAAAAGTTTGCAGTCGTCCCGCAGTGTGAAGTTATCGGGATACCTGAATGTCGACATTTATGGGTTGGCGAAAAGTTCGTACGAATTGCTTGGAACCTAGCTTTACAAAAAATTCGTCCAGATATGTCAGAACTAAGTTGGACTTGGGATGGCGAGATGTCGCGGTGGAACGATCTATTAAATACTGCTGAATAAAGAAATTAATTGTGATCCATGATCTGCACAAGTTCAATAAGAACCCCGCCAACATCTTTGGGGTGAACAAAATTAATAAGTGAGCCTGCAGTGCCAATTCGTGACTCGGGATAAATCAAGCGCATCCCAGCATTCAAAACGTTAGACATCGCCTCTTCAATGTTTGTTACCCGAAATGCCAGCTGTTGCATACCTTCGCCACTTCGTTCCAAAAACTTAGCGATAGTTGATTCGGAATTCAGTGGCACCAAGAGTTGTAAGCGAGTGCCATCGGCCAAATCCAGCATGGCTTCTTCAATACCTTGTGATTCATTAATCTCACGATGGGAAACCTCAAGGCCAAAAGTCTGCGACCAGCGAGCAATTGCCTCATCTAGATCTCTAACTGCCAGTCCCACATGATCGATTCCCAGGAGCGTTCCGCCCAGTGCGGCACTTAAATTGGACATGGCAATCCTCGCAATCATCGAGCGGATTCCTGTTAATGACAAGAACATCGCTAAAGTGACAGTAAGGGATTTTGCACTTAACGCGCAATTTTCCACCCTTTTCCTAATCTGAAAGGCCTTTAATGTCAGTAATTGTTGGCGGAGCTCGCACGGGTATTGGTCGCTTACTAGGTTCCTTAAAAGATGTTTCCGCAGTTGAACTTGGCGCTACTGCAATTCGTGGAGCCTTGGAGAAATCTGGAGTGTCCGCTTCTGATGTTGATTACGTAATTATGGGCCATGTTTTGCAGGCCGGTGCTGGCCAAATGCCAGCTCGTCAGGCTGCTATCAAGGCTGGCATTGGACTTGAGGTTCCAGCGATAAGCATTAATAAGGTTTGTTTGTCAGGAATAAATGCAATTGCAATGGCAGATCAATTGATTCGTTCCGGTGATGCAGACGTCGTAGTTGCTGGTGGCATGGAAAGCATGACAAACGCACCGCACGTTCTTGTTGGCAGTCGCGAAGGAATGAAGTACGGAGATTGGGTTCTTAAAGACACCATGGCATTTGATGGGCTTTACTGCGCAATCGATCAACTTGGCATGGGTGAAGCAACTGACAAATACACAGCGGTAGAAAAGATTTCGCGGGAACGACAAGATGAATTTTCCGCAAAGTCACATCAGCGCGCCGCTGCCGCTCACGCTGCTGGTCTTTTCGATGGTGAGATCGTTCCAGTAGCGATTCCCCAGCGCAAGGGAGAGCCAATTCTTTTCGCAACTGATGAGGGCATTCGTACTGAAACCACGACCGAATCACTTTCCAAGTTGCGACCTGCGTTTGACCCGAACGGAACAATTACCGCGGGTTCATCCTCACAAATCAGTGATGGTGCTGCGGCAGTAATAGTTATGAGCGAAAAGAAAGCTGCTGAACTTGGGCTAACAGTGTTGGCTGAAATCTTGGCACATGGAATGGTTGCCGGCCCTGACGCGTCCCTAGTTGCCCAGCCAGCTCGTGCAATTAAAAAGGCGGCTGCAAGAGCTGGTCTAGATCCAGCGGGTTTGGATCTTTACGAGATGAATGAGGCATTTGCTTCGGTAGCACTTGTCAGCATGGATCAACTTGGTATCGATGACTCGAAAGTAAACGTCAACGGTGGCGCAATTGCCCTTGGACACCCAATCGGTATGTCAGGTGCTCGCATCGTGCTTCACCTGGCAAATGAATTGAAACGCCGTGGTGGTGGAACTGGCGCGGCAGCATTATGTGGCGGTGGCGGTCAAGGTGACGCGCTGATAATCAGAGTTCCTTAGGTCTATTAACAATGCATTCCTTGCTTGAAGCAGCTGTCACTGGAGACGTGCGCGCCTTGGGTAAGGCATTGAGCGTGATTGAAGATGGCACCCCAGAACTTTCTGAGCTACTCAGTGGTCTGCCCGATTCCGAATCTGCATTACTTATTGGTGTGACTGGTCCGCCGGGAGTTGGTAAATCCACGACAACCGGGGCCTTGATATCTGAATACCGAAACCAAAGTTTGCGCGTTGCAGTTCTAGCCGTTGATCCGTCATCACCAGTTACGGGTGGCGCGTTATTGGGTGATCGAATTCGAATGCAAGAGCATGCCTTAGATGAAGGTGTCTTTATTCGCTCCATGTCATCACGTGGCCAACTTGGCGGCTTATCAAGTGCAACTCAGGCTGCAGCCAAAGTTTTGGATGCGGTTGGGTTTGACGTCATCATTGTTGAAACGGTTGGTGTTGGTCAGTCGGAAGTTGATGTTGTTAACGCAGTTGACACCGTTGTGCTAGTCCTTGCCCCTGGCGCTGGAGATGGTGTGCAAGCAGCAAAAGCAGGAATTCTGGAAATTGCAGACGTCTATGTGGTTAACAAAGCAGATCGGGATGGGGCCGAAGGCGTAGTCAGAGAACTTCGATCCATGATTGGACTTGGAACCTCGAGTTCAAAATCTTGGATCCCGGAAATTGTCACAACTGTAGCGACTACAGGAAAAGGCTTGCCTGAATTAGTGCAGGCAATTACGAAGCATCATGACTGGGCTTTGAGTTCTGGTGATCGCGCATTGCGCTCAGTCGAACGGGCCAAATTAAATCTTCGTCGCGCGGTCTTAGATTCAATTAATGAATTGCTGGATCGAAATTCAACAGCTTTGAATTCCTTGAGTGATCAAGTGGCAGCGGGCGAAATTTCAACCGAATTAGCGGTTCAACAGATTTTGCGAGACTTGGATAACTCTTAGCACCTAAAATGCGTCACAATAGAGGCGTGAACCAGTCCAATATGAATTTGCAAGGTGCCATTGACCTTGGCGCAGTTGCCGCCGCACGCGAGGCGCAAGCCAAAGCGGCGCAACGAGCAGCAGATCCAAGTGCAAGCAACCTGATTATTGATGTGACGACCATAAGTTTTGAAGCAGATGTCATTACGCAATCTATGACGGTACCTGTCGTCGTTGATCTGTGGGCCACTTGGTGTGAACCTTGTAAGCAACTTTCACCAATCCTGGAAAAACTTGCACTGGAATACGATGGCCGCTGGATTTTGGCAAAAGTAGATGTCGACGCAGAACAACAAATTGCAGCAGCCTTCCAAGTGCAATCAATTCCGACTGTGTACGTGGTTATTGGCGGGCAAGTAGCCCCAATGTTCCAAGGCGCGATGCCAGAATCACAAGTGCGCCAAGTTTTAGAAGCCGTGCTGGCTGAGGCCGAGAAGGCCGGTATTACTGGCCGAGTTGGCAATGCTCCAGATTCAGTAAATGAACCAGGCGAAGTTAGCAATGAAAAGCAGCCACTAAGCGATCCAAGATTTGATGCAGCTGAAGCAGCTCTTGAATCTGGTGACTGGGAAAAAGCGATTGCAGCCTACAAAGAAATTCTTTCCCTCACGCCAGGTGATGTGATTGCCAAAATTGGATTACTTAATGTAAATCTTTTGCAGCGAACTGATGGCCGTGACTTGGCCGCAGACATTGAGAACATTTCGTTGGACACGGTGGCGGTTTTATGTGCTGCAGATGCCACATTTTTAATGAGCGAGTTTGCTGATGCTTTTGCGTTGTTAATTGAACATGTCAAGAATGTGACTGGAGCTGAGCGGGATCAAACCAGAGAGCGCATCTTGGAATTGTTTGAAATCGCCGGACCCACCGATCCCGCTGTTGTTAGGGCCCGCATTGCTTTAACGAACGCACTTTTCTAATTTGTGTTTCAAAGCTATGTGGACCCGCAATCGCTAGGTAGGCTAATCAGGTGTCGGAATTTATTAGAGTAGAGCGCCAAGAGCGGGTTGCGATTATTCATTTAGATCGCCCAAAAATGAATGTGCTTAACCGAGCCATGCAAGAGGAAATCAAAGCAGTTGCCCTTGAGGTTTCAAGTTCTGATGAAGTGCGAGCTGTCGTAATTTATGGTGGCGAACGCACTTTTGCTGCGGGAGCTGACATTAAAGAGATGATCGATTGGGATGGCGAAATCGCCAGACAAGAAACTCCAGGGCTACAGGCTTGCTTTAACGCAGTCGGAGATATCCCAGTTCCAACAATTGCTGCGATTACAGGTTACGCCCTTGGTGGCGGTCTAGAACTTGCACTTAGCTGCGACTTTAGAATCGCGGCATCCAATTCTGTTATGGGACAGCCTGAAATATTGCTGGGAATCATCCCTGGCGGCGGCGGCACCCAGCGACTTGCCCGCTTAATTGGGCCGTCACGAGCTAAAGACTTGATTTTTACTGGCCGTCGCGTCAACGCCGATGAAGCTTTAACTCTTGGCTTAATTAATGAGGTTGTTGATTCAAGTGATGTGCTCAAGCGGGCTATGGAGTTGGCAAATCTTTATGCTTCAGGTCCAGTTACAGGTATGAAAGCTGCCAAGCGAGCTATCGATAAAGGTGGCGAACAGCTTCTGGCCAACGGCTTGGTTATGGAGCAGGGTCTTTTTGCGGGCCAGTTCGACACTAATGATCAAAAAGTCGGCATGAAATCCTTCGTAGAAAATGGCCCTGGTAAGGCAGATTTCGCCTAATAATTTTGGCTTGAATATCAAACCAGCCCTGAACTAGCGACTTTCTATTTAACGATTAGGCTAGGGATTGACGGATTGGATCCAATCTTAAAGCCACCTAGATTGTGGCTAAAGAATTTGGTTGAAGACTTCGAAATAGCGCTAAAGGAGTTGGCATGAAGATTTGTGTTTGCGTAAAGCAGGTTCCAGACAGCTGGGCCGAAAAGAAGTTAACTGCGGGTGACAGCACCTTAGATCGCGCGGCCGCTGACCGAGTCGTGAACGAACTTGACGAGTATGCCGTTGAAGAAGCGCTACGAATTGTGGAAGCCGGCGATGGTGAAGTAACCATTTTGTCGATGGGACCAGATGAAGCTGCCGACAGTGTTCGCAAAGCTATCTCAATGGGTGCCCACGCTGGGATTCACATTAGCGATCCAGCACTTCATGGTTCTGACGCCCTTGCCACATCATTAGTTCTAGCTAAGGCCCTTGAAGGCCGTGGTTTTGATTTGATTATCTTCGGATCCGAATCAACAGATGCGCGCATGAGCGTCGTACCGGCAATGGTTTCAGCTCGACTAGGTTTGCCGCAGATGACTTTTGCCAACAAAGTCGAAGTCAGTGGCTCAACATTAACCATTCACAGAGTTACTGATTATGGTTACGACGAAGTTCAATCGAGTTTGCCAGCCGTAGTTTCGGTTGTTGAAAAAACTAATGAGCCGCGCTACCCGTCCTTCAAAAACATTATGGCCGCGAAGAAAGCGCCAATGGAAACTTTGAGTCTTGCCGATATTGGTTTAGATGCGGCATCTGTAGGACTTGCCAATGCCTGGAGCGAAGTTAAAGATTTTGCAGAACGCCCAGCCAAGGCTAAGGGAACGATCATTACCGATGAAGGTAATGGCGCTGAAAAAATTGAAGAATTCCTCGTCACTCAGAAATTTATATAGGAGTAGTTATGTCTGAAGTATTAGTACTAATCGAGCATTCCGAAGGCAACGTTAAAAAAGTTTCCCTTGAGCTATTAGCCATGGCTGCTGGCATCGGTGAACCAAGTGCAGTTTTTGTTGGACCAGGCGCTGACGCAGCTTTAGCAACACTTGGCGACCATGGTGCCAAGACGGTTTACGTGGCAGAGAGTCCAGCAATTTTGGATCATGTAGTCATTCCAACTGTTGATGTATTGGTAAAACTGGTTGCCGAAAAGTCACCAGTGGCGGTTTTAGTTCCATCTTCAGCAGATGGAAAGGAAATTGCTGGTCGGTTAGCAGTTGCAATTGATTCCGGTGTCATTACCGATGCAGTTGCAGTTTCTTCCGACGTAATTGCAACCCAAAACGTCTTTGGTGGCGCAACTATTGTTCACTCAAAA
>Ga0136641_1000822_pt1 | contig 13119 bp, 18 predicted proteins | sample EliLak1302023Y_FD_115312 | JGI IMG/M metagenome (GOLD analysis project Ga0136641, IMG submission 115312) | Freshwater microbial communities from Elizabeth Lake, Yosemite National Park, California, USA - 13020-23Y | ecosystem: Environmental > Aquatic > Freshwater > Lake ...
AGCCAAAAAGCTTGCTGCTGCAGCAAAGAAGCCCGGTAAACTTGGTCAACGCGCACGTTTTGCTGAAACCCTCAAAGGCATGAAATGACCACTACCGGCTCCACTCTTTTTAACATGGATTTCACGGAAATTGCCGAGGAAGCATGGGAGCGGGCGGGTCGGGAGATGCGTTCAGGGTATGACTTACGCACAGCGCGGCGGTCAATGAACCTGATGACGATAGAGTGGCAATCCAAGGGTATCAACATGTGGACGATGGAGCAGGGGTTTATTACCCTAACTCCGGGGCTTGCCACTTACGCATTGCCAACAGACACCATTGATTTGTTGGAACATGTAATCCGCACAGGGGCTAATACTGCCTCTACTCAAGCTGACTTGACAATTTCGCGCATTAGTGTTTCTACCTATGCCACAATCCCAAACAAACTGCAGCAAGCCAGGCCTATTCAAGTCTGGGTTCAGCGGTTGTCTGGCGAGGTAAATCCTACAAGCGCTACGCTTTCCTCTGCGATTGGGGCAACAGACACCACAATCACGCTTAGTACAGTGGTTGGGTTAGCTGGATCAGGTTTTATCCGTCTGGACACAGAAGATATTTATTACACATACATCTCAGGCAACGTCCTTGGTGGCGTTTTCCGTGGGCAGAACAACACAACTGCTGCATCACATACTGCGTCAACTGCTGTATTTGTACCCCAACTTCCAGCCGTAACGGTATGGCCGACTCCTGACAATTCAACAACGTACCAGTTTGTGTACTGGAGATTGCGCCGAGTCAAAGATGCGGGCAACGGCGTTGAGACAGCAGATATGAACTTTCGCTTTTTGCCCTGTTTGGCTGCGGGTTTGGCATACCACATTGCCGTCAAAATTCCTGAGTTGATGGAGCGCGTCCCCATGCTCAAACAAATGTACGATGAAGCTTTTGAAACTGCGGCGGGTGAAGACCGTGAGAAAGCTGCTATTCGATTCGTCCCACGCCAGATGTTCATCGGGGGCTCATAATGGGTAACCGTTTTGCATCCGGCAAGATAGCGATTGCTGAATGCGATCGATGCGGCCAACAGTTTAAACTAAAAAAGCTTAAAACCGAAATCATCAAGCAGCGCAAATATGAGCTGCTGGTGTGCCCGGAGTGTTGGGACCCGGATCAGCCACAGTTGATGCTTGGTACGTTTCCCGTAGATGACCCTCAGGCACTGCGTAACCCACGTAGGGATACAACGTATGTAACCTCTGGAAATAACGCTGCTGGCAACTTGTCAGGCGGTTCTAGGGATATCCAGTGGGGCTGGGCTCCGGTAGGCGGGGCTAGTGGTTTTGATGCGTTGTTGACACCAAATTATTTGGTGGGAACGACATTTGTTGGTACAGTACAGATTACTGTTTCTTAGGAGTAAATCATGGCGTATAAAAAAGCAGCAGACGGCGTAGTAAGCCGTGGCAAAACATCAGTACAAGTTATGGCTAACGATGGCCCTAAAGTGTCCCCAAAGACTGTCAAAGGCGGCAAGGGCGGCCCAACTGGCAAAGCCATGCGAGCCGTTGGCCGTAATATGGCCCGCGCCAACAACCAAAAGCGAGGCTAATCATGGCTACATTTAGTAAAAAAATGATGGGTAAAGAAGTTGGCGATGCAAGCGTCTACGCCAAGCCGCACAGCAACCCAAAGATTGCTGGCAGACCCGTTCCTGCTGGTGAAAAATTAGTTGGTGCTCGAGTTGCAGGAAGACAGCCATCAACCATTAAAGAAGCGCCTGTGGGGTTTGGTACAAATCCGGGCTTTCCCCCAAACAAAAGTAAAGTTGAAAATTACGACATGAGTGTTGGTAATATCAGCAAGTCTGCTGGCGACGAACCTGTAAAAACCGACGGCATTAAAATCCGTGGTACTGGCGCGGCCATTAAAGGCGTAATCGCTCGTGGTCCAATGGCGTAAGACATGACCTACACCGAACTCGTCACCGAAGTCTCCAATTATCTGGAGAACACGTTCCCTACTGATGTTATGAACACCATGATTAAGCAGGCGGAACAGCGCATTTACAACACGATTCAGTTGGCAAATTTGCGTAAAAACGTGACGGGCACAATCTCAGCTAACAACAAGTATTTGTCGTGCCCTGATGATTTTCTTTCGGTGTATTCATTGTCTTTGTTTCCTGTTGCTGGTGGCGAATATTTATTCTTGCTGAACAAGGATGTGAACTTCATGCGCGAAGCCTATCCAAACCCATCAACGACTGGCAAACCAAAACACTATGCCATATTTGGCCCTCAGAGCGCCAACGTCAATGAGCTGTCTTTTATGGTTGGCCCAACTCCGGACATCACGTATAGCGCTGAGTTGCATTATTTCTACATCCCTGAATCCATTGTTACTGCGGGCAGCACTTGGCTTGGCGATAACTTTGATTCTGCGCTGCTATACGGCACAATGTGCGAAGCAATCACTTACATAAAAGGTGATGCCGATATGGTCAAGTTGTATCAAGACCGATACGTGCAAGCAATTGCGCTGCTCAAGAACCTTGGCGATGGCAAGCAGAGAATGGATTCTTATCGAGACGGCCAAGTGCGCGTTGCCGTATCATGAGTATTGTCCAAACTCAAACCACCAGCTTCAAAAAAGAGCTGTATCAGGGCATTCACGACTTGTCTACCGACACGATCAAGATTGCCCTGTATACCGCTTCTGCAGATTTAAACTCGGCCACCACGGTGTACAGCTCGGCAAATGAAGTTGTAGCGTCAGGCTATACAGCCGGCGGGCAAGTCATGACCGGTGTAGCAATTAGCTCAGATGGATATGTGGCTTACGTTAACTGGAGCAATGTGAGTTGGAGCGCCGCCGTTACCGCTCGATGTGCTCTAATTTACAATGCCAGCAAAGCAAACAGGTCTGTGGCAATTTTAGATTTTGGTTCCGATAAATCATCAAGCACTACATTTTTTATTACCATGCCAGCGAACACTTCAACGTCTGCACTCATCAGGAGTTCAAATTGATAGTCACAACTACTTACGGCGACATGGATGACTCTTTGCTTGAGCGCAAGGATGGCTCGTTTGAGGATGACAACGAGTTGACCACTTGGGTAGAATACTGGAAAGACGCCGAGCTAGTGCATCGCTCCGCGCATGTGACCCTGAAAAAACCCCTCACCTACGTTGCTGCTGAAGCAGCGCAAATTGCATAAGGAGCCATCATGGCCGGTAAGCCAAGAATGCCAGAAGCCGAACGCTTTATGTCCAAGGTGCATAAAGCGGAGAATGGCTGTTGGTTGTGGCATGCTTACCGCATGAAAAATGGTTACGGCTTATTTCGTACCCCCGCAAAACATGAGCTTGCGCATCGTGCCGCGTATAGAATTTTTAATGGCGCTCTTGATACACGGGACGTGATGCACGCATGTGATAATCCAGCCTGCGTAAACCCAGAGCATTTAAGCCTTGGAACCCGAAAAGAAAACATGCAAGACGCTAAAAGAAAAATGCGCTTGCGTGTGGGCGAGTCTCATGGTCGCGCAAAACTAACCGATAAACAGGTTGAATTTGCAAAAACTGCTCCGGGGCTACAGCGAGAAATTGCGGCTTTACTGGGCGTTTCTCAGGGGCACATCAGTTTTATTCGCGGTGAAAATCGCGCATCGAGCGCAAACGTAAGCTGGGCATAGCCCACGAAAGGAACTATTATTTCCAATACCCAATCAATGTGTACTTCGTTCATGGGCGAGCTGATGACGGCTACCCACAACTTTGGCACTGCACCAATCCGCGCGGCAACCACTGCTGATACGTTTAAAGCAGCGCTGTATTTAGCGTCAGCCACAATTAACGCGGCTACCACTGTGTACTCTACTACGAATGAAGTCACTGGTACAAACTACACAGCGGGCGGTGTGACGGTGACCAACGCAACAGCTCCGATTGCGACCAACAGCTCGACTACTGCCGGTGTGGCGTACTGGACTTCTTCAGCTTCAATCACGTACACGACTGTGACTCTGGCTACAGCGTTTGATTGCGTCTTAATTTACAACAGCACCCAGTCCAACAAGGCTGTGTCGGTTCACACGTTTGGTTCACAGACCATTACGGCGGGTACGTTCACACTGACCATGCCGTCCAATACCACTACAACCGCTTTGCTGCGCTTGTCTACTACCTAAAGGGTAGATCATGGCCGGATGGGGCGTCGGCGCTTGGGGCTTAGGCACTTGGGGCAATGGCGAGACCATCCTTACAGGTGATGCGGCCACAGGCGCTGTTGGTACAGTTACGGCTAATAGAACAGTTGCCCTTACAGGAGTTGCGGCCTCTGGCGCAGTCGGTACAGTTGTTGGCACACGCACAGTAGCGGGCGTAGCGGCCACAGGCACTGTTGGTACAGTTTCTCGTGGTGCGACTTCACTGGCGATTACAGGCGTTGGGGCATCGGGAGCAGTTGGTACGGTTGTTGGCTCTGAAGCCATCCCAGATGTAGGTGACGCAGCAGTTGGTAATGTCGGCTCCGTTGGTTTAGTCGTTACCGTTGCCCTTACGGGCGTAGCCGCATCGGGCGTTGTTGGCACGGTTGTGCAGAGTAAATCTGTTGCTTTGTCTGGTGTTGTTGCCACAGGCGCAGTTGGCTCTGTTGTTAATTCATCCACCGTTGCGCTGTCAGGCGTATTGGCCTCCGGTGCAGTAGGCTCCGTCACTGTCGCAGAACGTCAGATCGCCCTGTCTGGTGTAGTGGCCTCGGGCAATGTGGGCACGGTTGTTGGTTCTGAAGTTGTCCTGGACACTGGAGACGGCGCGGTTGGTAATGTCGGCACAGTCGGTATCGCGGTCTCCATAGCTCTCACGGGCGTAGGCGCATCAGGCGCTGTCGGCACAGTTGTACAAAGTAAGACCGTTGCGCTGTCTGGCGTAGCCGGTACAGGCGTGGTTGGTACGGTCATCAATTCATCCACGGTTGCTCTGTCGGGCGTTCTTGGTACTGGCGCAGTTGGCTTGGTCACCCAAGGTCCGACAGTTGCACTTTCAGGAAACGCAGCTTCTGGTGCAGTAGGCACGGTTGTTGAATCAGAGATCATTCCAGAAAGCGGAGATGCCGCAGTTGGCGAGGTTGGCTCAGTCGGTATCGCGGTCTCCATAGCTCTCACGGGCGTGGCGGCATCCGGTGCAGTTGGCACAACAGTCCCCAGTAAATCAGTCGCCTTGACTGGTGTTGGAGCAACGGGCGAGATCGGCGTATCAACTGCAGATCGCATTCTAGCTTTGATTGGAGTGGCGGCAGCAGGCTCAGCGGGCAATGTAATTGCGGTATATTGGAGACCAATACCAGACGATCAAAACCCCAATTGGGGAAGTATTTCAGACGCCCAATTCGCAAACTGGGCATTAATAGGTGACACTCAGACTCCAAGCTGGCAAAATGTGGGTAATTCACAGACGCCCGCTTGGGGCGGTATTGTAACAACACAGAGCCCATCATGGGACGACGTACTAACGGAGGTTTAAACCATGCCAACTACATATACCCCACTTATTGGCTTAGCTTTACCTGTCACGGGTGAACTCAGTGGCTCATGGGGGCAAATGGTAGACAACGCCATTACCTACCAACTTGATGCGGCTGTTGCGGGCACTCAGGCCATTACCAGTGATTCAAACATCACCCTGACTGTTACCAACGGAGATACGGCCGGAACAAACTTGGCTCAAGTCGGAGCAGGCACTACCGGCTCTGCTCAATACGCCATCATTCGCTGCACTGGGGCGCGTACTGCGCAGAGAACTATTACTGCCCCCGCTGCGTCTAAAGCATACACGGTCATCAACGCCACAACTGGCGGGTTCTCCATCAAAGTAGTTGGTGTAGGCCCCACCACCGGCGTGCTTGTTGCCCCCGGCGAAATAGCGCAAATTGCTTGGAACGGTTCAGACTTTGTAAAGCTGCTGGATTTTACACAGTTGGCATCGTCTATTTCGGGCACAAACATTGACTTGTCGCTTGGAAGTTATTTTTATAAAACCATTTCGGCAAACACGACGTTTACATTGACTAACGTACCCGCAAGCGGCACGGTAGCTTCGGTTTATCTCGAGTTAACAAACGCTGGCGCGTACACCACTGTGTTCTGGTCTGGTGTTAAATGGGCAAATAACGTTCCAATCACCCTTTCTGCTTTGGGTACGGATCTGCTTCAATTCATTAGCCGAGATGGCGGCACTACGTGGGAAGCATCAAAAATCGGTTCTTATGGGGCTTATACGCTAAATCCAGCACTTAATGCAAACGGTAATTTGTACGGAAGCGGGACAAACACAGTTTTTGTTTTAGGTGATTCTTGCGCATATGGCCCCAATGGCGATGTTGCTAGATATACCTCCGCCGCTTCTATCCCCCAAGCAACCGGCTGGACATACGCGCCTGCTCTACGTAATTTAATGGCGGGCAACTTAACATTGTCAACAGGCGCAGCCACCGCCAGCACAACCGTGCTAGTAGACACTTTACTTCGTGTGTATGTTGGCAACTACACATCGTGGGCAATGTCCTCTTCGCTACTTGGAACTGCATGGGGCAGCGCTAGTGCGGCAACATGCGCCGTCTATGCGACGACCCCGGCAAAATGGGTAATTGGTGGTGTTGGTGGCAGGATTGCGTATTCCTCGGACGGGTATATCTGGACCTATACAACGACGTTATCGGCTACGACTTTTGGCACTTCGCAAGATGTTGTGGCATTGGTGTACATCGGCGGTTCAGGGAATACGGTTGCCATTGGGAGTACTGGGGGTGTGGCAGTTTCTACAGACGGCGGCGTTACTTGGACATACAACGCAGGCTTGTTAACCGCTTGGACGAGCGGTGTTCCAGTCGCTGCAACCATCACTTCTACCGGTACAATTATGGTTGCTGGGCAATCCGGTAAATTTGCCACAAGCACGGACGGCGTTACATGGACTAACCAAGCTGCTTTGGCGGCTTCGACTTGGGGTGCAACAAACCCAGCGGGTAAGTTTTCCATTGCCAACACGCAAGTTGCAGCAACTGGGTACGTGATGCTGGTTGCGGCAAACGGAACTATAGCCAGCAGCGCCGATAACGGGGTTACGTGGACAGCAAATACTACGTTACAAACTGCATTAGGCGGAACTACGCCTCTAACTTTTTCTGGAAATACTGGGTTATTTATTCCAGCAACCTCTTATTCCGCCGTTTCAAGCACGGTAGTATTTGCTTACGGTACGCTGGGTAGCGCTGCGTATACTTCCGATGGCGGGACAACGTGGTCGGTAGTTGGGGGTCCGGCCCAAACAACCACTCAATTTTTTAGCAAAATTGGTTCCGTGCAAAACTATGTCAACAACGTTGTGTGGAATGGCACTTTGTTTATGGCGGTAGGGTCTTATGCAGCGGCCACAAGTTACGATGGCGTTAACTGGACTACTCGCGCAACGGGCCTTCGGACAAAATACAGCGCAAATGGTGTTGCATCTTCGGCCCTATATTCCGCCGCATATGGTGCTGGCACATGGGTTGTCGGGGCATATAACTCTCGGCTATTTACAAGCACAGATGACGGAGCTACTTGGACATACCAAAACGGCATATATTCAATTAACGCAACCTCGACTCTATACGGGGTGGCGTATGGCAACTCCCGTTTTGTTGCGGTCTCTAATAACGGGCGGACATTTTACAGCACAGATGGCGGAGTAACGTGGGCGCTTGTCGCATCTGGCGTTGCTATTACTCTCAATGCCATCACATATGGCAACAGTAAGTTTGTGACGGGCGGGGTAAGCGGCAGTTTGCTAACTAGTCCCGATGGCATTACGTGGACCAACTACACCAGCACAATTACCGCCACCACTTTTGGAACTAATACCATCACGGGTATTGCGTGGAGTGGTACAAAATTTGTAGTTGTTGGTGGTACAGGACAAGCTCTAACTTCTCCAGATGGAATTACTTGGACATACCAAGGGGGTCTTGTTTCGGTACTTACCGAAGCCAACTCCAGCATTTATTCTGTAACATGGACTGGCGCAGAATTTGTTGCAGTGGGCGGAACTTCTTCTGCAATTGTGGCGACTAGCCCAGACGGCATTACTTGGACCAACCGCACCGCACAAGTACCTCAAGTGCCCGGTGGTTCTTTGTCGGTTAACAGCAATGTATTGCCCGCTTTAAATACATTACGCGCAGTTGCGTCAAACGGCAACACGCTTGTTGTTGGCGGGGATCGCTCTTGGCTGATTACCCGCTAAATAAAACATGCTTGATCCGATCACCATCAGCGCTGCGTTTGCCATAGCCAAGAGCACCATTGCCGGTGTTCAAGAAGCTATCCAGATGGGCAAAGACCTGCAGGAATGCAGTGGTGACCTGATTAAGTTTTTCGAGATGCGCGATACCGTTGCTAAAGCCGCAACGGAAGACAAAGGCAAGAAACCCCGGTCGGACATGGGCCAAGCCCTTGACACCGTGATGCAGGCCAAGGCTCTCAGGGATGCTGAAAAGAAGCTCAAGGAGCAACTGATCTACTCGGGGCAGGGCGATGTGTGGGAAGCCATCCAGGCTGAATATAATTACATCCAAGCTGAACGGCGGCGTGAGGAACGCGAAGCCGAAGCAGCCGCCAAGCACAAGCGTGAGCAACTGGCTGAGTTGGTGGAAACGATATTTTATGGTCTGGCGGGCTGCCTTGTTGGTGGCCTGATTTGCTGGGGTACTGTTGAATTTATTGTCTACAAAATGAGGGGTTGACATGAGTGAGGAGAAAATTCAAGCTATGGAAACTAAAAGCGCATTGATTGAAAAGATCACGTTTGCGCTTTTGCCCTTGTTGTTTAGCTGCGTTGTTTACTTAATGTCAGCGTTATCCAATCTGAGTCACGAGGTGACAATCCTCAATAGCAAGATTAGTCTGGTGGTGACCAGTGATAATCGGCAGGCCCCAAACTCTGGCGCAGAATTGGCGCGTGAAAAACTGCGTCAGGACTTGGAAAAAGAAATCCAAAAGAATCGTGATGATATTGCAAACAACCGGCAAGACATTGCCATTATTCTTGAACGCTTGAAAGGCAAATGATGGATGAACTTCTTTCTCTCCTCAAGGGCATTGCGCCTGCTCTGGCTACCGCTGTTGCCGGTCCTCTTGGTGGGGCTGCTGTGTCTGCTCTTGCTGGGAAGTTTGGCGTTAGTGATAGCGTCGAGGCCGTAGCCAAAGCCATTGCAGGCGACCCACAAGCAGCTCAAAAGCTGGCTGAGATGGAACTGGAATACGCCAAACTGGATGCGTCAGACCGTGACAGCGCACGCAAGCGCGAGTTAGAAATCGCTACCAGTGCGGCTGCGCCTTGGTACAGCAAAATGGTCACCCCGGCCTTGGCTCTGGGAATGTTTGCGCTGTGGGGCGCAGTCAATATCATGCTGCTTAACAGCGCAGTTCCTGACCCCATGCGCGAGATCGTCATCCGTATGCTAGGTTCATTGGATGCTGCAAACATGCTGATCCTCTCTTATTATTTTGGCAACTCACACAAGCATTGATATGAAAGACAACTTCCCCAAATCCCTTGCCGCTGTTCTTGTTCATGAAGGCGGCTTCGTCAATAATTTAGCCGACCCCGGCGGCATGACCAACCTTGGCTGCACCAAAGCAGTCTGGGAGGAACACTGCGGCCACCCGGTGGACGAGAAAGCTATGCGGGCGTTGACGCCTAACGATGTGGGCCCGCTGTACAAGCGTAAGTATTGGGATAAGGTCTGCGGTGATGATTTGCCCAGCGGTGTAGACTACTGCGTGTTTGATGCGGCAATTAACAGTGGCGCGGGTCGTGCAGCCAAACTACTTCAGGCATGTGTTGGTGTAGAACCCGACGGTGGTATTGGCCCCAAGACATTGGCTGCAGTAAAAGCAGTAGACCCCAAGCAATTGGTGCAAGACTATGCTAAACGGCGCTTATCATTTATGATGGGCCTTCCTGCTTGGGCTACTTTCGGCAAAGGCTGGGCACGCCGGGTAAACGAAGTCGAGGCCGTCAGTCTCACAATGCTAAAGTGAGGTAACCAATGCTTAAAGCTCTGCGCCAAAAAAGCGGAGTCAACCGCGAAAATACCCGATATTTTAATGAGAACGGGTATTACGAATCCGAAAAGATGCGTTTTCGCCAAGGCACTCCTGAAAAGATTGGCGGCTGGGCTCGTATTTCTGCGTCTACTTTTCAAGGCGTTTGCAGATCGCTCTGGAACTGGGTAACTCTTGGCGGGCAAAATTTGCTTGGTGTTGGTACAAACCTCAAGTTTTACATTGAAAGCGGCGGAGCATACAACGACATTACCCCGTTACTTAAGACAGCAGCTCTGCTTGGCAACAACCCATTCCAAACTTTTAATGGTCTGGCTACAGTGACAGTCACCGATGCGACTGGCGGGTACACCAATGGCGATTTTGTTACTTTTAGTGGCGCTACGGCAGTTGGTGGCTTGACTTTAAACGGCGAATACCAGATCACCACAATTGGCACCAGCACCTCCACGTATCAAATAACTGCATCGACAACAGCCACATCAAATGCAGTGGGTGGCGGAGCTTCTGTGCTTGCGGCGTACCAGATCAACGTAGGTACTGCAATTGCTATCCCATTGGTCGGATGGGGCGCTGGCGCTTGGGGCTTAGGTACTTGGGGGAATGGTACCGCTAGTACAAACCAGCTTCGCATTTGGAGTCAGAATAACTTTGGCGAAAAACTTATTTTTGGACCCATAGGTGGCGGCATTTATTTATGGGACCCCGCTACATCTCTTACCACTCGCGGGGTTTTAATTTCTAGCCTTTCTGGCGCATCGTCTGTTCCCAGTATCCAAAACCAGATTTTAATTTCTGATGCGTCAAGGTTTGTGTTTGCATTTGGGTGCAATGATTACGGCAGTTCTATACAAGACCCTATGCTAATCCGGTGGTCAACACAGGAAAATTATTTAGAATGGTTTCCTTCAGCTACAAATCAGGCGGGTAGTTTGCGGTTGTCCCACGGCTCAAAAATTGTTACCACGTTGCAGTCCCGCCAAGAAATTTTAGTCTATACAGATTCATCTTTATATTCGCTGCAATATTCTGGTCCACCTGCTGTGTGGGGTTCTCAGTTGCTTGGGGATAATATATCCATTGCGGGGCCAAATGCCGCAGCGCTGGCCTCTGGTATTGCGTACTGGATGGGCGTAGACAAGTTTTATAAGTACGATGGTCGCGTTCAAACATTGCGTTGCGATCTACGTCAGTTTATTTATAACGACATCAATTTATTACAAGCATCTCAAATTTTTGCCACTACCAATGAAGGTTTTAATGAGGTGTGGTTTTTTTATTGCTCCGCTAATTCAACGGTAATTAACAAGTACGTTATATATAACTACTTTGAAGATGTTTGGGCATATGGAACTATGGGGCGTACTGCTTGGATAGATTCTGGTTTGCGCAATTACCCTTTAGCTGCGACGTATAGTTATAACATTGTTAACCATGAGTTTGGCGTTAATGATAATGAAGGCGCAACCGAGCTTCCGATTTACGCCATGATTTCCACATCCGAGTTTGACATTGACGATGGCGATCGGTTTGGGTTTGTGCGCCGCATATTGCCGGACGTAAACTTTTCGGGGTCAACTGTAGATAATCCACAAGTGACATTGACATTAATACCGATGCAAAACTCAGGCTCTGGATATAACAACCCGCAGTCAGTAGGCGGAACTAATACCGCACTTGTTACTCGGTCAGCTACTGTACCTATTGAGAAATTTACTGGGCAGGTTTTTATCCGTGTGCGTGGTCGGCAGATGATCCTTACAATGTCTTCCAATCAACTTGGCTGCACATGGCAAATGGGCTTAAACAGAATTGATGTCAAACAAGACGGCGGCAGGGGGGATACATGAGCTTGTTTTCAACAGTTGTTCCACCGCGTTTGCCTACTCCCCCTGCGGAGTATGGTGAAGTTTATATGGCTGAGTACAACCGGATACTGTATTTGTTTTTCCAACAAATCAGCGCTGTGCAGCCCCTCAACATTACCAGTTTAAACATTAGCGTGGCCCGCCTGCCCACTGAAGCTGCGTTAGCTACGCTGCGTTCGGGCGATGTATACCGTGATACCACGGCGGGCAATGTGTTAAAAATTAAACCGTGACCAAAATGAACTATTTTCCGTTGCCGCCTGAAGTTGCCAAGATTCCGCTAGATGATTACACGGGGGTCATTGCCTTTTCTGGCGGTGTTGAATCAACGGCGTTAATGGCGTGGGTAAAAGCGCGAGAAGAAAAAGTTGTTGCGTTTAATTTTGCATTATCACTGCCTGAACCGCCGTATGGCCCAATTGAAGTTTGGCTGGCAACTCAACGCATTAACGCTAGACAGATTGCTGAAAAGTTTGGTGTGCCATTAATTGAAATTGATCTTCAAATGACCAATTTAATGACGGTACGCAATGAAGAGCCGGAATATAAATACTCGTTTCAACGCTGGTACATATCGTTCTTTTTAGGGATGATGACTGTATATAACCCAAAAATTAAAAATTTGTACTATGGGCTAAACGATACAGATTCAACAGCCACCACTCCAGAACTGCGCAAAACTTTTGAAAAAATTATTACCCAAATGTGCGGGGAAAACAGATTGCGTACTCCGCTATCTGCAATGTCAAAAGCAGAGCAATGGGCATTAATTCCAGATGGTGTAAAGCCGCTTGTTTTAACATGCACTCAGCACGTGTGCGGGACATGCTTTAAATGCCAAGAGCGCATTGATGCGGGGATACCATTAAAATGAGCCAAGACATTATTTCAAAATTAGAAGCCGCTGGGATGGTGCAGGCTCCCGGTATTGATTGGCCTATTGCTCACTTTGATGGCGGCGGTGCTGCTGCGGCTACTGGGGATAGTGCGGCTGCTGGGGATGCTGGGGATGCTGGGGATGGTGCGGCTGCTGCGGCTGCTGCGGCTGCTGCGGCTGCCGGGGATAGTGGGAGTTCTTCCGGCCCTGGAGGATCATCCGGGGAAAGTGGCGCTGCTGCCGGTGGTGCTGGCCCCGGCAGCCCTGGAGATAGCTCAAG
>Ga0136641_1000823_pt1 | contig 13113 bp, 11 predicted proteins | sample EliLak1302023Y_FD_115312 | JGI IMG/M metagenome (GOLD analysis project Ga0136641, IMG submission 115312) | Freshwater microbial communities from Elizabeth Lake, Yosemite National Park, California, USA - 13020-23Y | ecosystem: Environmental > Aquatic > Freshwater > Lake ...
GGATTTTTATAGAAACGGTGAATAACGGTTCGCTCCAGCGCTAAGCCAAATAGACCAACCACGATCGGTGCCAGGAAGATTCCGAGTAATACACTTCCAAAAAATTGGTAGGACAAGTAAGCCGTACCCGCGCCTAATAAGACCAGTTCACCTTGGCACATATTGAAGACCTTCATCATCCCCACGATGACCGCCATGCCCAAAACTAATAAGACTAAGATCGACGTTAAACTGAAAATATCAAAGATTCCCCGAATAACTGATGCGCTCATTATCTCAGCCAGCTACTTCTCACTAAAAAACGTTAATTGGGACTTGATTTCTTGAACACGATCTATCTGCCATGGTTGAACGTGTTGATCAGGCAAGGCATCCCAGAATTCGGCCAAAATATCGTTCATCTCCGTAGTCGTTCCAGCAAGTGTTTCTATAACTGCCAGTCCACAAAATGGCACATACGTTGGCGAATATCCACCTTCGTGTGTCATCACAATCTTGCCATCGCAAATTTGATCAGCGACCTTCATGAGCTGGCGGGTCATTTCGCGATACCCGTTTGCCGTGACAATCATGCGACCAAGCGGATCGGTCATCGCTGCATCAAAGCCACAACACACAACGATAATTTCTGGAGCGAACTTTTCTAGCGCGGGAAAGACGATCTCGTTAAGCGCTTCCAGATAGGCACCGTTGCCACTTCCAGCAGGCAAAGGAATATTGATCGCATACCCTTCCCCAGCTCCAACTCCTTGATCTGTGGCATAACCACTTTTAGGAGGAAAGAGTTGATCCTGATGAATAGAGATTGTTAGGACATTCGGATCAGAATAAAAGATCTCCTGAGTTCCGTTTCCGTGATGAACATCCCAATCAACAACAGCTACTCGCTTTAGCCCGAACTTTTTCATGCCGTTTTTAATAGCGATCCCAGCGTTACCAAATATACAAAATCCCATCCCAGTTTCTGGACGTGCATGGTGTCCCGGCGGTCTGACCAAAGCATATGCATTCTTCACTTCACCGCTTGCTACGGCATCAAATGCAGCGATCGCGCCACCGGCGGCCCATAGAGCAATCTCGTAGGAACCAGTTCCAAACGGACTCAAGCCATCACCGGCATCACCGCCAGTTATCAACGCGCTATCTCGTTCGATACGTTCGATGTAGGCAGAATCATGAACCATTCGGACTTGATCCACGGAAGCAGGCGTGACAGAAATCCTCGTCAGGTTTTTACCTAAACCAGAAACTTCAATCGCGCTGGCAAGACGTTGTTTTGATTCTGCACTTTCAAAATGCTGATATGGCTGTGCGTTTAGGCCAGCTGGCATCGCACCGGCCCAGTTGCCGGTGTTATGCCAACCATAAATTTCTTCCCAAACGTAGCCAGCCGTCAAATCACGCCCCTCTTTTCGAGTCGGTACATTTTCTTCAGTCTCTGAGTGCACATGCTAACTCCGCAAAATTGTTCACCAGAAGATCAATTTCGTTTTGGCTATGTGCCAGACTTATGAGCCATTGCTCGTCTAGACCCGGCGGCGTAATGATGCCTCTATTGATTGACCAAAGCCACGATAGCTCTGCCAAACTAAAGTTAGTTGCCTTGTAATCTCTATAATTCTTTACCGGATTTTGAGACCAAGTAATACATCCCTTGATTCCAAAGCCCACGGTATGTGCAGGTAAGTCATATTCTTCGATCACATCAGAGATTCGGGTGAGAGCCTGGCGGTTTAATGATTCTGCGTCATACAGCGCTTCATCAGTTGCTATCCGATCCATTGCTCGCACACCCGCCATGCTCAGCGGGTTACCGTTAAAGGTGCCCATATGCATGAACCGCCCATCAAGAATCGTTGCCATTACCTCCTTCTTGCCACCGAAAGCAGCAACTGGCAGTCCTCCGCCAATTGATTTTGCTAGGCAAATAAGATCTGGTTGTACTCCAAGGCGTTGCGCTGCACCCTGAGGTCCAGCTGTTAATCCTGTTTTAACTTCGTCGAATACCAGCAGCACGCCATATTCATCACAAAGTTCGCGGACACCTTCGAGATATCCATCATCAGGAAGCACGATTCCAATATTTTCTAATACCGGTTCCATAACTATCGCTGCGATAGTGCGCGAATGATTTCTAAAGATTTCAGTGAGCGCCTCTAAATTATTATAAGGAACTGGATAAACAACCCCAGGCACAATTGCGCTGTCATGGACTGCGTTTGGCGCTATCGCATCACCCGCATCTGAGAGTTTTGGTTTAACCGATACTGACAGTGGATCGTAGGCACCGTGGTAACCACCTTCGATCTTTACGATTGCATGCTTTCCAGTAAATGCCCGCGCCGCTCTGATCGCATACATGGTCGCTTCCGTACCAGAATTTGCGAACCGCACTTGATCAACTGCGAATCGCCGACAGAGTATCTCTGCCGCATCTCTGGTATCCGGAGCTGGGCTGGTGAATAAGGTTCCTTTTAGAAGAACTTCTTGGACTTCCTTAACCACTTCTGGATTAAGGTGGCCAGCCAACATGGCACCAAAACCCATAGATAGGTCTAATAACCGCCGACCATCCGCATCAAACATCCAGGGACCATTAGCGGAAACTATTGTGAGTGGATAAGGATCCCAATGTTGGAAAGTGGATGTAACACCTAACGGAAGCGCCACAGATGCACGTACATTTTCTACATGCGATAGCGGTGATATTGATTTATAGAGCTGCCATTCGGACTCCAGCAGTTTTTCAATTTTTTTCTGACTTACTTCTGAACTAGTTTCTGTTACTGAACGGAACTTGATGGTCTCGAATAGTCGAGTCATGTAAAACATAAGACCCACGGTGAGGCCGGCGTTTACCGGCTACATAGATCTTTTCCCCATTTCCTTCTCTATTTGGTTGAAATTACTAACGAACTACCTCTAGGGTATCCGAGAATTAAGAAAAATCAACCCTTAAACAATTACCTACATCGTTTTCTCTATAATTCAATACAAAAAATCACTTTTTGTAAAGTTCTGATCGTAGCTAAAAGTAACTACTTCAGGGGTGCGCATGATGTATGTATCTAAGTACTTGGATTAAAGAGAATTGACCCTTTCTGGCCGGGTCGCTTCATTCAAGGTGTAACCGAGTATCGAAGCAACTAGAAGTGGCATGACCCACCATCCCGAAATACCCAGGGCGTGGGTTACAAAGAAGCCAAGAATTATTCCAGCCGCAACGCGCCAATCATCACCAATGATGAAGTCGTACCAAAAGAAGAAGAATCCTCCGATCCAACGTACTAGGACAGGTGAATCTTTGCTTGGCTCTTTGAAGGATCGTAGATTCAGAGGTCGGACCGGAAGATTTTTTGCTTTTCGCACTTTGAGATAACTGATTAAACCGAAGGAGATTACAAGAACAAAAGGAAGGATGGCTAGAAGCGAGAGATCGGCATGCGGCCAAATTGCACCCGCGCCTTCTGCGCCCCAGAAGATGCCAAAAGTCGTGAGAAGGGTTCCGACAATAAACTTCATCGTATTCTCTGGAACCCTGGAGAGTGGCTTGTGAATGGCAAATCCCGCGATAGTAACTATTAGAACTGAGATCACAGCGGCCCAGATGGCGAGTGAGAAAGCTTGAGGGTTTGAACCCTTTTGGATAATTCCAAAGGTGAGGACGATGAAGACAACTTCAAGGCCTTCGAGGAGAACCCCTTTGAAGGCGAGCGTAAAGGCGTACCAATCGCTCACAGCGAGACGTGAAATTTTCGCTTGATTCTGAGCATGTAAAACTTCCTCTTTAAAAATCTTATCTTCATCATGGAGTGCCTTGAAACCGCTCGCTCGAAGAATCGCTTTTCGAAGCCATTGCATTCCAAAGACAAGGAGTAGACCACCCACTGTTAGCCTCAATGTGCTCTTCGGAAGTTTGTCTATATTGGGACCAAGGAGCGCAATTAATCCCGCAAGGACCACAAGACCAGAAATCACGCCCTGGAACGTGGATCGCCAATCCCGAGAGGTGCCCGCTGCCAGAATTATTGTGACCGCCTCCACCGCCTCAACCGAGCAAGCCAAAAAGACCGATACAAAAAGGGCGATATCGTTACCGCTCAGCGCGTGAAACATGGTTCTCCTTTACTTCGTTGCTTCCTGCGTTTCGTGCGGGAAGGCGATGCACTTATCTGGATCAATAGAGACTTCCATTCTATGACCTCGTGAATGTGAAGTATTATCGAAGACCCCCGTGAGTGAACCATACTTGGTCTCAATAGCGTGCTCGTATCCGCGACCTCGGTAGGCGATATCGATGATCGTCGATGAAATCTGATCGGTGTCATTGTGAGTGAAGGTTGTTGCGGCAGGTCGTACGAGTAGATCTACCTCTTGACCAACTTCTAACGGAACGGTGTGACGAGCCCTCAAACTATCTGTGCCTAGACTGACAACGCAGCTCTCCTCTGAGATTGATTTGACCGTGCCTTTAAAAATGCCCGCTGTGCCGGTGAATGTTGCAACAAATCGGGTTGCAGGCTTTTCGTAGATGATCTCGGGGGTATCTATCTGCTCGATTGCTCCGTTATTTATTACGCCGATTTGATCAGCCAGAGCGAAGGCCTCGGATTGATCATGGGTGATATACAGAGCAGATGCACCAATTTCACGAGTAAGGGTCGAAATTTCGATTCGTAGCCGCTCACGTAAATCTGCATCCAAATTTGAAAGCGGCTCATCGAAAAGAAGCAGTGCCGGATCAGCAACAATGGCTCGAGCAAGCGCAACTCGTTGTTGTTCGCCACCTGATAGTTGGTGAGGATAATTAGACTCCTTGGATGCTAGTCCGACCCGAGAGAGCGCCGCTCTTACCTTTTTGAGAGAATCATCAGTTGACAACTTGCGGCGCTTCAGCGCATATCCGACATTTTCGAGGGCAGTAAGGTGAGGCCAGAGCGCATAATCTTGAAAAACCATCGCTAGATCGCGCTTCTCTGGAGCGACGTTGAGCGGGCCCCGGTTTACTTCTCGATCCCCAAAGAAAATGGATCCCGAATCTAATTTTTCAATACCTGCCAAAGATCTGATCAGCGTTGATTTTCCAGAGCCGGATGGACCTAAAAGAACAGTGAATTCCCCAGCCTTGATATTTAAGGAGAGGCTATCCAGGGCTGCCAGTGCTCCATAATTTTTTCTTACCGCTTCGATTCGAATTTCATGACCGCTTTTCATCAGCGCGCCTTTCCTAGTTGTTTCCAGCCCGTTGGGGCAAGATATTCGTATAGTGAGAATGCAAGGGCAACGACCATCAGCGCTGAGATAATTGCGAAGACTTCCATTGCCGTGCCACCACCAAAATCGTAGTTACCCAAGGCATGATCAATACCGACTGCAAGAGGAGCACGACCAGGAGGATAGAGAATCTGGCTTACTGGCAATTCAAGCAGTGTGCCGCAGTACGTTAAGCACCATGCGGCCAATAATGGTCGAGAAATGAGGGGTAAAACCACGGCAATCCAGGTTTTAATGGCACTGAATCCATGAACCCGGCATGCCTCAGACAGTGATTCTTGAAACTGGTTCATATTCCCTACGAGAGAGCGCGTCGTAGAAGGTAATGCGGTTGCGATGTAGGCAAGAACCAGGAGGGCGACAGTTCCATAGAGATGAAATCCGTAGCGCTGAGCTATGGGAAGGTTATATGCAAAAATATAGCCAATCGCAAAAACGATACCAGGTAATCCGACCGCTGCGAGTAAGAAGAAATCTAGGAATTTCTTGCCCAGGCCATTCTTTGTGGAGACCAACATTTTGGAAGAGACCGCTGCTAACACGACAGCCACGGTTGCTGTAATCAGCGCTGCCTCTGCTGAAAAGAGTAGCGGGGCTCGCAAGAGTGGACTTTGAATCACTCGGATGTAGTTGTCAAAATTGAATTGATAATTAGAAATCACGGTACCAAGACCTTGAATCATTGAAGCAGATATGGCACCAAATACAGGAATTCCTAGCGTGATAATTAGCAAACCATAGATAGCAGAATTCGCTCCCAGCGAACTCATTCGAGAAAGTTCGCGGCGAGTACTTGGACGCGTTCGTCCACTCAGAACTCGGAAGGATCTACCGCGCAGCGCTTTTGCTTGCGCCAATAGCGCGAGCACAACGAGTGCAAGGAGGATGATGGAAATCGCCGCACATAGTGGAAAGGAAACTGGGATCGACATAACTGACCGATATAAAGTGAACGTTGCCACTGAATATCGACCGGGAGAAGCGAGCTGTGATGCCACACCGAAGTCACTGATGCTTTCGGCGAAAACGATTGCGACACCGGACCAGAGCGCCGGCAATAAAAGAGTGGCCATCATTTTAAAGGCATGGACTTTAGACCCACCATGAACCCTCACCGCCTGTTCAAACTCTTCGCCGAGTCCACGCATTGCATTTGAAATAACCAAGTATGCAAAGGGAATCCCTTTAAAGGTCAGAATCATTCCGATACCAACTGGCCCGTATAGAAGATCACGAACTTGCGGTAAGTCGATGCCGATAATATTTAAAACACCAGCTCGTTCAAATATCCGCTCCCAGCCGAGCGCAATGAGATAAGAGGGCGCTAACAGCAGTGCAAAAATTGAAAGATTCCATATTTTTCGGGACGAAGCGTTCGTTCGAAGAACAATCCATGCGACCCCGATTGCGATCGCTGTAGCTGCGACAGCAGAGATGACACCCAGGAGAAAAGAGTGCCAGATGGATCGGAGGAAGTACGGGTCGGCCACTGCTTTAAAACTAGAGAAGGTAAACCATTGCGGCCCTTGATCGAGCAATTTTGGACTAAAGGCGACTGCTAAAAAAAGAACGATAGGTAGTACCAGAATGCTCACAATAATCAACCAGAAAATGGTCATTGGTGAAAATTTGGAGCGTAAAAGCGAAAGAGCCCGAGGGAAAATCCCGTCGAGCTCTCTCTTATTAGACATTATGAAAATCGCTAGAAAGAGTTAAGCGATGTTCTTAGTGAACCAGTCCTGAATTGCACCTTGGATTAGCGCATATTTGTATGGGTCTACTATTTGGACGCTTCCTGAAGCCAATGTTGGCCTTTTCAATGTAGCCGGAGCTGGGCGACGACCATTAAGAGTTGGCCAGAAGAGCGAATCTCCGATATTAGATTTAGTCATTATGGAAGTGGCCTCAGTAGTCATGACAAAGTCAACGAATTTCTTAGCGGCATCTTGCTGGAAGGCAGAGGCTTTTCCGTCAATGGCCAAGCATGAAGGAAGAATCGTTGTCTTGTTAAGGAATGTGACTGCCGGAGTAAGACCAGCTACAGGTTTTGCCTTGTAGTTGACAACTTCTGTGATCGCTGCTGAAGACTGTACAAGTCCGACATTGATTACTCCCGTATTGAGGGCAGCAAGTGTTTTTGAGTTCTTATCAAAAGCACGAAGACCATTTGCCTTCAACTTAAGTAGATAGCTCTTCATTGCATCTTCGCCACCGAACTGCTCCATCAAACCCGCGATGAAAGGGTAGGTAGGACCAGAGACTGATGGGTTGTTCATTCCAACCTGATTCTTAAAATCAGCTGAAGCGAGATCATCCCACGATGTTGGCTTGCGAACCTTTGAGGAGTTATAGACCACTCCGACCATCTCAGTGAAGCCTGGCACCTGATATGCATTTGACTTGGGCGTCAGTTGTGCTCCGACAAGATTTAGGACAACACCTTTCGGCTTGTAATGAAGGAGTTGCTTATCAAGATCAAACGCTGCACAAGGCTCCGCGCCATCGGCCCAATAAATGCCCCACTGTGGGTTGTTCTTTTCGGCAGTGATTTTGGCAAGCAGTGGTCCGGTAGATAAGGCCGTCAGATTCACCGGAATACCTGTTTTTGCAGTAAAGGCTTCAGCAACATCTTTTGAATAATCAAGTGCCGCGTATAATTGGAGAGCATCAGCAGCGTTCGCTACTGGGGTAAATGACCCTGCGAGTATCGCTGCAATTGCGACCCCCGCAACTGCGAATTTTTGCAATTTTTTCAAAGTTACTCCTAAGAATCTAGAGCGCAATTAGGTAAGAACGCAACCCGTAAATTACAGGCTCAATTGTTAACTTAGGTGACTCATGTCTGGACACTAGTCAAACATTGGGTGAACAACACCTATACCTCAGATTAAGGCCCAAAATGCCAGCTGGTTGATATCTTTTTCCTAACTTTTCATTATGCCAATTGCAGTTCTTAATGGATTAAGAAGTGTTGGTGAGATACGAGCGCCTTCAAGAATCTTGAGCACAGTTGCGTAATACCGGATAATAGAGACTTTATCGGCCTGGAATCTTTTCCATACATCCGTGCCCAGTGTCTGCAGGTCTGTAGCGATTACACGAGCATTATGAAGTTTGTCAGCGGCAGTAAGCAGAAGTACATCGTGACTAGCCGTAGACAGTTGTTTGAAGTATTCCTCGCCGGTTTGATTCCGGGTGCCTAGGCCATCTTCTGTTTTTACAAGTGAGCGACTGCACCCACGAACAATTTTGGCAACCCTGTCGCCAAAGAGCACTGTGATTTCTGTCAGTCGTTCTTCTCCACCGCAGTCGTCCGCAATATCAAGCAATAGCGCAGCAATTGCCTGATCTTCATCACCCATAGCTTCAATAATGAGTGATGCAACGCCCAAAGGATGGGCGATATAAGGAATCTCCGTTGATGTTCGTGCCTGATCGCCATGCCACTTGATGGCATATTTCAGCGCCTCTGTAAATCTCTTTGAAAGGATTAGGTGGGCCTTTGTTTCTATACTCATTCATCCCTCGCATGACGTTTTGGCTATGCAGACAACTCCCCAGCGACCGCCGCCCAGACCGCAGGCGTGCCATCATCGGGTAGGTATCCACCTGCTCCACCCATTAACTTTAGTGTTGAAGGGAAGGATTGTGCTAATGATCTTGCAGCCGCTCCGTATCCGTCGACGGTGTATTGAAGATGTGTCAGCGGATCATTTGCAAGCCCGTCAGCTCCCGACGTGACAAAGAGTAGATCTGGATCAAAGGCCCGAGCAATAGGAATAAAGGTCTCGATTCCAGCCAGAAGCGCACTGTCCCCCAACCCGGTTGTGCCCGCTTTTAATGGAAAATTAAAGACGTTCTTCTCGATCTCGTTTGTGAGACCAGTCCCCGGAAAGATTCCTTGCTCATGGATATAGAAGGTGAGGATATCTGGATTTTCCCGGGTCAGGTTTTCAACGCCATCACCATGATGAGCATCGATATCAATGATCGCGACTTTGAGGCCGCGATCTTTTGTTGCGATATCTGCAGCCAAGGCAAAATCATTGAATATACAGAAGCCAGATGAATGGTCATACTGGCCATGATGCTTTGCACCCGGTAGGTGTATCGCAAGATCTGCTGATCCATCGAGCAATGCATCAAGTGCTACTAGTGTACCGCCGGCAAATTATGAACGATTGTTACGTTCTTGGACATGTAATTCTCCTTAAATGTTGTGAACGGATTAACTGTCGTAATCGCTTTGCGTCTTTGGATTCGGCTCACGGGCACGCATCTTGCGAGCGCGTGTTTTCTCAGAGTAGTTTTCGCTGAGCCGCTTTGACGAATAAGAGATGTCGTCGAACTGAGCTGACGTTGCCAGTATCTCCATCTCATTGGCTTCTGCAGTGATGATGTTGAGAGATTCTGCAGTGCGCTCATCTGTGACAAGAATAGTGCTTGCTTCGCGACGTAACCGTTCTGCGGTGGACTTGAGTCGTGAAGCGGCTCGCTTGTGATTGCCGCTATGCAATTCATCAATAGCTGTTGCTTTCTCATTCTGTGCTGTCAGGATCAATCGCTCCGCCCTCACAACAGCGTCCGCCACACGACCTTTCGCGATATCGTCAGGAACGACATTGACCTGAACCGGCATAGAAACAGTGATTTCTTGCATTTGCGCAACATCTAGGTATTCCAACGTTACGTCAGCAATTGTTGTCAGACCCAGTGCCGGCATACCTGGTACTTCTATATCCAAAACGAATCGGCGATTTTCCCCAGCATATAGATCACCTAACTGCACAACGTAAGTGTCACCCTCTTGGTAATAAGGCAGGCGTTGCAAGATTTCTATCCGTGGGTTAGTTGTCAAAGCAGGAGATGGCGTAAAGCGAAGAACTGCATTGACCACAGACTTTTCAAGGAGATCATCTACCTCTGCAGCGATCGCGCCGATAGCCTCATCGATCGTATAGGCAAAGCGATGTGCGCCATTTCCCCCCTGTGCGAGCGCTTCCAGGATCTTTTCGTCATATCCCGTGCCCAATCCGATGGTGGACGTTGTGATTTTTTTCCCGGCATGCTTCGTAGCAATCTGCGACAACACCTGTGGATCTTGTTCACCCGTATTGGCATGACCATCAGAGATCAGGACCAGCGTTGCGCCAGCATCGGTAACAACCCGGGAAAGTTCCCTTAGACCCAGGGTATAACCACCAGAGATATCGGTATTGCCACCGGTCTCCAGTTCCCGAATTACCCGAGCCATCGTGGGCTTATCATGATCTGACATTGCGCGCATCGGCGCGACAACCCTTGCCTGGTCATCAAAGGCGATCAGGCCAAAAGAATCTTGCGGTGCCAAGCGATCGATCAATTTAAGGATCGATTGCTTCGCGGATTCGAATACCGGGCCGGACATCGATCCGCTCCGGTCCAGGACAATTTCAACAGCCTGGCCGGGGCGCAATTTGCTCGCGTCGGTCATCGGTGCGGTCATATCCAGCATCAGCGTGACCTTTTCGGTGGTCTCAAGGGCAATAAGGTCGATATCTAAAAATGCGTTAACGTTCACGATAGTTCCTTTCGTTGGAAGTTTTAGGCCTTTGTGGGCCTCTAGTTCGTTAGACGGTCAGAGGGAGCGGAAGTAATCAAATTTCCGAAAGTTTTTTCTCTGGCAGTTCAGAGGGGTCGCGGGTCCCATGAAGTTGCCGAAGGGTTATCAGTGAGAGGCAGGACGGATCTAGAAGGCGCGGTCCCGCTTTATCTTTCACATAAGTTGAAAGTAGCGGACACCACCGACAACGGGTCGGGTTAACGATAAAGCGCGGATTTAGAGGTAAGGCTCTTCAAATCTGGCTTGGATATCTATCCGAATCCGTCGAATCTGGTTAGAGACCGCATTTCGGCTTGCGTATCCCAGCGCTTCCGCAATTTCCTCCAATGAAAACCCAGCCGCATACATCAAGATAAGGCGCTGATGTTTTTCTGATAGGAATCCCAGAACTTCGTTGATGGATTCTTGGAGCGTGTATGCGGATTTAGGTCCCAGCAGCGTGGTAGCAATTTCGTGGGTGAAGACTTCCATCTCGTTATCAGCCGAATATCTGACATCACTTAACGGGCGCAAATCGTTGCGGGTTGAAGCCCGCCAGGCATCGATCATGACGTTACGTACCGTGAGCCGAAGCCAGGCGGGAACATTTGCTGGGCGTGACTCCTGAAGAAGCAACCGTTCGATCGCTATAGATGCAAAATCTTCAGCACTCTTGCTTGCGGATGGTTGCCGGCGACGGCGCCCTGCAACAAGGGCAATATCTCGCCATTCATCCCATTCGTTCAACGTTGCGTCATCCTGCCAGCGAGTCATCCATCACCGACCAATCTGCGAGTATTTCAACCGGATTTTAATTACCAGTTAAATATGCTGATGTTTATGCGACTTTTTCCCGAACTTTCTTGGAACGTAGGGAAGAAATGAAAGCCAGAGAAATAAAGGTGACACCGGTTAGCCCTGTCACCATATCTGGAATTTCATATTTGAGAGTAGCAAAAAGAATCAAGGCCAAGGCGCCGATCGCATAGTGCGCGCCATGCTCCAAAAATTCATATTTACTAAGCGTTCCTTCGCGCACTAGATAAACGGTTAAAGAGCGAACAAAGAGCGCTCCAATGCTAAGACCCGCAACAATGACAAAAATTTGATTGGAAACTGCAAAGGCACCAATGACCCCGTCAAAGCTGAATGAAGAATCCAAAACCTCTAAGTATAGGAACAAGAAGAAGGCAGCTTTTCCGGTTAGAGCCATCGCTCCTGAAGCCGTCTTGGAAGAACCAGAAATACCGGCCATGTGGTCATCTGTGCCATCAGATTCAACTTCAAAGAAGGCGGCAAGACCATTAACAATTAAGTAGGTAATAAGTCCCGCAACACCCGATAACAAGACGGTTAGACCATGTTCCCCAGCAAGCCAGTGTACAGATCCAAGCAATACGGCCAAGGATACGACGATAGAAAGTGAATCGAGTCCTCCCATTTTTGCTAACGGTCTTTCGACGACGCCGATCCACGGGTTTTCTCTTTCTTCAAAGAGGAAATCAAGTGCAATCATTAATAAGAACATACCGCCAAATGCAGCTATAGCAGGGTGCGCTGCAATCAAGTTTGCCTCATAATCGGCGGAGTGGTTTATCGCCATATCAACAACGCTCATGGGTGATTTCTTGGCTGTTATCCCCACGATGACTATTGGGAACAAGAGACGCATACCTACGACCGCAATTAAGAATCCAACGGTCATAAATATTTTCTGCCAATAGGGACTCATGCGTCCCAGGATTGTTGCGTTCAACACCGCGTTATCAAAAGATAATGAAACTTCTAAAATACCTAGGATAAGAACGAGCACCGCTACATCTGGACCGGCCCAGATTACGGCCCCAGCTAAAACCAGTATGGTTGTAAAAATCGAGCCATAAAACGTTTTCATACCTACTCCTCAATAGAAGGATACGGTGATCTACACGCGGGAAGTCTAACCATATTCATCCGGACCAGCGCGACGGGTCAATGATTGTAATCCCACCCACGGTCCCACTAGCGGGCTCACTCATCGACCGCAAAGCCGGTATCGCATCCGTCAAGCTGATGGTCCGATCTACCAATAGATCTGGGCGTAAAAGCCCAGTTTCAACCATGGCGAGCATCTGTGGATAATCCTTTGCCGCCATTCCGTGGCTACCCAATAGATCTAATTCGTAGGCAATCACCCGCCCCATAGGTTCCGGGGTAAGTCCGTCCGGGGTCGGAAGTAAGCCCAATTGCAGCTGACGGCCACGGCGACGTAACGACAA
>Ga0136641_1000826_pt1 | contig 13075 bp, 15 predicted proteins | sample EliLak1302023Y_FD_115312 | JGI IMG/M metagenome (GOLD analysis project Ga0136641, IMG submission 115312) | Freshwater microbial communities from Elizabeth Lake, Yosemite National Park, California, USA - 13020-23Y | ecosystem: Environmental > Aquatic > Freshwater > Lake ...
CTGGTTCGTCTTCATGATTGCTCATGTCTCTACCTTAACGTGAGGGTTAACTTAATGTAAGTGCCTGGTATCCGGCAGCATCGAGCAGCTGGGATGCCACATCAGCAGCATTTCCTGCAACCCGAACATCGACAATCCAGCCATTTTTGTACGGATCTGAGTTCATGGTGTCTGGCGAAGTCTCTATAGCGTCATTGCGCGCAATCACTTCACCAGAAACCGGAGCGTATATATCGCTCACACTCTTGGTGGACTCAACTTCGCCGCAGGTATCACCAGCGGTCAAATTATCCCCGACATTAGGCAGGGACACAAACACGATGTCGCCCAGAGCGTCTTGGGCGAAGTCCGTGATACCAAATCGAATTGTTGATTCATCTATCACCTGCACCCATTCGTGTTCGGCGGTGTAATTCAAATCTGCGGGTATGTTACTCATAAATCAAGCGTATTGCATTCTGTCTCAGGATTTTGGCAGGGGCACAATAGCGGTAATGTCCAAATTGTTACTTTCAGTTACGGTAACGACTCCTCCGCCCGAACCTACTGTGTCTACTAATCCGCCTGGAATTCCCACAGCGGGACTCAAGACAGTGGCGTCACCGATCGCTGAGATAGTGATCGGCACTTGGAGCGCTGTTCCACTTACCGTTATGCCGCTCGGACTGTCAGCAAACCAACTGCTGGCGACTAAACGTACTGCAAGTCCGCGATCCGAAATCTGTATTGCTGTTGCACCTGCATCGCGCAATTCTTGAATTGCATCGATCAGAGTTGATGCACTCAAATTCCCAGTAACCCTTATCTCAATGCCTGAACCAGAGGTAGTTTCACTACCAGCCAGAACTCCAAGTGCATCGGCTCTGCGTTTGGCTTCATTAAGAGCTGCGTACTCGTCACCACCAAGCAAGGTTTTGCGAGCATTTTCTAACCGGGTGTTCTCGGCCTGTAGGCGTGCTTCGCGTTGCGCCAGATCATCTAGCAAGCCAACGAGGTCGCTTTGACGAGCATTAGCAAGAATCGAGTTATTCGAATTTCCAGAAACTGCAGCCGTCAATGTAAATCCAAGAACAACGAGTAAAACTGTAATTACAACTTGAGTGCCACTTCGTTGCGGCGTTAAGGTGCGCTTAAGACGAAAGCGCGCTTCTTCCGATGTTCGCGCCGGCCTGGCTCTTCTATGTGTTGAATGGGTTCCCATGGTTACGCCTTTAGCAGGTGTCTTCTAATTGCGGCAACGTTAGCGAAAATCCGCATAGTCAGAACAACGACCACACCAGTGGACATCTGGGAACCAACACCCAATTGATCACCCAATAACACAATAACCCCAGCGACAAGCACGTTGGAGAGAAATGAGATTACAAATATCCGATCATTAAACAAGCCATCAAGTACTGATCGAAATGCGCCGAAAACGGCATCTAGCGCTGCAACAACTGCAATCGGCAAGTAGGGCTGCAGCCAAACCGGAACAGTGGGCTGAAAAAGCAACCCGAGAACAATACCAACTAGCAAGCCGATGGCTGGAATCATGACGCATCCTGACTGTTCTTTAGGGTCAAACTAGCTGCTGGCAGAGTTATGTCGCTTACTCTTTGTAGTTCCCAGATTACGCCGTACTGAGCCTGCAGCTGCTCAAGTAGCAACCCGGCTGGGTTTTCTCGAAAACGCCCCGCTAGTTGGTCGGCATCTGGACCAATCGCAGATACTATGTAAGGTGGCGACATTGGACGATAGTTGAGCAAAATCGCTTCTCCAGCAGCCCTGATGGCAGAGGTTGGTGTGATGCGGCGTCCGTTGATGGAAATGTTGGTAGCGCCAGCCTCCCATAGACCATTTATAACAAATTGCAGGTCGCGATCGATTACTTTACCCGGCGGAGTTTGGTCTCCGGCCAGCGGATCAATCGGTGCATCAGCTATGGTCACCTCCACACCATCGCCAACTACTTCGGTTTGTCCAGTTGCAATCCGTAGGCGCTCCAGCCGAATCCTGGCTTGATCGCCCAAAGAAGTTCCAGCCAAACTCGCTGCTTCCGCATTTAAAAGATTATTTTGCGCTGTTAATACTGTCGCCTCCAAAACCTGAACGCGCTTGTCGGCGGCAGTGACTCTGGCAACCAGTGCATCTCTAGTGACAGAGTTCTCCGAAGCTTGGATTTGGGTTTGTGCGATCGCCATGCCCAATACCAGCGTCACCAACGTGGCAGCCACTGCGATAAACAAAGGCCGATAGCGGCCTAGGTTTTGGTTTGGTGAAGCGTTTGCATAATCTGAAGTTAATGCGTCGGCAAGCAGAGCATCTAATGATGCATCAACGCGCATGTAAATCTCTTCTCATCTGAAAAACCTGCTGGTAATAAAGTACCCCGGCATACCAATACATCGTGATACCCCACAACAAGAATGCCCATCCAAAAACATGTGAAACCTGGCCCACCTGACCGCCAAAAGTACCAAGCAAAATTAGCGGTAGGGCGTAAAGCAAATTCATAGTCGCTGCTTTGCCAACAAAATGAACTGGCAGGCCTGTGATTCCAAATCTCTTTAGATAAATCAAAATTAGGGACATGAAAACGTCTCGAAGTATTAGGACAAGAACAACCCAAAGTGGCAGCAGGTCCCGGATAAATAGCGCTACAAGAGCAGCAATCACATAGAGCCGATCCGCTAATGGATCTAGTAACTCCCCGAGTCGACTAAATTGATGGAGCTTTCGCGCCAAAAAACCATCAAGCCAATCCGTGAACGCGCTTACAATCAAAATCACTAGCGCCAGACCATCAGCTTCAGGGCCAACTATTAACCAAAAAAATACTGGAACGCCAAGCAGTCGCAGCGCGCTGAGCGCATTCGGTATCGTCCAATTGCTGTTGAGCGATTCTAAATGCACTGGATTACCCATAACTTAAGCCTACGGTCATCGCTAGCATTTTCATGCGATAACCTTTCCCGAGAAGAAAATTAAGCCCTGGTACTCCAACTGGCAGAGAGCGCGGTCTCAAACACCGTTCAGTGTGGGTTCGAATCCCACTCAGGGCACCATTGGTATTACAGCGCCGTCAGAGATCCTCTGATAGCAGCAATCTGGCCCAGCACTCCGTTGATGAATTTTCCGGACTCTGGGGTGCTTAGAGTTGCTGCAATTTCAACAGCCTCAGAAACTGCTACCCCACTGTCAACTTCAGGTCGCCATAGCAACTCAGCAATGCCGACTCTGACGATTGCTCTATCCACCGCAGGCATTCGATCAAGCGGCCATGCTTGGGAGTATGTGGAAATCACTTCATCGATTCGTTCCATGTTTTCCTCAACGAGCGTAGCCAGCTCGATTGCGTAATCATTCACATCCGGATTCCGCTCAAAAACTTCACCTGATCTTACCCCGCGCTGTTCCGCCTCGAAAAGAGATTCGATCGCGCGCTGCCGAGCCTTGGTTCTTGTGCGCACTTAGTTGACTCGACCTAAATAAGATCCGTCTCGGGTATCAACTTTCACTTTGGTATTTGATTCTATGAATAGCGGAACCTTAATTTCAGCACCAGTCTCAAGCGTTGCAGGCTTACTTCCCGCGCTAGAGCGATCTCCTTGCAACCCTGGCTCGGTATACGTAATCATCAGCTCGACACTGGCTGGCAATTCCAAATAGATTGGCAGGTCGTTGTGGATCGCGACTACTCCTTCCTGATTCTCCAACATGTACTTGGATCCGTCGCCAACAATTGCATCTGACAATGTGTATTGCTCGAAGGTCTGTAGATCCATGAAAATCCAGCCATCGCCGTCACGATACAAGTACTGCATATTCCGCTTATCAACTTCAGCCGTTTCAACCGAAACACCTGCATTAAATGTTTTATCTACTACTTTGCCCGAAAGAATATTCTTTAACTTCGTGCGAACGAAGGCGGGACCTTTGCCTGGCTTGACATGCTGAAACTCAACAACGGCCCAAAGTTGTCCGTCAATGTTGAGGACAATACCATTTTTTAGATCATTAGTTGAGGCCACGTGCGCTCCTTGTTAGGTAAATGTTGTGCAAGTTGTTAGAAGTGTTGAGTTCTATATTTCAAGTAACTCGTAAGGCAAATTCGTTAAGTTCTGGTAACCCTGCGAATGAACCACGATCGTATCTTCGACTCTCACACCACCTTTGTCTTTCAGGTAAGCACCAGGTTCGATAGTTATGACCGTATTAGATGCAATCTTAGCGTCTCCGGCACGTCCAAAAAACGGCTCCTCATGAATTTCTAGTCCCACACCATGGCCTAGTCCGTGCGTGAAAAACTCTCGGTAGCCGCTGTCAGCAAGTGACCCATTCACGACTCTCTCAACATCACTAAACCGAATTTGCGCTCGAATTTCATTTCGTCCCGCAAACTGAGCTGCCGAGACCGCTGAATGTAAGTCAATTTGCCAATCTGCTGGCTTCCCCAAGATGACGGTTCGAGTGCAATCAGAATGATATCCAGAAAGTTTTGCGCCAAAATCGATTTTTAAAAAATCTCCGATTTCAACCGGCAAATCGGTTGGCTCATGGTGAGGAATTGCACTGTTAGTACCAGCAGCAACGATTGATTTAAATGCAATGTCATCGGCACCTAGTTCACGCATACGTCGTTCCAGAGCATTGCGAATATGTTTTTCTGATTGTCCGATTTTGATGGATTCGATTACATCCAAGAAAGCACTCTCAGCAATTTCGCAAGCCGTCTTAATCAACTCCACTTCCGAGTTGTCTTTAACGCTTCGAAAACTTTCAACAACTCCGGATGTTCTCGTGAACTTATGCCTAAACATGTCGGATAGGTTTTGATATGAATTAACCGATAACGTATCCCCTTCCACGAAAATTTCCGAGTTAACAATTTTGCGCAACAGGAGATCAGGAAAATTCCGCCCAATTACCGTTTCCACATCTGGAACTTGCTCACTCGCTTGAATTTCGTATCTGGAGTCGGTTACCAATGTAGCTGTTGATTTGCCAACTAGAAGAGCTGCATTCGAACCGGAAAAGCCACTTAGGTACCGCACATTAATCAAATTTGAGATGTAAAAGTATTGGTCCGGCTCGAGAATTTTCTGCAGCCGAATTATGCGATCTAGTGTCACAGTTCAACTAAAGCAGTTAGCGCAAGAACGTAAGAGTTTGCACCAAAGCCGCTGATGGTGCCTTTTGAGATTCCAGAAATTAAGGAAGTGTGCCGAAACTCTTCTCGGGAAATGGGATTACTAATGTGTACTTCAAGCAGCGGTTCAGACAACATTGCGGCTGCATCCCTGACCGCAACTGAGTAGTGCGTGAACGCAGCCGGATTCATAATCACTGGAAGTTCAGATTTAGACGCTTCGTGGATCCAGCCAATCAAAGTTGCTTCATCATTTGTTTGGCGAAAGTCAATTTCAAAGCCAAGTTTGTCTGCTGTCTGCTTGCAAAGATTTTCGATGTCGGCAAGTGTCAGGCTTCCATACAACTCCGGTTCTCTAGTACCCAATTGATCAAGATTTGGACCATTGAGGATCATAACTTTACGCATGACTATCAGCCTGCCCTAGTTTTACATATGCGGCCATCAGCAACGCCGAATCCAGACCTTCAAGAATCGCCGGCCTTCCCACTTGCTCGAGCACAATAAATCTCAGCCTTGAACCACGGCTCTTTTTATCAATCCGCATGGCGTCAAATAGCTGATCAAAAGTTCCACGATTGTAGGTAGTCGGTAAACCGACGCCATTCAGGATGTTTTTGTGACGCACGACTGTTTCTTGATCCAGTCGGCCGGCTAATTGAGCAAGGTATGCAACAAACATCATTCCAACGCTAACCGCATTGCCGTGACGCCAAGTGTAATTCTCTAGGCGCTCCACTGCGTGACCGAATGTATGTCCATAGTTTAGAATTTCGCGACCCTCCGAAGTACCTAATGTTTCTCGTAGGTCATTTCCAACCACATCAGCTTTAACCTGAATTGCGCGCGTAATAATTTCTGGTGCGTTTTCCCAGTTTGGACTTTGAGCTGCGAGCAAATTCGATTCGATTAAACTGAGTATGGTTTCATCTCTAATAAATCCACACTTTATTACCTCAGCAAGTCCACCGATGTAATCTTCTCGAGATTGAGTTTGCAGTAAATTCAGGTCACAAATGACTGCTGAAGGTGAATATATAGCGCCGACTAAGTTCTTGCCTTCGCTGGTATTGATTCCGGTTTTCCCACCGACTGCTGCGTCGACCATTGCAAGGAGCGTTGTGGGAACGTGAATGACCTTGATGCCCCTTAACCAAGTCGCTGCCACGAAACCAGCCAAATCCGTAGTGGCTCCGCCGCCAACCGAAACGATAATATCGTTACGTGTGAACCCTGCCCTACCTAGAGATTTCCAGCAAAATTCCAATACGGATGCTGATTTTGCGGCCTCGGCATCCGGTACTTGCATACCGAATGACTCAAAATCTGACAAACTTTGCCTAATCTGACCTGCCAGCACCCGCATTGATTGCGGATGAATTACTGCGATCCGGGATGCACCTTGGGTATGGCTACGTATTTCGTTAAGAATTTCATGCCCAACAAAAACTGAATAATCATGTTCGGCGTGAACCTGAATCGATTTCATGACAAGCTTTTCAATTCAGCCACGATTTCCGAAACAACTTCAGATGGAATCAATTTGGAAGTATCAACGCCAATTTTTGCCACTTCTTTGTAATAAGGCTCTCGCGCCGCCATTAGATCGGCCAGCTGTCCCCTGACATTGCCTAGCAATAGTGGCCGATTGCGATTCATTCCAACTCGATCGACGGCTTGTGCCAGTCCTGCGATAAGCCAGACAGTTTGTGCTTGCTTAACTTTGGCTCTGGTCTCGTCATTTCCGAGTGACCCGCCACCTAATGCCAAAACTGAGTGGGGTGAATCAAGCAGCTCCATTATTACGTCATGCTCAATTTTACGAAAAGCTGGCTCTCCATCTTGGGTGAAAATGTCAGAAACGCTTTTCCCAGCTCGCGCTTCGATGACCTGATCGCTATCAAAAAAATCAACTTGCAACTCTTTTGCAAGCAGTTTCCCAACGGTAGTTTTTCCAGCACCCGGAACACCCACCAAAACTATGGTCGACATCATTAAATCCTTAGATTCGATTTAAATGATTCAATGTTACGAGAAGTTTCCGACACATGATCGCCACCGAATTTTTCTAGCAACGCTTCAGCGAGCACCAGCGCAACCATCGCTTCCGCGACAACTCCAGCCGCTGGGACTGCGCACGCATCACTACGTTGCGAGATTGCGGTGGCCGGCTCCCCTGTGTTTACGTCGATAGTTGAAAGTGCGCGCGGCACAGTAGAAATCGGTTTCATCGCAGCTCGCACTCTAATTGCATCGCCAGTACTCATGCCGCCTTCAGTGCCGCCACTTCGAGCAGTCTCGCGATGGATTTCACCTTGTTCACGGTAAATCTCATCATGTGCCACAGATCCACGGCGTCGAGCCGTTTCAAAACCATCGCCAACTTCCACGCCCTTAATGGCTTGGATTCCCATGAGCGCGGCAGCGAGCTTGCTATCTAGACGACGATCCCAGTGCACGTGTGAGCCAAGTCCAACTGGAACGCCGTGGGCGACTACTTCTACGACACCACCTAACGTATCTCCGTCAGATTGTGCAGCCGAAATTTCATCTTGCATGGCCTTGCTTGCCGAACCTGAAAAACACCGAACTGGATCTTGATCGATTCTTTCTAAATCCGAGAAATTGGGAATTTCATCGGTATCTGTAGCAATCTTTCCAATACCTACGACGTGACTCATAACTGTAATTCCTGCGGCTTGGAATAGAAATTTCTTAGCAATTTCGCCTAGAGCTACGCGCGCAGCAGTTTCACGAGCGCTTGCTCGCTCCAAAATCGGCCGAGCATCCGTGTGAGAATACTTTTGCATTCCTGCTAAGTCAGCATGTCCTGGCCTTGGCCTAGTCAACGGTGCATTTCGTGCGACACTTTCGAGATCTTGCGCTGCAACTGGGTCGATAGACATTACATCTTGCCATTTAGGCCATTCAGAATTAGCAATTGTGATTGCGATCGGTCCACCTTGGGTTAGACCATGTCGAATCCCACCAGTGATAGTCACTGCATCTTGCTCAAACTTCATTCGGGCGCCACGACCAAAACCCAAACGTCGCCTAGCAAGAGCGGACTCAACGTCAGAAGTTTGGACTTCGATACCCGCAGGGAGGCCTTCTAGAATTGCCGACAGCGCAGGACCATGGGATTCTCCAGCGGTCAACCAGCGCAACATGCCTATAGTCTTTCACCTTTTGGGCAATAACACCGAATTGAAACTCTAGATCGTACTTAAACCCCTAAGTAACAGTTCAGCATTCAAAGCAGATCGCATTTGTGGAATCGGAGCAGGTTCACCTGTCATCAGTGTCACTTGGTGTCCAGCTTGATGCAGCAACATGCTCAGTCCGGACACTATCGATCCACCTGAAACCCCCCAAGCAGCAGCCAGTTGAGTTGGCCACGGGTTATAGACCACATCAAGTAACAATCCAGTTGGCGAAAATACTTCGCGAGCGGCTTCATCCATAACACCGACTGGAGTTGTGTTGATAACAACATCAGAAGTCATCCATTGTGATTTATCAAGTGGCAAACTTTCAAAATCCAATCCAATGTCTCGAGCTAAAGTTGCCATCCGCTCCAAGTCAAATTTGTTGCGGCCTACACAATTGACTCTGGTAGCTCCAATTCTTTGTAACGCAACGAGTGAGGATCTAGCCGTTGCACCAGACCCAAAAATAACGCCCGACGAGATTTGCGTCGTCGCACTATCGCTAAGCGCATCTACGATGCCAAGGACATCTGTGTTGAAACCTCGAATGTTTTCCCCGAACACTAACGTGTTTATCGCGCCGGTAAGTCTTGAGACCTCATCGCAGGAGTCCGCATACTCAAACGCCACCTCTTTCAAAGGCATAGTAAGCGAGACACCCATCCAGCCCGTATCGACCTTTGCTAGAAAGTCGCCGAGACCCAATTCTGAAATTTGAATTGCGTTGTAGGTGTGGTCTAGTCCCAGTGCGCCATAAGCCGCGTTATGCAGAATCGGGGAAAGTGAATGATTTACGGGGCTACCCAGAACCGCCGCTTTCATTAGTAACACACTCCTGGGTTTGCGTCGCAGAAAGCAAGAAATTCCGATTTCCAGACCAAAAACTCGTTATACGACCGAGTGAATTTTGTCTCTTGGGTATTTAGATCAGTCGTAATAAAAAATAGCCAATCTCCAATAGCTGGATTTAATGCCGCCTCCAGTGCAGCCCTTCCTGGACTGTCTATTGGAGTTGGTGGCAAACCCTGATGGAGGTACACGTTGTACGGTGTGTCCTTTTGCAAAAGTTCCGTTGTTAAAATTACATCCGTTTTACCGAGTCCATAATTAACACTTGAGTCGAACTGAAGTGGCATTGGCTTGGAAAGTCGGTTGTAAACCACGCGCGCAACTTTACCGAAATCTCTAGGATGACCTTCAACTTCCAGCAACGAAGCCACGGTTACGATTTCATAAGTAGTACGACCCAGCTTTGCTGCTCGAGCTTCTACATCTAAATTCGTTGCCTCAATGTTGTATCGAGCGATCATGTCGCCAATTATTTGTTCAGCAGTCGTCCCGGGAGCGAATTCGTATGTGGCTGGGAATAAGAAGCCCTCAGGATTTCCATTTGCGTAATAAGGTAAACCTAAACTGACCGCTTTGCTAATCGCTGATTTAAAATCTGACAAAGGCAATCCGGTTTGCTTGACCAATTTGTCTAGGATCCAATTAAGGCGTTTACCTTCTGGAATCACTACTTTCGTGACAATGCGATTTATGGGATCTAAGAGAGCCAATATTGCATCCGAACTCTTCATCTTTAAACGCAAATTGTAAGCACCGGGAGCAATTGATGCGCTGTCTGAGTTTTTACTCGCTGCAGCGGTGAAACTATCAACTGATTTAACGACACCGAGGGCTTTCAAGGTATTGCCAATTGCCGATAAGTTCTGACCAGGCGAGATTTGAACTTGAACCGAACCATTACCCGGACCAGGAAAGTCAGGCGGACCTGAGACAAGCGATACAACTTTTGGTAGAAATGCGGCAGATATTGCTATGACCACCAATGTAGCGACCAGAGTTTTACCAAACGATTTCTTTTTAGTTCGGCGCCTTGTTGGCTTTGTACCTGTTGGCCTGGCATCCGTTGACTTCGGACTTGTTGGCTCAGGAGTTGATGAAGTTGCATCTGGTGAATCTTCGCTGTCCATTGCTTACACTTCCTCTCCAGCTAAACCATCAGATTGTCGCTCTGAGGCAAGTGCATGTTCTAGAATCACGACCGCAGCTGCTTGATCTATTGCGTCCCGACTTTGCTTTACGTTTCGACCCGCGGCATGCAGGTCTCGTTGTGCACTTACGGTACTCAAGCGCTCATCGATAAGTCGAACAACGACATTCACTTCGGATAAGTGCCTTGAGATTTCGCGCGCAAATTCCTGCGCAGATTTCGTACTTGCAGTGTCTTTCCCCGCCAGACTTATGGGTTTTCCCACGTACACACAGACGGCTTGATATTCGATAACTAGTTTCACTACTTCAGCTGCGGCGTTTGGTCCAGCGGAAATTGTGACTAGTGGTGTGGCAAGTAAACCCTCGCGATCACATTTCGCCACACCAATTCGCACCAAGCCAAAGTCGAGAGCTATGCGAACGCCTGGGATCATCTTTAACTGCTAATGCCACTAGCGGCTGCAACAAAGGCTGCGTCTAGATTCGCAATCCCAGTTCCTCCGCCTTGCGCCATCTCAGGATTGCCACCACCCTTGCCGTCCAGAACTGGCAACATTGCCTTTAGTACCGAAGCAGCAGAAGCACCGCTATCCCGCGCGGAAGAATCAGTCGTCACTACTACTGCGATCTTGTCGTCTTCAACAGTTGCGCCGACTAATACGAATTTGGAATTCTTGATGCTACCTTTTGCATTTGTTACCAAGTCGCGTAAGTCACCTGCTGATGTTCCAGATGGCGCAGTGAACCGATACAGCCATACTTCCCCTTCTTGAACTGGCTCACCGACTAACGAATCGATGTTGCTAGTAAGAGCCGCCGTGCGTGCTTTCGCAATCTCTTTTTCAGCAGCTTTCAACTTCTCCATCATTTTGGAAATTCGCTCAGGCAATTCCTCTGCGCGCACCTTCGTCATTTCGGTAAGCTGTCCGACCAAGTGATGTTCTCGTGCCAAGTAGCGGTAAGCGTCGGCGCCAACAAGTGCTTCAACGCGCCGTACACCAGCGCCGATTGAACTTTCCGACAAGAATGTGATCACACCCAGTTGACCTGATCGTTCCGTGTGAGTGCCACCACAAAGTTCGCGTGCCCAATCGCCAACACTTACAACTCGAACTTGATCTCCGTACTTTTCACCGAACAATGCCATTGCGCCCGTTGCCCTTGCTTGATCCTGCGTCATTAATTCGGCGGTAATAAGCAAGTTATCCAGTAGCACTTCATTAACGCGCGCTTCTACGTCAGCCAAAACAGACTGCGGTACTGCGCCGGCACTTGGAAAGTCGAATCGAAAGCGACCAGGAGAATTCTCGGAACCCATTTGTGTCGCAGTTTCACCTAAAGCCTCGCGAAAGGCTTTGTGAACCATGTGGGTTGCCGTGTGAGCACGTGAGATTGCAAGCCGACGCTGCACATCAACTTCCGTAAGCGCATTTGCTCCAACTGTCAGTGCACCCGAAACCACTCGCCCACGATGAACATAGAGACCGGGCACAGGAGTTTGAACGTCAGTAATTTCGACCAAAGCCCCATCGCCAAGTCTGATCAGGCCGTGATCTGCGAGTTGCCCGCCGCCTTCAGCGTAAAAAGACGTACGATCGGTGAGCACTTCAACTTCATCACCCTGCGAAGCGCTCGAAACATCGACACCATCGACAACCAGCCCAGTGACAACACTTTCAGTCTGAGTCTCGGTGTAGCCGGTGAACTTAGTGACACCGGATTTTCCCATGATGTCTCGGTAGACCGTTACCGCGACCACTCCACTCTTTCGCGCCACAGAATCAGCTTTAGCGCGTGAACGTTGCTCCTGCATCAAACGTCGGAAACCATCTTCATCAACGCTTAGTCCTTGCTCGGCCGCCATCTCAAGAGTTAAATCGATTGGAAAACCAAAAGTGTCATGCAATGCAAACGCAGAATCACCACTCAATACTTTTGTTTTGGTTGACTTTAAATCTGTTGCGGCCAAATCGAACATCGATGTGCCGCGTTCCAAAGTATTGAGGAACGCTTCTTCTTCAGCGGTAGCAATCGAGATGATGCGTCCTTGTTCAGCAAGGAGCTCTGGGTATTGCGGAGCCATTGCCGCGATGCTAGCGACAATCAATTCCTTCATCGATGGTTCAGGTGTGCCAAGTAGTCGCATATTGCGAACTACGCGACGCAAAATTCGGCGAAGTACATAGCCGCGACCTTCGTTACCCGGTAATACTCCATCTGCAATTAGAAATGCGCAGGTTCGAGCGTGATCTGCAACTACCCTAAGCGCGACATCGGACTTTGGATCCGATCCATATTTTCGTCCGCTTAACTCACTGGCTCGATCCAGAATGATACGGGTCGTATCAATTTCGTAGATGTTATCGACGCCTTGCAGGAGTGCTGCCATGCGCTCAAGTCCCATGCCGGTATCAATACTCTTCGATGGGAGTTCGCCAAGGATTGGGAAATTTTCTTTTCCAGGTCCTTCGCCTCGCTCAAACTGCATGAATACGAGATTCCAAACTTCTAAGTATCTGGTCTCATCCGCAATTGGGCCACCTTCGCGCCCATGCTCAGGTCCACGATCGTAATAAATTTCTGAACATGGTCCACATGGTCCAGGCACACCCATTGACCAATAGTTATCAGCCATGTCACGCCGTTGAATGCGCTCCATTGGCACACCAACTACGTTGTGCCAAATGTCAACACTCTCGTCATCATCTAGGTAAACAGTTACCCAAAGTTTGTCTTC
>Ga0136641_1000827_pt1 | contig 13073 bp, 10 predicted proteins | sample EliLak1302023Y_FD_115312 | JGI IMG/M metagenome (GOLD analysis project Ga0136641, IMG submission 115312) | Freshwater microbial communities from Elizabeth Lake, Yosemite National Park, California, USA - 13020-23Y | ecosystem: Environmental > Aquatic > Freshwater > Lake ...
CGCCCTATCTGCTGGAAGAGCTATGGGCGATGTGCGGCAAGCAGATGAGCGATGACATCACGCTCAAGCGCATGGACCCTTTCTACGAAATCCGCTTCGATGACGGCACGGTCTTCCGCGCCTTCGACGATGTCCAGCGCATGAAAGCCGAGGTCGCGCGCATCAACCCCAGCCAGGTCGAGGGCTTCGAGCGCTGCATCGCCGATAGCGAGAAGATCTACGAGGTCGCCTTCGCCAAGCTGGCCGACCAGCCCTTCCACAGTTTTTGGTCCATGCTGCGGGAGGCACCCGATATGCTGCGCCTGGGCGGCATGCGCAGCGTCTTCAGCAAGGTGAGCGACTATTTCACCGATGAAAAACTCCGGGTGGCCTTCAGCTTCCACCCCCTGCTGATCGGCGGCAATCCGCTGACCACCACGGCCTATTACTGCCTGATCCAGCATCTGGAACGGCTGCATGGGGTGCATTACGCCATGGGCGGCACGGGCGCGATCGCCGCCGGCCTGGTGCGCCTGGCCGAGGGCAATGGCGCCAGCTTCCGCTACAATGCCGAGGTGGCCGAGATCACCGTCCAGAATGGCCGGGCGAGCGGGGTGCGGCTGGCCAATGGCGAGAGCATCGCCGCCGATATCGTGGTCAGCAATGCCGATCCGGCCTGGACCTATTCCCGCCTGCTGAAGACCCAGCCGCGCAAACGCTGGACCGATGGCAAACTCTCCCGCGCGAAATATTCCATGAGCCTCTTCGTCTGGTATTTCGGCACCAATCGGCGCTTTGAGGATGTTTATCACCACGCCATGGTGCTGGGCCCGCGTTATGAGGGGCTGCTGCGCGACATCTTCTCCGGCAAGCCGCTGGTCAATGATATGAGCCTCTATCTGCACCGCCCCTCGGCCAGCGATCCCTCAGTCGCGCCGCCGGGTTGTGATGCCTTCTATGTGCTCTCGCCAGTGCCGAACCTGACCAGCGGCACCGATTGGGCGGAAGAGGCGGAACTCTATCGCGCCCGGGTGCAAAAGCGCCTGGAGGAGACCATCATGCCAGGGCTGGGCGAGGCGATCATCACCTCACGCGTGCTCACCCCGCAGGATTTCCGCGACCGGCTGCTCTCCTATCAGGGCGCCGCCTTCGCCATGCAGCCGCAATTGTTCCAAAGCGCCTGGTTCCGCCCGCACAACAAGAGCGAGGAGGTGGAGGGTCTGTTCCTGGTCGGCGCCGGCACCCATCCCGGGGCGGGGGTGCCCGGGGTGATTTCCTCGGCCAAGATCCTCGATGAGCTGGTGCCGGCGGGCGCGGCATTCGTCAGGCGGTGATCGCCGCCTGAGCCTCACTCATACCAGCCCACATCCAGCGTCGCGACCTCGCCAAAGGTCGTCCCCCGCCGGCCAGCCTCGCGGATGATCGGCCAACTCGTGCCGGTCATGCTCAGGAACGGCCAAGGGTCCCGCCGGTCCCAACTGACATCACGGGTGGTGGCCAGCAGCCTCGCCCGGCCGAAGAAGCCGGGGCGAAACGGCGCCAGATCGGTCAGCGCGGAATAGAATTGCTGCAACACCCGCTCCGGCCGAAAGCGCGGCGGGCGGCCTTCCAGCAGCGCAGGCGCGATATCGGCGGTCTCGAAAAAATGCAGGCCCGAGGTGGTGCGCGGGTTGCACTCAATGCCCCAGGGGCGGTCATCCGCATCGAGGATAAAGTCGAAGGACAGAAAACCGGTCCAGCCCGTGCCCGCAGCAAAGCCGGCAATCCATGCCTCCGTCGCGGCATGGGCAATGCGCTCAAAAGCAATCGCCACAGCGCCCGAAAATTGCGCGCCCTGATAGAGCACATTGCCCACCACCTGCCCCTGCCGCGCAATGGCGCAGGAGCTGATAATGCGGCCATGAATGCGCCGCTGCAGAATGGTTTCCACCTCCGCCTCGGGCGGCGCCTGCCCAGCGGCGAAAAAGCGCACGCCACGGCCCGAGCATGAATGCACCGGCTTGGTGATGAAATCGCCCGAAGCCGCCAACGCCGCCGCCTCAGGCGAGCCCAGCCCGGCGCTGGCCGGCACATCCAGCCCCAGCCCCTCCGCCAGGGTGATAAAGCCCCGCTTGTGATAGGCGCGCAGCACCGCCTCAGGCGGCATGGTCAGCAGCCGCGCCGGGCTGCGCAAATGCGCCACATGCATCGTCTCCTCGGAGACGGGAACAACAAGCTCCACCCCCTCCGCCGCCACGACATCCGCCAGGTCCTGCAAATAGCGCGGCTTGCTCACCGCCGGCGCCGTCACCTTATGGCTGGCCGCCACCGCGCGGGAGGCGCCGGCCAGTGTCCAGCCAAAGGGTTCGGCCACCACCACCCGCCAATCATGGGCGGCGAAGCTGCGCGCAATATCCAGCGCCTTGGGCAGCCGGCCCAGGGTCAGCAGCACCGTGCGCGTCATGCCCGGGGGGTGACGCGGCACATCACCTGTTGGGTGGGTCGGGTGGTGAGGCGGGCGGCGGGGCGCACCCGGCCGGGCTCCAGCACATGAAAATCAAAGCGGCGGAACAGCCGGGCAATCAGCAGCACCGCCTCGGTGGTGGCAAAGGCCGCACCGGCGCAAACCCGCGGCCCCAGGCCAAAGGGGATATAGGTGCCCGGCGTCATTTCCGCCTCGCGCTCGGGGGTGAAACGATCCGGGTCGAAGACATGTGGATTAGTCCAGAAGGCCTGATGCCGATGCAACACCCAGGGCGCCACCATGATCATGGCACCGCGCTTGACCTTATGGGTGCCGATGCTCGTCGCCTCCAGCGCCACCCGCGGCAGGAAGGTGATGGGCGGATAGAGCCGCAAGGTCTCACGAAAAATATTGCGAATGAAGACCAGGCTGCGAATATGCTCAAAGCCGATCTCGCCCGGGCCCACCACCGCATCGATCTCAGCCCGCAGCCGCGCCACCATCGCCGGCTGGGTCGCCAGAATGAAAAACACCCAGGTCAGCACCGAGGCCGAGGTCTCATGCCCGGCCAGGAAGAGCACCCCAAGCTGGTCGATCAACTCCCCACGCGTGAAAGCCACGCCATCGGTGCCACGGGCGGCGACGACGGCGGCGGTGATATCGTCAAACTGGGCCCCAGCCTCCAAATGGCTGTCCAGCAGGGCGCCGAGATGGCCGCGGATCAGCCCGCAGGCATCCAGCACGCTCTGCTTTTGCGGCGCGCTTTTCCAGGCCGGATCAAAAATCAGCCGGCTGATTTCCACCTGCGCCACGCTGCGCTCGAATTCGGAAAACGCGTCAAACACATCATGCGCCGCCTGGGTTTCCAGGCTGGTGGAGAAGACGGTCCGGCAAATAATATCGGCGGTGAGGTGGCTCATCGCCAAATCAAGCGAAAAAGGCGTGCCCGCACCAGCGCCCAGCGTGGCCTCGGCCTGCTCCACCCCAGCCACCATATCGGGGAAGGCGCGGCTGACCCGCATCATGGTCAGTGAAGGGTCAATCATCGCCCGCTGCCGCGCCCAGGTCGCGCCGGAGCTGACGAAAATACTATCACCGATCAGCGGCTCAAGCGCTTCGACCATCAGATCCGATTTGGGGAAAATCCCCTCCGGATCGGCCAGCACCCGCCGCACCTGCGCCGGTTCATTGACGATCAGAATCGACCGGCGGGACCAGCCCAGCCAGCCGATTTTCTGCCGGAAGGCAGCGGCCGGCAAAAGGCTCAACAAATCCCCATCACCCTGCAGGGCAAGCCGGATCAGCGAGATGACGGCGGCATAGGAGGTGGGCCGCGGCGGGGCGTAAAGGGCTGCGCTCATGGTTGCGATTGCGAAACTTTACAGTGACAACTGTCAAGTGGCATTGTCAGCGCCGGAGGACAAGAGAGGCCCCATGCTGCTGATGTTTCACGCCCTGGTGGCAATCCATATCCTGGCGGGAACGACCGGCGCCATCACCTTCTGGGTGCCTGTGCTGGGCCGCAAAGGCGGTGTGGACCACCGCAAATGGGGCAGGATCTTCACCCAGGCCATGCTGATCACCGGCAGCCTGGCCATCTGCATGAGCATCATGACGCTGATCGACCCCATGGGCACCCACCCACATCTGGCCGATCGCTTCCATGATGTCTTCGTTCGCGCCATTTTCGGCTGGCTGATGCTGCATATGGGCATCCTGACGGTCAATCTGGCCTGGTATGGCTGGCTCTGCGTGCTCAACCGGCGCGAGCATCTGGCCAATCGCACGCCGCTCAATATGGGCCTGCAAGCCGCGGTGCTCATCGCCGCGCTGAACTGCGCCCTGCAAGGCTGGCTGGCCGGACAATATCTGATGATCGGCCTCGCCATGGTGGGCATCGCCACCGGGGTGACCAATCTGGTCTTCCTGCTCAACCCCAAGCCCGCGCCCCTGGTGTGGCAAAAGGAGCATCTCAAGGCGCTCGTCGGCGCCGGGATCAGCGTCTACACCGCGTTCTTCGCCTTCGGCTCGGTGCGCATCCTGCCGGAACTGGCGCTCAACCCGGTGATGTGGGCCATCCCGCTCACCACCGGCGTGCTGATGATCCTCTATCACTGGCGGCAGATCGGCATGATGCGCCGGCGCGTGGTGACGCCCTGAAAATCCTGGTTGTGGGCGCCGGCGTGGCCGGCCTGACGGCGGCGGCCGACCTCGCGCGGCGCGGCGCCGACGTCACCATCCTCGAGCGCGCGGCCAGCCATGGCGGCAAGATGCGCCATGTCATGGTCGATGGCCGGGGCATTGATGGCGGCCCCACCGTCTTCACCATGCGCTGGATTTTCGAAGGCCTCTTCGCCGATGCCGGCGAAAGCCTGAGCGATCATCTGGCCGTCTATTCCACCGATGTGCTGGCCCGGCATGCCTGGCGGGCCGGCGCCGGCAGGCTCGATCTCTTCGCCGATATCGAGGCCTCGGTCGCGGCGATCGGCGATTTTGCCGGCGCCGCCGATGCCCGTGGCTATCGCGATTTCTGCGCCCGCGCGGCCGCCATCTACCGCACGCTGGAGGGCAGCTTCATCGGCGCGGAAAAACCCTCACAGCTCGATCTCGTGCGCCAGGTGGGTCTCTCCCGCATTGGCGAATTGTGGCGCACCGCCCCCTTCCGCAGCATGTGGTCAGCCCTGGGCGATCACTTCAGCGACCCTCGGCTGCGGCAATTATTCGGCCGCTACGCCACCTATGTTGGCGCCTCACCCTGGTTCGCACCGGCCACGCTGATGCTGGTGGCCCATGTCGAGCAGGATGGCGTCTGGCTGGTGCAGGGCGGCATGCGGGCGGTGGCCGATGCCCTGCTTGGCCTCGCCGAACGACAGGGCGCCACATTGCGCTGCAGTGCCGATGTCACCCGCATCATCATCGCGGGCGGCCGCGCCCGCGGGGTGGAACTGGCCAATGGCGAGCGCATCATGGCCGATGCCGTGCTGTTCAATGGCGATGCCGCGGCCCTGCCCCACCTGGGCGCTCCTGGACCGAAACCAGCCCAGCGCAGCCTCTCCGCCATCACCTGGTGCGTCAATGCGCCCACATCCGGCTTCGATCTGGCGCATCACAATGTCTTCTTCGCCGAGGATTATGCCGAGGAATTCCGCGCCATTTTCAACCGGCGCGAGGTGACGGCCGCCCCCACCATCTATATCTGCGCCCAGGATCGCGGCCTGCAGCCGCCCCCACCGGGCACCCCCGAACGCCTGCTGCTGCTCATCAACGCCCCCGCCGATGGCGATAGCCGCGACTTCAACGCCAGCGATTATATCGACCGCACCGAGGCCCTGCTGGCATCCTGCGGCTTGCAAATCGGCCAAGGCAGCGCGGTGGCGACCACCCCCTCCGGCTTCAACGCGCTGTTTCCCGCCACCGGCGGCGCGCTCTACGGCATGGCCAGCCATGGCGCGACCGCGACATTGCGGCGCTCCGGCGCGCGGGGGAAAATCCCCGGCCTCTATCTGGCCGGAGGCTCAGTGCATCCGGGGCCGGGCGTCCCCATGGCCGCCATGTCCGGCCGCCTCGCCGCCGCACGCCTGCTGGAAGATGCCGCCGGGCGAAGCACCACGGTCAGATTTGCCCCAGGCCGCCGCAGCCACTGATCCAACAGCCGCATTGTCACCACCCGGCGCCTCCAGCCTTGGGCGAAACCTGCCAAGCTTCCCCCGCGTTGCGTGCCTGCCCCATATGTCAGGACCACGCCCTTGCGGATCAGTGCCGGCTGCCAAATCACCTATGACTGCCCCCAGCCCACCCCCATGCTGCTGATGGTCAGCCCCCATGCCTCGCGCCTGCCCGACCTGATCGGCCCGCACAGCATCACCTTCGCCCCCCCGGTGGAGCCGCGCTTCTATATCGACGGCTTCGGCAATGCCTGCACCAGAATCATGGCGCCCGCCGGCCGGATCACCATCACCACCCAATTCATGATCGCCGATTCCGGCGAACCCGAAACCATCCACCCCGAAGCCTGGCAGCGCCGGGTCGAGGAATTGCCCAATGATATCCTGGTCTATCTGCTGGGCAGCCATTATTGCGACACCGACCGTCTGACGAATATCGCCTGGGAACTCTTCGGCCAAACCGCCCCCGGCCATGCCAGGGTGCAGGCGATTTGTGACTTTGTGCACAACCATATCAGCTTCGGCTATGAGCATGCCCGCGCCACCCGCACCGCCTCCGAAGCCTTTATGGAGCACCGCGGCGTATGCCGGGATTATGCCCATCTCGCCGTCGCGCTCTGCCGCTGCGTGAATATCCCCGCCCGCTATTGCACCGGCTATCTGGGCGATATGGGCACGCCCCCGCCGCATGGCCCGATGGATTTCGCCGCCTGGTTTGAGGTCTTTCTCGATGATCGCTGGCATTGTTTTGATGCCCGCAACAACACACCCAGGATAGGCCGCATCCTGATGGCGCGCGGGCGGGACGCGACCGATGTGGCCATCGCCACCACCTTCGGGCCCTGCACCTTGTCCGGCTTCTCGGTGTTTTGTGATGAGGCCGCGCCCGGCGCATCCAGCGGCTAGGCCCATGGCTTGCGCGGCCATGGACGCTCTTTGCCGCCAGCAGCGGCAGTCTCGCCTGATACCCACTCGCATGGCCTCCTACCCCCCTACCCGGCCGCACCTGCCATGTGCACACTCGCTGCCATGGTACAGATCGACACCACCCGCTTCCTCCAGGACCTGAACACGCTGCGCGAGTTCGGCCGCTTCAAGACCGGCGTGCACCGCCCCACCCTCTCGCCCCAGGACATGCAAAGCCGGCATTGGCTGGTGAAGCAGATGGAGGAAATCGGCCTTGAGGCCTCCATCGATGGCATCGGCAATGTGCTCGGCAAGCATCCGGGGCCCGGCATCAAGCTCCTCGCCGGCAGCCATCTCGAAAGCCAGAATGAGGCGGGTTGGCTCGATGGTGCGCTCGGCGTGATGGCGGGCCTGGCGCTGGCCCGCGCCGGCCTGCCGGTGGATGTGGTGGCCTGCGCCGATGAGGAGGGCCATTTCGGCAGCTTCCTGGGCAGCAAAAGCCTGCTCGGCATTCTGGAAGAGGCGCAGATCGACGCCGCGGTGAACCGCACCACCGGCCAATCCCTGCGCGACGCGCTGCGCGAAGCGGGGCTGGAGGGTGTCGCCCGCCCCAAGCTGGACCCCAGCCGCTACAAGGGTTTCTTCGAAATGCATATCGAGCAGGGCACCCAGCTCGAACAGGCCGGGCTGCGGGCCGGCGTGGTCAGCGGCATCGTCGCCATCTGGCAATTCCGCATCATCATCGAGGGCAATCAGGACCATGCCGGCGGCACGACCATGGCCGAGCGCCGCGATGCCGGCCTCGCCGCCGTGCGGCTGCTGGCCGCCATTGACGCCGAATTCCCCCGCCTCTGCGCCGAGCGCACAACCTGGACCTGCGGCCGCATCACACTCGACCCCGGCGCGCCCTCCATCATCCCAGGCCGGGCGGAAATCCTCTTCCAGTTCCGCGATATCTCGGTGGAGGTGCTGAATCGCCTCCGCCACGGGCTGGAGCGCCTGGTGAAGGAGAGTAACCGGCGTGAACGCAGCACCGCCACCCTGGAGGCACAAAGCCTCTCAGTACCCGTCGCCTGCGACGAGAAAATGCAAACCGCCCTCTCCCGCGCGGCCGAGGCCAATGCCCCCGGCCTATGGCAGACCATGCCCTCAGGTGCGGGGCATGACGCGCAATACCTCGCCCGCATCATGCCGGCGGCCATGCTCTTCACCCCCAGCATCGGCGGCATCAGCCATCACTGGAAGGAAGACACCAAGCCCGAGGATCTGGCGCTCTGCGCGCAAATCCTGGGCGATGCGGCCGAGGCCTACCTCAAGGCCAATTGAGCGGGCGGAGGGTTAAAACTCCTCCAGCAGCCGGCCCATCCCCTCAAAGCGCTCGGTAAAGCCCCGCGTGCGCAGCGCATGCCAATAGGTCGCGGTATTGATCGCGATCACCGGCTTGCCCAGCCACATCTCCGCCGCCGCCGCCAGCCGCACCATGGAAAGATTGGTGCCCACCTGAATGATCGCATCCACATCATCACCATCGATCAGGCGCAGCGCCTCGCGGCATTGCGCGGTGGTGAAGGCGGCGATCCCAGTCCAACTGCGCGCCTGCATCGCGTGGTCGCGCACCACATCGAAGCCCATATCGTTGAAATACAGCTTCACCTGCTCATTCATCGCCGGCCAATAGGGGCTGAGAATGGCAATCCGCCGAATGCCGCCATAGGTGTTCAAGGCCATGGTGCAAGAATGGCTGCCGATCGAAATGCCGATCCCCGACAAATCCTCAACCTCTTTCTGGAACGCATCCGCACCCTTCTTGCCATCGAAGAAGGTGACCGCGGACATCCCCATCACCAAATGATCAGGCGCGCAGGTCAGCACACTGCGCACCGCATCCAGGGTATTCTGGCCGATCAGCTTGGCCCCGGCGATAAAGGTCTCGTTCGACATCGCCTGGGTGTCGGGGGTAAAAATCCGACTGTAGTGATTGGTCACACCAAAGGGCCGCATCGCCTCGAAATCCGGCTGGACGATGGTGTTGGTGGAGGGGCCGATCACCCCGAATTTCTGCCGAAAACCTAGAACGTCGCGTGACATGGCAAATCCTGATAACCGTGTGCCCCGCACCAGAAACGGAATTTTTCGCCGATGCAAGCCATCCCCCGTCGCGCCCTGGGCCTCCTCGCCATGGCCACCCCCGCATGGGCCCAGGCCGATTATCCCAGCCGGCCGGTGCGTTTCATCGTGCCCGGCCCGGCCGGCGGTGCGGGCGATGTGCTGGGCCGCCTGATCATGGAGCGGCTGGGCCAGACCTTCGGCCAATCCTTCCTCATCGAGAACCGCGCCGGGGCGGGCACCAATATCGGCATGACGGTGGTGGCCCGCGCCGCCCCTGATGGCTATGTGCTCGGCCTCGCCTCCATTGCCGCCAATGCGGTCAATCGCTGGCTCTACCGCAACCTGCCCTTCAATCCGGAGACGGATTTCGCCCCCGTGGCGATGATCGCGCTGGTGCCCAACCTCATGGTCATCGCCCCCGCCATCCCCGCCCGCAATGTGGCGGAATTCATCGCCTATGCCCGCAGCAACCCGGTGGCCTTCGGCTCGGTCGGCGCGGGCTCCTCGCAGCATCTGGCCGGCGCGCAATTCGCCCAGGCGACCGGGCTGGACATGACCCATGTCGCCTATACCTCCAATGGCGCCATGGCGACGGATCTGATGGAAAACCGGGTGCAGGTGGTGTTCCAATCGATCTCGGCGGTGGCGGAATTGGCCCGCGCCGGCCGCGTCCGCCCCCTCGCCGTCACTGGCGAGAGCCGCGCCCCCGCCTTCCCCGATGTGCCCACGCTGCAGCAGGCCGGGCTCGACATCATCAGCACCGGCTGGTTTGGCGTCTGCGCCCCCGGCGGCACGCCGGACGCCATCACCCAGCGGCTGAACGAGGCGGTGAATGACATCATCCGCAGCCCCGAGATTCAGGCCCGCATCATCGCCGGCGGCGCGGTGCCCAAAATCACCACCCGGGCCGAGATGGCAGCCTTCATGGCCGCCGAGAGCGCGCGCTGGCGCCCGGTGGTGCAGGCCACCGGACTGACGGTGGATTGAGCGCCAACCACCATCCCCGACACCTGAGTGGCGCCAGCACCCTGATTGGCCTCTAGCCTCCTGGCCAAGCTGTGCCATGCTGCCGGGGTAACGAGAGCGCGGAGCCCCCCATGCTGAAAAAAACCCTCACCCTGATGGCGCTCTGCGCCAGCCTGCCGGCCTTGGCACAGGTGCCTGCCAGCCTGCCAGCCGGCCCGAAGGTGACCATCGCCGCCGTCACCCAGCCCGTGCCCACCCAGCCGCAATACACCCGTGTGGACCAGCCCATCCTGCGCGACCTGGTGCGGCAGCGCTCGGGCGGCCGCATCGAGGTAAGCCTCTCCACCCTCTCGGGCGATGTGCCCATCCTCGATGGCATCGACCTCGCCGGCCTCGCCCCCGACATCACCAATGCGCGCCGCATCGCCGATGACATGATGGCCGTGGCCAATCGTGACCTGGAGCGCTTCAACACCCGCCTCGTCGCCACCTACCCCTTCCCGGCGCAGGTGCTGTTCTGCCGCCAGCCCTTCACCACCCTGGCTGATTTGCGCGGCCGGCGCATTCGCACCTTCGGCAATTCGCTGGTGGATTTCTTCACCGCCATCGGCGCCCAGCCCACCTCCATCGGCTTCCCCGAGGTCTATTCCGCCCTCGAACGCGGCGTGGTGGATTGCGCCATCACCGGCAGCGGCTCAGGTGCCGCGGCACGCTGGCCCGAGGTTTCAACCCATATCTCCAACCTGCCGCTCTCCTGGGCGGTGGCCGGCTATATGGTGAACCTGCAATGGTGGAACCGCCTGGCCCCAGAAGTCCGCGCCTTCCTCGAAGCCACCATGAAGCAGGTGAGCGATGAGCAATGGGCGCTCGGCCTCGCCGCCACCCGCGATGGCATCGACTGCAATATCGGCCGCACCGCCGAATGCCGCATCCACAACGTCGCCGCCCGGCCAATGACCGAGGTTGTCGCCACCGACGCCGACCGCGCCCTGGTGCGCCAGGTCTTCGAACAGACCGTTCTGCCCGGCTGGGTGCGCCGCTGCGGCGCGCGCTGCGGCGAGGTGTATAATCAGGTGATCGCGCCGATCGCTGGCATGCGCTTCGGCGGTTGAGCATGTTGCTGCGTGCCGCGGGCGGCTTGCGCCGGGGCGTGGCCATGGTGGCGGCGGTGATGGCGCATCTGGCGGGCTGGAATTATCTGGCCTGCGCGCTGTTCATCACCTTCGACATCGTGGCGCGGAATTTCTTCGGCTTTTCCTCCCGCGCCACGGTGGAGATCACCGGCTATGCCCTGGCCTGCGGCATTGCCTGGGGCCTCGCCCATACCCTGGCGGCACGCGCGCATATCCGGGTGGATGTGCTGGTCAACCGCTTCCCAGTGGGCATTCGCGCACCACTTCACTTGTTCTCGCTGCTGCTGCTGGGCGGCTTCGCCCTCTTCATCGCCTGGGCCGCCTATTCACTTTACGACGAGAGCGCGCTCTTCGATGCGCATGACAATTCCGCCCTGCGCATCGCCATGATCATCCCGCAGGGCATCTGGATGGTCGGCATTTTCGCCTTCGTCGCCATGGTCGCGGTCCTGCTGCTGGAATCGCTGCTGGCCCTGCTGGCCGGCCAGCCGGAGCGGCTGGACGGCCTGCTCGCCAGCCGCAGCATCGATGACGAGGCGGCCGAGGCGCTGAACGCGCTGAAAATGGCCCAACCATGATCGCGGTATTTTTTCTGCTCGGCCTGCTGGGCGTGCTGGTCTTCGCCGCCGCCTCGGGCGCCGCCGCGGTGCCAATCGCCGAAATCCTGATGCTGATCGGCATCTTCGTCGTCTTCTTCGGCTCGGGCGTCTATATCGCCGCCGTGCTGGGCGTGCTGGCCTTCCTCACCGGCTTCCTGTTCAGCGACAGACCATGGTGGAATTTCGCCGGCCAAACCCTCTGGGGCCCCTCCTCCAATTTCGTCCTGGTGGCGGTGCCGCTGTTTCTGCTGATGGGCGAAATCCTGCTCCGCGCCGGGCTGTCGGACAGGCTGTACCGCGCGCTGAATGTCTGGCTCAACCGCATGCCCGGCGGGCTGCTGCACACCAATATCGTCTCCTGCGCGGTGTTCTCGGCCATCAGCGGCTCCTCAGTGGCCACGGCGGCGACGATGGGCTCCGTCGCCCTGCCCTACTTCAAGGGCACCCAGTATTCGCAGCGCTGGGTGCTGGGCTCCCTCGCCGCCGGCGGCGCGCTGGGCAATCTCATCCCGCCGGGCATCACCTTCATCATCTATGGGCTGATCACCGAGACATCGGTGGGCGCGCTCTATATCGCGGCCCTACTGCCCTCAGCCCTGGTGGTCGCACTCTTCACCCTGCTGATCCTGGCGCATGGGCTGCGCAACCCGATGGAAAAGCCCGCCAAACTCCCCTTGCGGGACAAACTGGCAGCGCTGAAGGACCTCACCCCCACCGCCATCCTCATCTTCCTCGTCCTCGGCTCGATCTATGGCGGCTTCGCCACACCGACCGAGGCGGCAGCGCTGGGCGTCGTCGGCGCCATCTTTTTCGCCGCCCTGGAAGGCCGGCTGAATTTCCGCATGCTCAACGCATCTGCCGAGGCCACGGCGCGCAACACCGCCCTGCTCGGCCTCATCATCTTCGGCGCCTATCTGCTGAACTACATCCTCACCATCATCAACGTGCCCCAGGCACTCGCCGGGCTGATCGCCGGCCTGCCGCTGCCGCCTTGGGCCGTCATGGCCTGCATCATCGCGCTCTATTTCGCACTCGGCACCTTCATGGAGGGTTTCTCCATGATCATCACCACCGTCCCGGTGATTTTCCCGGTCGTGGTGGCGCTGGGCTATGACCCGATCTGGTTTGGCGTGGTGGTGACCATGCTGGTGGAAATCGCCCAGATCAGCCCACCAGACGGCACCGTCATGTACGTGCTGCAAGGCATGCGGCCCAAACCGGGCGGGCCCATCACCGATGTCTTTATGGGCGTGATGCCCTTTCTCCTCGCCTA
>Ga0136641_1000829_pt1 | contig 13066 bp, 10 predicted proteins | sample EliLak1302023Y_FD_115312 | JGI IMG/M metagenome (GOLD analysis project Ga0136641, IMG submission 115312) | Freshwater microbial communities from Elizabeth Lake, Yosemite National Park, California, USA - 13020-23Y | ecosystem: Environmental > Aquatic > Freshwater > Lake ...
AAAGCTTGGTGCTGATGTAGCTGCAGTTGAGAAGCAGTTGACCGACAAGATTAAACTAACCAACATGCACGCATTCAATTCCAAGTGCGTGATTCACAAGTACAACACTCCGAATGAAATTCTGTCGGAGTTTGCAGTTGTGCGTCTTGAACTCTACGGAAAGCGTCGCGAACATCTACTCAAGGTTCTGAATGACAAATTGCCTTACCACGAGAACGTAGTTCGATTTATTCGCCAGCAGTGTCAGGAGAAACCTGTTCCAGACATTCGCCGTAAGACGCGTGAGGAATGTGATATTCTGCTCAAGAAGGAGAAGTTTGAACTCATCAAGGAATCGTATGATTACCTGATGAATCTTCCTATTGCATCTTTGACACTTACAAACGCAACTAAGCACGAGAAGGAACTTGCTGAACTTAAGAAACAAATTAGTGAGCTAGAAGGAACCACTCCTAAACAGTTGTGGCTTTCTGATCTAAAAAAGCTTAAATTTTAATGATATAATTGAGAGCTAAATATGGTTGCATATTATTGTGAGCCGCTCCGCCGCCGGCGTTATTTATGGTTATGTTTGTAACTGCTGAAACAGTAGTAGCAACTGTACTTTTTATACTAGATAACTTATTACTACCAGCAATTCCGTCATTATTCTGATCATTGGCAGCAGTGTTTGTAAGAGCATGACTGTGACCTGGATCATTAATTGTATGTGTGTGTGCAGGTATTTCATTAACAGTCAGTGTGTGATTTTCTTCTCCTCCAGTATTACCAAGCCCATAATTATTTGTCGTATTTGTACCAACACCAACAACTGTTTTTTGTCTTAAATCGGGAACGTTAAACGTAGTTGTGGTATCACCGGCTCCAAATGTTGTTCCAATAACTCCAAATAATACCGAATATCTTGTTCTGGTAACGGCATTACCATCGCACAAAAGCCAACCAGTCGGAGCAGTGGTTCCTGCGAATATAAGTATACTTCCTGAAGGAGCCGAGGAGATTCCTGCAGGACCTGTTGGACCTGTAGAAGCTGTAGGACCTGTCGCACCAGAAAGACCCGCAGGACCCGTAGGACCCGTAGGACCACTAACGCCAGAAGCACCAGGAGCACCAGGAGCACCAGGAGCACCAGGAGCACCACTACTACCACTTGGACCTGGACATGTAACGAGTTTTGAAAATGCAAGATATTCACTTGCCGATAGCATTCTTAATTTATAGTTAAATAAAGACTTTCATATTTTTGCACATACAAGAATAATGGCAAGTCAATCATATCAAGAATTATTAGCAGAGACTTATCGAGAAACTGAAACTTTACAAGAAGATTTTACAGAAGAAGATGAGGAACCTGATATCGACGGTCACCAAGAACGCGACTACGATATAAGTGAAGTAGCTGATCAGGATGCATTTAAAAAATTTGCTGGCAATCGCGGACATCCTGAAACCATTCCTAAACCAGCACAGTTCACCGACAAAGGCAAAAATAGTATACGATATGAAAAAGATATTCAAATTTATTCATTTAATATTGATAGTCGATTTCGCGATTATACTAAACTAACAAATCAAACAAACACAATTCTCGCTCAATTATTCCCAACCCCCGCAGCAAATACATCTCTAGATAAATCAGGTAATTTAATACTAGGGGGAACTTTAGCTGGAACAACACCTACAGATTCGTTCAGTTCATCAAAGTCATCTAATTTTATATTTACACTTCCACGTACCATAAAAAATGTATATTCGGTTGCCCTTACGTCAATTGAATTTCCTAATACATTTTATGAGTTTGATACGGCGTTGTATAACAACACCACAATGACAATTATTGATTTAAGCAGTCCCAACAGTGGTGCTATCTATAATGTACGTATTCCCGATGGAAATTATGATACATTTACTAATTTTGCTTCGGCCGTACAATATGCAATACAAAATTCAGTAAATCCAAATCGTGTTGTTAATACTGTATTTCAGTCATTTAAAGTTACGTATATCACTTTAAAAGGAAAAATGATTTTTTCGAATCCAACACAATTTACATTTAAATTTCCCAGAAGTATACATCCTAGTGGAAATGGCCTTGGTTATTTTTTAGGGTTTAGTCAAATAGATTATACAAATAGCCCAAGCCAAACAGGAGAAATTTCTTCATCATTATATGGAAATACTACAGCAGGTTTAGTCGCTACGTATGGAGTATCGAGCACCGGACCTCCATTAACAACTGATTACCGATTAGCCGCTGAAAATATTCCTGTTATTTTATCAAACAATTATATTTATATTGCATTGAATGATTGGAACGTAATTGTTCACCGTGATTTTAATAATGCACACTTTTATGCATTTGCAAAAATTATGGTTCCTGCTGTAAAATACACAATTGTATATGACAGTGACACGACAAACACAACTGTGAAAGAATACTTCTTTCAACAACCAAAAGATATAACTAAAATTGCTATCACCCTTTACGATGCATATGGAAATATACTAAATCTTCAGGGAGCTGATTTTTCATTCACACTTGAACTGAAACAGATCTTGAATATGAACTTATATGAAAGCCTTCGTGAACTCTAATTTTGACACTGTACTCCTCCAACACGAGGTTTCAAACACTTTGCAATAGATGTGTATGTAATTTGATCAAATAATACAGGAGGACAACCTGTTGCTGCCTGAATAGGGTTTCGGTTAACCGCTATTCTACCTGGAAACTCAACCTTTAAGAGTGTAGCTTCTGCCTTTACTCTTATTCCGTTTGTATACGCTGCGGATGACTTCATTTATCTTCTGTTACAGGAATTCTTATCTTACGACGTTTGGTAACTACAGGAACATTCCGTTCTTTTGGGGGCTCCGATTTAAGCAACTCAAAACGTTGACGCGCTTGTTCGATCGATACGCCCTTGTACACCAGATCCAGTTTCAATTTGAGGAGACTGTCCATAATCATTAGTTGGAACATTTCTTACGGCGTTTAGCCATGGATTTGCAGTAAAGGGTATCTTCTTTGGCTCTTCGGGAGCTGTTCCGTGACTGCTGTATAAAAAGAATCCAAAAGATCCAACAACTAAAACTAGCAAGCTAACATTCCACCACCAAGAAAATAGAGAATCGCGAAATGATTTTACCGACAACAAGTTATTTTGAACACGTTCTACGTTGTCTTGTACCAAATGAAACATCTTTGCTACATACAAGAGGAATCCTATGGGAACACTGGGCGCAGTCTATGGAATCTCATTTGTTGCAGGTAGTCTTGCATCAATGGGTTCCGCCTACATGGCATCTCAAATTTATCCAATTGAAGATGAAGGTGAAGACATTAATTTATTGGTAAAAAATGCAGAAGTTACGTCTCAAGAAGGTGGTGTCAAAAATACTGTTAAATCCTTACAAGCTGCTATAGATGCAGCTAAAATAAGAATGGATGGTATTATAGCAAAAAAACAAAAGGGATGGCAAATTGAATCTGCTAACATACAAAAAAGAATAAATGGATGGGAAAAAGAATTAAAAATTGCAAAAGAAGGACAAGCTAGATACGATGCTGCTCAAGCTGCTAAAAAGGCAGAATACGACGCTGCTCATCTTCCTAGAGCTCCTCCTTCAGGACCTCTTTCTCCCGTAGAACCTGTTGGTCTTGGTTATAAGACTCTATCTATCAAAACAGACAATAATTGTGGCGGAATGCATATTGGAAATAAAGGCACTGAGGGAATTATACTTTCGGCTGGACATTGTATTATAAATTTTGAACGAGGTAGTACAGATCCCAGGTCTGTTACCTACAATGATAACACAACTGCGAACGTAACTGTTGTATATAACCTAGGGTTTACTGCCGATACAGCTTATAAAGATGCTTCTCTTATTGCTGTTGGTACAACTAAAAACACAGACAATATCTTTTTACTTGAAAATCCCGAAGACTTACCTCAGGACACAGTTTTAAAATTTTACAGTATAACTACTGGTAGAAAGTGGGATAATACAATTGCAAAAATTACCGATATTAACTTTGTTGAAGCAGATATAGAGAGAAGTGGAATTGCAGATGAAGCACTATACCCTGATTTTAGAAAGTATATCCGAGGAATATGTTCAAACCCTGTAATAAGTCAGGGTGATTCTGGTAATCCAGTTGGAATTGAAAATAGTAATAAATTTATTTTAGTTGGATCTGTAACAATAGGCCGTAACCAAACATGTACTTCAATCAGCACGGTGTCTCAATTTATAGAACAAATAAAAGCCTATCAAATTACTGTAAATACCGCAACGTATAACAGAGAGACAAACCAATACACGTTTAAAAGAGCCTCCGACGGACCTGTTGAGCCTCCACCGCCTCCACCGCCTGACGAAGACGAAGACGAAGACGAAGACGAAGACGGTTATATTACTCCCCCCAATCCACGTATTAGGCCCATTCTTCCCACTCCTTCTCAAAAAATTCTGATAGATCAAGCGCTTAAGAGAGTATTTAAAGACGGAGATCGTAGCTTCAAAGCCCTTACATTAGCGATTGAACTCTTTGAAGGTAAAGATGTAAATAGAAAGCAATTTACTATGTCATTTACTACACACACATGCGTTCCCAATTCTATTAAGGAAGAAGTTCTTGAAGAAAATCGTGCAACGTTTTGTGAATATATTTCCAAAAACACTTCAAACGAAGATGAACGCGGAAAAAAGACAGAATTTTATCGCTTGAACTTTAGACGAGATAAGCAATTGCAAGTTTTTATTGATGAATTTATTCAGTTAGAAAAAGAGAAGGGAGACCCAGATGCCATTAGAGAAGAGCCTCCACCGCCACCGCCTCCACCGCCACCGCCTCCACCGCCCGATGAAGATAATCCATTTGATGGTCCGCCTCCACCGCCTCCACCGCCTCCACCGCCTCCACCGCCTCCAAATCCATCTGATGGTCCGCCTCCACCGCCTCCAAATCCATTTGGTCCGACTGCTACAGAACAAGTCACGGAAAAATTTAAAGAAAGCATTAATGCTTTAATAGTCAAATATAAAGATTCTGTCCAATACAATTTAGGGAAAGATATCATCAATAAGAACTTTTTTAACAATAAAATAAACCCAATAAAACCAAAAGATTTTTTGACATCTTACTCTGCTTTACGAGAATTCAACCCGATCGCATATCCGCCTATAGCATTCGATTCAATCGAACTGTTCATAAATAAAGATCCTACTCTCGATACTCTTTCGGGAGGTGGACAACGTGGTGGAACTATGAAAGATTATGCAGGATTTGATATTATTTATGCAATCAAATTATTACAAAACAATAATGATGTAATTAAACAAAATGCAAAAGATATAAATGAAAGAGTAAAATTATTTAATTCTGCAAATATTTCATTTATTCCAACTGCAGGTCCTACTAATATTAGTGATGCACTTAAATTTATTATTGAAAATGGTCCATTTGATAAAGAAAAATCTTTATTAACAGGAAAAGTATACCAGAATACTAGAGAAATAATTACCGTATTTCATAGAGCTATAGGAAATTTAAATCCAGCTAAATATTACGAATTAATTAAAGAAGCTGAAAGCGACAGACAGTCAAAAATAATTGCAGTGCGGTCTTGGATACGTTCATTGGCAAAAAGATCTAATGTAACCGAAAAAGATATTCAAAAACTTGTTCCAGATTTGATGACTATTAAACAATTTATTGATATTCTGGCCGAACTAAATGTTAACGAAAATCTAAAAATACATATTAATAAATCTGTATTTGAAAAAGAGACACCATTAATTCCGAATATGTACGTATTAAATAAAAGTATTAAGAAAATAACCGATAAAGCCAGAGATGCGATAACATTTGATAATATTGTAGATTACTTTGAAACTGAACCAATTTTTGATTTTTTTCTCTTTAAAAATGTTCTCGTTGTGCTTTATGACTTTACATTAGGTAATAAAGATTATGATAGAATTTATATAATACTTTCATATATCATCAACTGGCTAAAAGAAAGAACTCCAAATAGATTAACAAATAAAGATATAATCGATTTTCAAAAGAAGTACCCACAAATTAAACCAGAACAGCTTGTTGGTGTTTTGGCACTGATGGTTCGAAATAAAATTAAAGTTAAAAATAGTTTAGTGCGTATAATTGATTTTAATGCAATCAGATCCTTATCTGATGCTAGCAAAGTAGACCAAAATATTAAGTTAATTACCATGTTAGTTGACGTTAATCAGGTAACTCTTCCAAAACCGACTATATCACAAGTTCTTCAACTTGAAAAGGTATATGGTACTATAGACACTAATGCTTTACAGCTTCCTACGCTTTTTGTCGGTGAAATTATAATTGAAAGTATATCATCCTTAAGCAGTTTAGGTGATATAAATATTACAAAGTTTTCTGACTCATCAAACGATATGCAAAAATTGACTATTGACGGCGATAAAAAAGTTATAAAAGTTATTAAACCCGGAGTAATAATTAAAACTGATCGTTCTAAAGAGATATATAATAATATTACTACAGAGATACTTACGCAGCCTGTGTTAATCGCTTCAGATTCAACTAAGTCGCCCACCAAATATGAATTGACAATACGAAATAGAAGAGGAGTTAAGAGCGACAATGACAATGCTAAAGGTACATTAAATAGATCTACGGAGATAGATAGAGTGAGCACAATATCATTATTGCGAGAAATTCAAGGAGTTATTAATAAACGAAACGAAGAAGATAGAGAACAAGGTATTGTACGAGGAGAGTATAAAGAAGGTGAAATAGTAAAAAGTGCTAAAAAGTTTGTCAAAGGAACAGATGTTGCTAAAGAAATGAAGATGATGCAAGAAAGCAGGGAGAAGGATAAGCGTATCGAAGTTCTAGAAAAATTACAAGAACAGGTTAAAGAAAAGAAAGCAATATCGGACGAGGCTGAGAAAAGGTTTAGAGAAAAACTAGAAAAGGTAGCTCAAGCAAGAAAAATAAAAGAGCTTGAAGATTTGTTAAAAGAACGAGATGCTGGTCTTGCAAAAGAGTATGATAAACTAAAAGAGGATGAAAAAAATAAAAATGATCTCAAAAAACCAGATAGCATGACAGACGCCCAGTGGAACGACTTGAAAACATTACTTGGACCAGCTTCAGCTAATGATCTGCCATCAATAATATCTACATATAAAGCAACAAATAATTTTAATGTTTCACCATATTATTCAAGCACAGATGCAATGATTAACCAGCTATGGACAAATTTACAAATTAGAAAAAATAATAAGAAAAATAATAATAACAATAATAATAACAATAAGAATAACAATAAGAATAACAATAATAAAAGAAGACCGCAGCCCGGTGGTTATCATGAAACATTAAGGAATCACTTGCGTAGCCGTAGAGCTACACGTCGTAATCTTTAACTGAAGTTGATTAATTAATTTAGAAATATAACTGTTTACTGAATCATGAGTACAAACTAAAACGTCTTTTGTGCGAGTTGCCAGCAAAAGACGGATTACTTCATATTGTTCTACAGGTTTTAGCTCTTTCATACAAATTATTACTTTTCCTTCTTTATAGACTAATTGTTCGCGAATTGCCTCCATTATTTAAAAGGAGGTTAGCTTCTGTGTATACGGATTGTTCTTGTGAGCATCTAAGATTGACGGGTGATTGCGGTCTACATGAATATCCTGCTGTAGAGGCTCATTGTAACGGAAAGAACCAAGACTGTCAGCGTGAGCGTTTACGCGCTGGATCGGCGGATTGATACGAGTGGCATCTGAAAGAACGGACTCATCCTTCTTGGTCTGAATTGAGTAACTATCGGCACCCATTGAGAAACCAGTACCCTGAGCACCGGCGGGTCCAGGACGTCCCTCAGTTGTTAACTTCATGAATTCCTGATAAGGCTCTGTGAATGCACGAATGTAGGATGAAAAGATAGCGTTGCCTCCCGAAATGCCATTGTACGCTACACTTGTTGAAGCACGAGATGTCTCTTTCATGGGTTGTTCTGGATAGTTACGCGGAGCAGTTTGGGCACCTACAGCTGTATTCACACGATCCATTCCATATAGAACAAAACGATCGGGCTTATTCTTATTTACGTCAGCTTGAATACCAGGTTGCGTAATTTGAGAAACACCAGGTACAGGCTCCTGAGTGTACGATAACTTCGGGCGAGTATCTGTACGAAGTTCATCTGTTGTTTTGGGAAGCTCATACTCACGAAGTTGGTCCTGTTGGAAGCCACCCTTACCTAAATTGGTATAGCCATCGTTTGCACCAGGACCAACGCGAACTTGTTCAACGGGGAATATATTCTTCATGTTCTGGCCGGAAACCATGCGAGACTGCATGAAGTCTGACTCGTTGGGATTGCCAAACGGATTACCAGTTGCAGGTTTAGCATCATAGAATGACTTTGTTTCACTCTTCTGAAAGTACTCCTTGCCAGCTCCCGTGTGATGATCTAGAAGAGTATCTGTACCTCCTGAGTACGTACTCTGCTTTAGTGCGGCTCCAAAGAAAGGTACCTCGTTACTATGACCTTGTTGGTGTTGAGAGTGAATTACGTTGTCAGAATGACTTTCTGTGGGGCGAGGGTCGGAATTTCTAAAGTCTTCACGCTGTTTTCCATCTTCACCCACGCTCGGCTGCTGTACAGCAAGTGCGTATCCAACAGCACCAAGTCCTAGTAAAAGTGCAACTTCAATCATCTTTGTATTTCACATTTACTTTTTCTTTCCTATCTTCACCGGTTCTGTAGCTATGGGAAAAATAGCATGGTTCTGGGGTTTATGGTGTAACCATGTTAAATTTCGGTGAGTTTGGTCTTGCTGTGATGACGGAGCTGGATTTATAACCGGAGCAAATCCAGTCTCTTCATCGCCCGGAACAAAAATCGGTCTATTTACCGGTGTGTCCAGTGGGTAATTGTGTGTGCTCATTTGTCTTGGGAACAGAAACTTTCAGCTCAGACCAAGCATCGCGATTAAAAGGCGATAGTGATATCTTACCAATCATCGAACGGAACTTATTAACCATGTTGTTAAATGCAGTGGTATCTGTGCCGGGTAAGGGTAGAGGTAACTTTACACCCTTGTTATCGGGTTTCACACCATAACAATTGACACCAAACTTTGTAGCAGGATCAAAGTAACCACCATTTACACCAGGACGACCACATCCTGTACGTTTTGATTGATCGGTTTCTTGTTGTAAAGCTTCCCATGTGGCCTGTTGTGTCGGATATAGAGCCATTCCACCCTGGGTCCAACCATAACCACACCATTCGGCGCCACTTGAGAATGCTTCCATTATTTGGTCATACGATGCAAGCTCGGACTCGTACGCTGCACAAAGAGCAGGAGCTTCATCATATGTATAGTTGTTACCGCTTACGTAAAAAACTTCTTTCTTTTCAATCGGCTTCATTGTAGTCGTTTTAGATGCCGGCGCAGGTCCAGCAGCCATTTCATGAAAACCAAGATCTAGACCATTCTTAGAAAAATCAACTGTAAATACTCCAAACTTTTGAAGAAGGTAAAACAGAAGAGCTGCAAGTCCCATAACTACAAGAACTGATATGATACTACCCGTACCTATAAATACGAATATGCACGACATTACAACTCCCACGATTGTGATTGCTAAGATTGTCGGATACGGCAACATTATTCTTCTAGCCGATAATAAATTAACATTCTCATAGCAGTTGACACGGGAAACTGTTTAGGGCCAAAGTTTTGAACATGTTGATCATCTATCTTACACCAAGGAGAGCCGGGTGGTATATTTCTGCCATATGTCCACCAATGTGAACCATTGTAACAAACAATTCCGATAAGTGCATATTTATTTTTATTCAGAACAAGAATGCTTGAATAACCAACAGAACCATTAATTGATCTAACGTGAAATATCATTACACGAGGAAATGATCCAATTAAATAATTTTTAGTACACCCTAATTTATTACATTTTTCACATTTCCATTCTTCAATTTTTACCGGTGTAACAACATCTTGAATACATTCTAGAATAGGTGTATCTAGTTTTGTTGTAGTAATATCAAATTCAATTACACTGTCTTCCTTTACGTTGTTTTCAGGACATGATTTACACTGAATTATTGATGCAGTTTTAAACCTACATAATTTATCCAAAAAAGGAATTTCATCGCACAAGTGTTGAAGAAGCTCATGGCTATCACCAATACCATCTCCTGCGGGCATATGGTGGGTTTTTACGGACTGAAAGAATTCCTTTAGACCTTCTTTGCCTCCTGTTTTCCAAATTTTACATAAGCACTCGTCTAGAACATTATTTGTTTCAAAAATACCATTATCATAACGGGTTTGTACATCGGGAATTCTGAATATTCCTTGTAAACAAGCACTAACCCAACAACTTCCTCGAAAGTTTTGGAGTCCGAACATACTTACTTCTAATGCTGGAACTTAGAGAAATCTGTTAAAAAGGGTTGAGGAGGACCTTCTGTGGGAAATGCTTTTTGTAGATCTGGATTAAAATCGTATGTCTCATCATCTACTTGATCCGAAACATGCTTTTCCGGAATTGATTTGTTCTTTGTACCGGGAACTATTGGAATATCCGGTCCATATATATCGGGATATGTGCCCGATGTATCAGTTGTTTTAGACTTATTTCCGTTAGGAGCAGTTGGCGGTACTACCCTTTCTGCTTTAGGACCATAAATTTCTAATTCAGACGGTTCGTCCTTCTTTTTCTTTTTTACTTCAGGCGTTCCGTGAGTTTGGAGAGCACTTACTAAATCTTTATTAGTCATACGTTCAACACGATACTGTGTTACAAAAATAACTACCACAAAAAGAAGTACAACCCCCAGTAAAAAAATAGTATCATTAACCATTCTTCTCTTTACTCAAAGCAAAGAAATCCCCTGAAAGAGTTTAAAGCAATATGTTTAAATATACCTTATTGCTAAAGTATAAATAAATGTCGCTACTGCGATATACTCCTGACGGAGGAAGCTGTAACCTAGGAGTTTCCGCAAAACAACCTGGCCCTAAAGGGGAGACTGGTCCTGTTGGTGCAAGCGGAGCCGCTGGTTCTACTGGAGCTTCAGGTGCTGCTGGACTACGAGGAGCTACTGGAGCCTCGGGAGCTATAGGAGTAACTGGTGTTACAGGACCATCTGGACCTCCTGGAGTAAGCGCTGGCAAAATTTTTTATTTTGATACCAATGGTGCATATACTTATGCGTTAATTTCATCTCCTGTAATTACAGGTCAAGTACAACAACCTATAACATTGACAAGTTCAGTTGGTCCATTTATTATTGATCCTGCTCTAATAGAATATCCAAACCTTATTGGAGGACTATGGAACATAAATATATACGCAAATATTGTGACTACTACAGGAGGTACTGCTACACTATATGGAGTAGTTCAACCTTTTACAAACACAACAGGACATACTCTTATTGGTACAGGATCAGGATCTCCTGTATCAATATCATCTTCAACAATACAATTGGTTACAAACAGTATACCTGTTTCTAATTATACTCTTGATACAGATCCTGATCAGTCAAATACATATGGAATTACATTATATGTTACCATAACAGGAACTGCAACTGTGAACCTTTATTATAGAGAACATACATCATCATATGTTGTAACAACTTTAGCAACAGCACAAGGTGTAGGCGCTGTACAAAATGGAACTTCTGGCCCTACAGGACCTACAGGTGTAAGGGGTCGCACAGGTGCTTCAGGAGCTTCAGGTATTACCGGACCTACAGGTGCTTCAGGTGCCGAGGGTCCTACAGGTCCTAAAGGTGATGCAGGTAATCCAGGTGGTGCTACAGGTCCTTCAGGTCCAACAGGCGCAAGCGGTGTAACAGGTCCTACTGGAGCTTCGGGTGCTGCTGGTTCTACAGGTGCTTCGGGCGCTATTGGTATAACAGGTCCTACAGGTGCTTCGGGGGTTACAGGTCTAACTGGACCTACAGGTGCTTCAGGCGTTGAGGGTCCTACTGGACCTACAGGTCCTAAAGGTGATCCGAATGGTCCAACGGGAGCTACAGGTCCTAAAGGTGATACAGGTAGTCCAGGTGGTGCTACAGGTCCTAGTGGAGCAAGTGGAGTAACCGGTCGTACTGGAGCGAGTGGAGTTACAGGTGTAACAGGCCCTACTGGCGCAAGTGGTGTAACAGGTCCCACTGGAGCTTCAGGTGTTACAGGTGTAACAGGTCCTACAGGTGCTAGTGGAGCCGCTGGTTCTACTGGAGCTTCGGGTGCTGCTGGTATAACAGGTCCTACGGGTGCAAGCGGAGCCGCTGGTTCTACTGGAGCTTCAGGTGCTGCTGGTATAACAGGTCCTACGGGAGCTTCAGGCGTTGAGGGTCCTACAGGTCCTAAAGGTGATCCGAATGGTCCAACGGGAGCTACAGGTCCTAAAGGTGATACAGGTAGTCCAGGTGGTGCTACAGGTCCTAGTGGAGCAAGTGGAGTAACCGGTCCTACTGGAGCGTCAGGTGCTGCTGGAATTACAGGACCTACGGGTTCAAGTGGAGCCGCTGGTTCTACGGGAGCTTCAGGCGCTGCTGGTATAACAGGTCCTACGGGTGCAAGCGGAGCCTCTGGTTCCACGGGTGCTTCAGGCGCTGCTGGTATAACAGGTCCTACGGGTGCAAGCGGAGCTTCTGGTTCCACAGGAGCTTCAGGCGCTGCTGGTATAACAGGTCCTACTGGAGCGTCAGGTGCTGCTGGTATAACAGGTCCTACTGGAGCTTCAGGTGCTGCTGGTATAACAGGTCCTACGGGTGCAAGCGGGGCCGCTGGTTCTACTGGACCTTCAGGTGCTGCTGGTATAACAGGTCCTACAGGTGCAAGCGGAGCCGCTGGTTCTACTGGAGCTTCAGGTGCTGCTGGTATAACAGGTCCTACAGGTGCAAGCGGAGCCGCTGGTTCTACTGGAGCTTCAGGTGCTGCTGGTATAACAGGTCCTACAGGTGCAAGCGGAGCCGCTGGAATTACAGGACCTACT
>Ga0136641_1000831_pt1 | contig 13055 bp, 16 predicted proteins | sample EliLak1302023Y_FD_115312 | JGI IMG/M metagenome (GOLD analysis project Ga0136641, IMG submission 115312) | Freshwater microbial communities from Elizabeth Lake, Yosemite National Park, California, USA - 13020-23Y | ecosystem: Environmental > Aquatic > Freshwater > Lake ...
AAAGTAGTAGAGAATAGAATAAGATGATGGTTTATTTTTTTAGATCATGATGATGAAAAAGAATAAGAAGAAGAATAATAATTTCAATCTAATTAATGGATTTTTACTTTCGGGCTATATTATGGAAGAGACTACCAGAGCAGATAAAAAGAAAGCCAAGCGGGACTATATTTTCGTGCATATGCCCATTTCATATTACGTTTTCTGAAGTTATCTCTTCTTTTATCATCGCCATGTTTAGTATAGTCTTCATAGCCAAATTGTCCAAAATGTATCATCTTATTACCATTGAAAACCATATATTTTTTATCCTTTCTACTTGATTCATAAACTGGATTTAGTCCCATTTGTTGTGCTTTCCATGATACAAATTCTGGATTACTAAACTCTTTTAATTGTGTTAATTTTGAACTCATTATAATTAACTGAGAAAAAATATCTAATATAAATTAATGTCACTTGTATTACATGCTATAGTACTCCATAAACCCAAATTTAAATCTAAAGATCAATCATTAACATACGCATTAAAACACTTTCCAAATGAACATATTAAAGGCTTTGTTCGTGAAACAGATAGTTCATTTCGTGTAAGAGTAGTTCCAAAAACTAAATTCATTAAAACCTCCTATGTATCAAAAGTCATATCTCCAGATTCTACATTAGTTTTTGGGAAATTAAAAAAATAAAATATTTTAGTCTAGTTTTTTTAACGTGATATTTATATTTAAAGAAATATTATTATCTAATGTTATATAATATGTCCCAAGACCAGTCTCCTGAAGAAACTCTTGAAAAGATCCGAGCACAAAACAGAGCAAGAGCCAAACGCTATTATGAAAATAATCAAGCAAAGATTGCAACTAAGCGTAAAGAAGCACGTGATGAATGTAAAGAATGTAAAGAAGAAGTTAAGAAGATTGAAGAAGCAAAACCAAAAAAGAAAGATAATTCAAAAACAGTTTTAACACATGAAGAATCAGCCAATCAATTAAAAGATCTTATTGATAATGAGAACTCACAAATATTGTATGATCAAAGTATTAAAACACTAACTCGTATTTTAAAATGTACAGATTTTAACAAATGTTTAAAAAGTGCAAAAACAGTTATTTATAAGATAGAGTCAGCAAAACAAAAGAAAGATCCAACAAAGTTATATTCAGTTAATTCTAAGAAGGCTATATATCAAACTATTTTAAAAATGGTTGATAACTTAGGTATTAAACTAAGTAAGAATGCTAGAGATCAATATAATACTAGATTTGATGTAATGAAAACAACCTCACATGATCAAACTAAAGAACGTGTAGCAAATGAGCAAGTAATGGACTATGATGTATATGAACAAAAAGTAAAAGTATTCTTTGGTGAAGGATCAAAAGAATCATTAATTGTATCATTATATAAATTATCAGGATTTCGTGATGATCTTCTATTAGAAATTGTTGATAAAATTCCTAAAGAAACTAATAAAAACTTCGTTGTTGCTCCATCATCAAAAACTATTAATTTAAAAATTATCTTAAATGATTACAAGACAGATAAAAAATATCAACAAGATATTATACCAGTACCAAAAGAAATGAGTAAAGAAATTAGAAAATATATAAGTAACAATGAACTAGAATATGGTGATTATCTACTTGGTAAAAGTAAGTTAAGTGGATTTATTAAAAAGTTCAATGAGAAAATGAATTTACCTGTTAAAGTTACAATTAATAAATTACGACAAATGAGAGTTTCAAAGAAATTACAAAATAATCCAAGTGCTGAAGACCGTGTTAAATTGTCAAAAGAAATGAAACATTCAACTGGAACAAGTGAAAAATATAAAAGAAAGATAATAGATGTTTAATATAATAATCAATAGATGATTATATTAATTTAATTTATAGGATTAGTAATGTAAAGTCGAGGTCTACCAACAGATCTTTTAATATTAATGCTATTACGCTTTGCCTTATTTTCTTTTTCCTTTTCACAAAGTTTCTTTTTATACTCTGGGTCAATTTGTGTTCTCTTATGATAATAGTTACGGGCATATTCTGCAAGTTTGTTTGGGTTTGCTTGTCTCCATTTTTTACGACTTTCACTTGATTTATCAATAGTTGAAATATTATCCATATTAATATAGTAGAAATTATTTTTTAAACTATTTTGTAGAAAATAATTTAAAAAGTATTTAAGGAATTTAATCTAATCCATATTTATTACTAGTTGATTCTTCTTCATCCATATCTTTGAGTTTGAAACCAAAGTAATAGTTATTATGTTTCTTCTGTATTTCAAACTTTTTTAATAATGTGTCTCTTAATTGCGATGGTTTGACAGCTGGAATATTTTCATCAGAACAGAATTTATTATAGGAATCTTTAATAAGTGATACTAAAACTTTTTCATTCTCATCTATAACACATGCTTCATCAATAAATCTTTGAATACTATCAAGTTCATTAATATAAGACATATTCTCAGTCTGTAAAAGTTTATCATCAGGAATATTTAAATGTTTATCTTCATAGAACTTTTTAGCACCTATTGCCATCCATAAAAGAACATAATTTTTAAGAATAGTTTTGAGTTCAATTACTTTTTCTGGTTCTGCTTTATAGAAGAATTCTTTTAATGTTCCATCCTCATTATAAGCCTTTTCTTTAGTTAATTCATGATCATTCAAGAACCTACTTTTGAAATCAATAAATCTTAATCTATCAATCATTGATGTAGATAATTTGAAATATGGTTTATTGTTTGTAAGCATGCATAATTTGGCTTCTGCTTTTAGTTGCTTTTGTTTTCCATAAAGTGGTCTATAACTAATACTATCATAACCAGTAATATTTTTAATAAGTGATTCATTTAATTTGTCGCCATCATCTGTCTCACTTAATAAACCTAATCTTAAACCATAATCAAGAACTTCTAATTCTGGTGATGCTTGTCCTGCACCTTTTGAACCCTTTTTAATTAGGATAGATGTTTCAACGCTTTTACAGTAGAATGAACCCATGATTTCTTGAATAATTTCAATTAATGCGGATTTTCCATTCTTGCCGTTACCATAAAAGATAAAGAAACAACGACCAATAGGAACAGCACCAGTTAAAAAATAACCTAGAATTTTCTGAACATATTGTTTCTTGGCTTCATGACCACTACATATATCAAGAAAGAATTTATCAACTTGTTGAAATGCCTCACTACTTTCATCTAATCCTTCAAGGTCATAAATATCTAAGCATTTGGTAAAGAATTGTTCTTTAGTTCGCTTTTCCATGGTCATTGTTTTTAAGTTTAGGTTCATCGTTTTTAATGGTAATAGATGATGATTATCAATATTAATTTTATCCATGAAATCAGCATCTGAAATTTTATGATGGAAGAAAGATAAAACTGAGCGCGCAAATTTAACCTTTTGATGTTCTTTAATAGCCTTATCAATGAACTTGTTAAATTCTTTTAATGATTCATTAATCTCATCAAATTTGTTTTTATCTTCAACACTTAATTTATTACGGGCTTCTAGTAGGAGTTGTAATACATGTTTCTTTTCTGGTTCTAAGATATTTTGAGTTTCTTCACATATTCTATTGATGACACTATCATCGGTTCGTTCTTCAATCCATAAGTTTGAGCCTGAATGATAGTAGTAGTAAACCTTATTACATAGTTTATACCGTTCAATTAGATTGGTAAAGTGTCCCATCTTATCTAAATCGGACTTATTGAAGAAGTAATCATTACTATCACGATTTTGCATACTGAGAACTGTGAGATTAGACATGTAGTCGCAGGATTTTGAGGTTTTGTTGTTTAAGAACTTGTTATAAGACATATTAATATACAATAGAAAATAAATTTTTAAATGTTTTTTAATTTAATTCTTTAAATAACTTTCTCAAAAAATAATTTCTAAAGGTTTTTTATTTGGTCAAAATTTTAACGGGATATTTTTTGGAAAATCGCCTAAACTATTCTGAGAATATTAAATAATCTATATATTTTAATTTTTTTGAAAGTCTTTTAGTGAATTTTTAAAAAAATATCCCGTAAAATAGAGTGTTCAAAAATAATTTCTAAAGGCTTTATTCCTCATCAGAATCTGAATCAACTTCTACAAGTTAAATATCGCACGCTCTAATAGAATCACCATCAGATCCAATTGATACATTATCATCAGAATCAGATTCAGACCCTTCATCATTTTCTGGTTCATTATCAATCAGTTTTTTAATTTCTACTAACATCATCAACACCTCAGCATAGTGGTCAAGTCTTGAGTTAATGTTTTCACTAGTAATGATTTCATGGATTTTGTCAAACTTATAAACTTGTATAACTTTCATATAAATAAGTTTAGAATAAAATATTTCCTAAAGTAATTTATAAAGATGAAAATCTGTCCAAAGTGTAATACAAACAAGGTAAAAAATAACTACCAGCAGTGTTATGAATGTAATGTTAAAAACGATGATACCGCATCAGAACAAGAATTTGATAAAGAAATAAAACGCGAACCAATACCAAAATGTGTAAGGAATGCTTTATGGATTAATTTTTTCCAAGACAGTCGTGTTGGAAAATGTCAATGTTGTTTGAGAGAGACTATTACAATTGGTAATTTTAATTGTGGTCATATAAAAGCACATGTTAATAATGGACCGTCATCATTGGATAATTTAGTTCCAATTTGTACGCTTTGTAACACCTCGATGGGTAAATATGACTTAAAGGAGTTCATCAAGAAATATAACTTACATTATGGATTATAAATTAGGTTGTGATTGAATAGGATTTCTTGGTTGTTGCATATCTAGGGCTTCCTCACCTTCAACATCTCTTATTATTTTAACACCACAAAATTGAATTTGACTGCATTTTGATTTATAACATGAAGCAACTAAACCAAGAATCAGTGCAATTGCAGAAGAATACAAACCTGTGAAAAACACTTCTGAGAACATTAAATTAATTTAGATATAAATTAATTTAGAGTATTTTGTTTATTTTAAGAGTTTTTTAAGTGCTTTTACTTGTATAGCAGATAATACGATTTCATTTTTATGAACAAGAGCGATACCTGTTTTTTTCACTTTACCACCACGTTTGAACCCAGGAATAGGATTTGGTGTTGACATAGCATTTACTTGATGAGTAGTACCACTAGATACAGCACGAGAAAGATTTTTACCTAAAAGAGTTTTTGACATTCCAGAGATTGCCCCAGAGATACGAGCCATTTTTTTAACACGATTAACCATTATATAATTAATCTTAGATATTTTTTTTAAATAATACAATAACTATTTGTTTTAGTCTGAACATTTCTAAGATACTATAACTACCTGTTTGCTATTCACATCGATATCTATTATTGCATCATAAAAAGCGATAAGCATGGCATTAATTATTTGTGTTGTTGCAGTACCAGTATTCATAACGAGTGTTATTGGACTATTTTGTGTTGATACACCTGTAAAAAAGGCTTTATTTGGAATAGTCAATTTTTGAGTATTGATTCCCAACCAAAATTTACCAGGCTTATCATAAGTACAGGTTGTCGCATCTGATCGTGAAAATTCATAAGCATTAATAGACATTGCAACATTTGAACCAAAAATTGAACCCATACTTCTTCTTAACTCATTTGCAATTCCACTTTTATTATTTAAAGAACTCAAACTTTTCTGTGGATAGGACACTCCTGCGATTTGTAAAGCGAAATCACCATTTGAAGAAGTTGGATCAATAGAGTCAAGATTTTTAGATGCACTATTTGTGGTTGAAGTTCCACCAAAGTTAACAAAAGCGGATTTTATACTTGCATATCTTAAATTATAAATCAAGTTAATGTTATTATTTGCTCCGCTTGCAATTGGTGCTATAGATGTATTATATGAACTTGTTTTAATTCTAATTTTTGGATTTTCAGCAACTATTTGTCTTTGAATTTCTTGACCAAAATCAACAACATTGTATATAACTTCAAAGTTACTAATGGTATAACCAGTCATAATAGAACCAGAATCAGCAGATAAATTAGATGAAACATTAGCAAGAGATTCAAAAGTAAATTCTAATCTCATGTTTTGTAATAAGAAAAGAGGTATTAATTTTTCAGAATTACTTAACATGCAATATAAAGGACCAGATAAAGAAAATGTATCAGTTGTAGCAATACATAAACGCCCATCTAATGCTTCATTGGTTACAGGTGTAGTAGTAATATCAAGGTATCCTAATTGGTATTGTTGACCGACCTTGTCTGCGACACTCATGTTGAGGTTGACTAACATGTTAGCAACAGTATTATAGTTAGAAATAGTTTCAATAGTTTGGGAATTAGCATAACAAACAAATTTATTAATAAAAGTATAAAGAGGAGTTCCAACAATTTTAGTTTGAGTAGCTAATGCAGAAGTAGTAGTTATTTTATATCTAATTGAAATTGATGCAGGATCAAGGAAACCTCTATTAGTAGTTAAATCAACTTGAGCAATTGTCCCTGGACCAAAAGTAGATCCATTTGTTGGTAGTGCAGCAACTAAAAAATTTTGAGTATTTTCAGGAAGCATTAAAAGTGGTTCTTGGTAATTTACTTGGTTTGGTAAAGCAGACATTATATATAATAATTTAGATATTATTTTTAATAACTTAATAATTTTAATTCTTTTTCTGCCTGAGTTTCTGGTATTTCTTCAACTTGTGGTTCTTCTGGGGCTTGTGGTTGTTCTTGAAGTTGTTCATTTTGTTTTTTTAAACTTAAAGTATTATTTTGAAGTATATCATTTAAGTAATATTTTTGGTCATTTGTACTAAGTTCTGAAGAAATAGTTAAAGTTATAGTCCAATCTAAATTATTAAAGTCAATAAAGTTATTATTCTCATCAAATATTTGAATATCTATCTCATTAATATTTCTAACATTTAATAGATTCTTGTTTTGGTCTGATTGGGATATATATGATATCAATGAATATGGTGGAACATCACAAGGTATTGTTACTAATGTATTTGAAAATGAAAAATTAATTGATGAAACTGAATGAATGGCTAATCTTTCCGATTTAATTGATAACTTTTGAATACCTAATAAATTTAAAGGATATGGACATTTATAAATAGTTGATACGGACATAATTGATGATGTTGTTCCAAGAACATTTAATAATGTAGAAGCACTTGTAAAATAATAATTTGTAAATCCATTTGAAATAAAAGAAAGAATACCATTTATTTTATTAAATTGAATACTTGTAAATGTAATACCAGCACTTAAAAAATTAGTTTGTAATTCAGTTATTAAAGTATTAGCACTATAATTACCATTTGATATTGTTATTGTTGTTGTAACTGAAGTTTGTAATACAAGTTTATTATTCAATGAGGTTATGATATAGAATGATACAGGAATTTGAGCGTTAATACATGTGACATATGATTTTAAAATATGTTCTTCATCTGATAATAAATTTTTAAAGTTAAATAAAATATTACTTTTAAATGTTCCATTCTGTTGTATTCCATACTTTGAATTTAATGTTATTAATTTATTTTCTGTATAGATCATTATATATGTTTAGAAATTAAAATCTTTACTATTATAATACAAATGTCCAGAACTCCAAAGATTAAACAAAATAAAAAACCTTTAGTTATTGAAGAGCAGAAAGAAGAAATTATTGAGGAAAAACAAGAAAGTAAAGAAGAAGAACTTGAAAGCGAAGAAGAGATTCAAGCACCAAAACGAGTAGCAAAACCAAGAACAGTAAAACAATTAGAACAATTACAAAAAGCAAGAGAAAAGGCAATACTAAATAAAGAAGCAAAGCGGAAAGAACGAGAGAAAGAACAAGAACAAGTAAAGAAAATGTTGGAAGAAAAGAAGTTAGAACAAAAGAAAGCATTAGAACAAAAGATTGTTAAAAAGGCAATATCAATTAAGAAAAAAGAGATTAAAAAACAAGAAGTATTAGACGAAATATCAGATGATGAAACTCCATTAGAAAAGATAAAGATACCTAAAAAGAAAGAACAAGTTCAACAAGCACCACAACCACCAAAAAAGAATATAATTTACTTTGATTAATTTAATTCTAAACATATATAATATAAAATGGTTAAAATTAGTCTTAAGAAAGAATCAAGAGTAAAAAAACAAAAGCAAAAACAAAAGCAGACTCAAAAAGTAGTTGTAAATATTGGAACTAATGTTTTAAAATCAAGACGAAAAAGAACATCAGGACCTATAGAAAAGAAAGTTGTAAATAAACAACAACTAGCACCATCAACAGTATATGTACCTCAAGCAATGCCTATTATGATGCAACCTCAACAACAACCATCTATGAATGAATTTGTTAAATATTTAAAACAAGCAGAACTACATAAAGAAGCAATCAAAGAGAAAGAAGAAAGAAAATCAAATGAACTAGAAAAGAACAAGAAAGAAGAAAAGAGATCGGAAGTTTTAACAAAAGATGAAGTTCAAGATAATTTTTCAGGAGTTTATCCATCATCAAATATATCAAGTTTAACAAGTGGAACTTTTACAAGTGGGAGATTGACACCTGAAACAATATCATCTTTAACGAGTGGAACATCAACACCATTATTATCTAGACCAGTTGATCATAACTTATTATTTGAACAATTAAGAAGAGAAGCAGACCTAAGAAGTGAAAATCCAAATAGTGGTAGAATATCATTTGCAACAATCAATAGTAATGGTTCATCATCCTTATCAAGCGAATTATCAAATTCATCAACAACAAGTTTATTAAGTAATCCTAGTAGTAAACAATCATTAAATGATTTATTGAGAAATGCACAAGAAGAAAATGTTGGAGATATGACGACAAGATACCATGCAATAATACCAACTGAATTTAAAGAAGAAGTTAAACCAGTAATAGAAGTAACTAAACCAAGTGAATATGAATTACCAGATCCCCAAGTTTTAGAAGAAGAAATATTATTAGAACAAGAAGAACTACCACAAGTAGAACCACCTGAAAATATAGTAGCAAATGAAGACCCAGTAATTGAACAAGCATTAGAAGAAATGCCAGAAAATCAATTGGTTGTTTATGGACCACAAAGAGTAGGAGAAACATCAACAGCAACAGAACAAACTAATAAACCAAATCCAATAGATGGAACAATACCAGCATTTTTAAGACCAATGAATAATCCATTACCTCCAGTTCATTTAAAAGATATAGTTGGTCCATTAAGTAAAGCACAAGCAGAACAGGCTAGACAAGCACGAATTAGTAAGTTTGATAACAAGAAAGAACCTTTAATGATAGAAGAGGAAGTATTACCAAAATTTACGAAAGAAGAATTAGATAGTTATAAAAAATATTTTCAACAAGTAGAACCAGTAGTTGAGGAAGAAAATAATAAATCAAGTAATCAAGGAGACTCACCAGAATTAATAGCCTTAAAATCAAAATTGAAAGATAGAAATTTCAAAAGAAAAGATATGGTTAATTTATTAAGTAAAAATGGTATTACAAAAAAAGATGGACTTAAATATCATATAGGTGATGGGTATGTAAATCTTGGATCAAAATGGACAACTAAGACAGCATTAACAGAGCATATATTAACTGAGTTTAACGCAGGAAGAATAACAAAACTCTAATTAATATTTACGGGATATTTTTTGTAAAATTGCCCAAACTATTCTGAGAATATTAAATAATCTATATATTTTAATTTTTTTAAAGACTTTTAGTGAATTTTTAAAAAAATATCCCATTAAATATAGTGTTCAAAAATAATATCTAAGTATTATATAATGAGTATTACTATTAAGCATAATAAAAAGCCAAATCTTCCTGTATGTGAGATGGTTTGTGATAAGAAGATACACCCAAAATTAGACCGTTTTGAATTGACCAAATTCCTCAATAACCATTCTTGTAATTTAATAATTGGACGTCCAATGAGTGGTAAAACAAATTTAATATATCAATTAATGAAAAGTATTACTAATAAATGTTATGATAAAATCTTTGTCTTTCAGCCTCAAAAATCAAGAGAATCAATGAAAGACCCTATATTTTCTAAACTTCCATCTGATCAATGTTATGATGAATTAACTTTTGAAAATTTAGAATATGTTGATGATAATTTAGATGAAGGAAATAACTGTATAATTTTTGATGATCAAGGGGCATACCTAAAGAACCTAGACATAAAGAATTTATTAAAAACTATGGTAATGAATAGAAGGCACAAACATATTAGTATTTATTTCATAACACAAACATATTATTCACTACCGAAAGAGATAAGAAAATTATGTTCAAATTTGTTTGTATTTAAGGTAGCAAAAGATGAATTAAATACAATTTATGATGAACTAATAGAACATAAAAAACAATACATTGATGAAATAGTTAAAATAATCTTTGATAAAAAGTATAATTACATGTTTATTAATACTGATTCACAAAGGATCTTCAAAAATTTTGATGAACTATTAATTGAGGATGAATAAAAAAATATCTAGATTATAATATATGAAAGGAGAAATTTACAATTTTGTATTATTTTCAGATGTTGGAACAGGTTCAAGTGTTGCTAATAAATATTTTTTTATTGATTGGAATAGATTGCCAGATTCTAGGTATAAATTAACATTTGCTTTTACATCGTCAACTGTTGTCTTATCTACAACTTTTGAGGCTATGTTATATATTTCAGAATTAGGATGTGTAAATAATACTATCGTATTTGATCCATCTGGTGTCAAGGCTTTAAATCAAGGATTTATTGGTATCCTTCGTGATTCTACTAATGCAGCATATATTCAAGCAAATGTTATTGATAATCCACCATCATTTTTAAGAAATAGACCAACATCAAATCAAATTAATATTAGAATTCATGAAAATTTATCAACACAAGGAACTGATTATACACCATTACCAACTCGTTATACTTTAATCTTATCTTTTGAACAATTAGATGAAGATTCTGGAAATAAATGTTAAATAAAAATTATTTTATTATCTATATTAATATATAATAAAATATGAGTTCTTCAAGTGGAAGTCAATATTATACAAAGTCAATGAATGGAGTCATTAGTTTTGATGATGGAAATGGAACAATAATAGAAGATGATGCAATAACAACAGGTAATATAACATGTAATACACTTACAGCATATTCAAATATTAATACTTCAACTTTAAATGTAGATTTTATAGGTAAAAGTGCGAATGCATATTTAACAATGCTTAGTGATACTACCTTTAATAATAAACTTTATGCTAGTAGTATCTGGGGTTCAGGTGGATCTGCAATAACATTGAATAATAATAGTCGTATAGTAGGTTCATTAGATCTTACAAGTGGATTAACTACTAAATATGTTGAAGGAATAGGTGGTTCAACTCCACAACCACTTACATTAGGTCAAGATAATAATTTTACATCTGAAATTAATATTGGTAGAGCAGCATTTACAGCAGGAGGATATACTTTTCCAGCAATACCACCAAGAACATCTTTTTATGCTATTGGAAATAATGATATAGCAAATAAATTATACGTTGATAATGCAACAGCAGGAACTAATATTTTATCTTTATCAAATACTTTTACTGGTACTACTAATACATTTAATAATACAATCAAAACTAATAATATACAAGAATTAACATTAGGAGGTGTAGTTAATTTATATAATAAGTTAGCATCTAGTACTCAAATTAATATTGCTAGTGATGCAACAAATATGTATAATGGACCTATATATATAGCATGTGGTAACGGTATTCAGTCTGCATCTGTAGATATATTGACAAGTCCAAATACATCAAATCCATATTTACAAGCTCTTAATTTGTGTTCTGCTACTGGAATAATAACTTTATGTAATAGTATTAAAATTGGTGCAGACCAATTTTTTGTTTCTTCTCCTAATCTAGCGAATAGTAAAGATATTTTTAAAAGTACAACTGGTAAAATTACACTTGGTGGAAGTGGTCAAATCGCTATAGGTTCTAACTTATTAATTCAAACAAATACGATAACAGCAAGTACGTTAACTAATACACAAGAAATATTTAAAACAACAACTGGTAATATTACACTTGGTAGTACTGGTAAAATTAATATTGGGGATAGTGTATCAGTAACAAGTAAAACTATTGATACAATTGCTTCTACTGATACAATAAGTTTATTTAATACTATTACAACAGGTGCAATTAATACATGTACAAATTTAGTTTTATCTAATAATAATTACAATTGTTCTGGTATTAATGATATAGTGAGAATACTTGAAAAAATAACTACTGGTACTATCTATCTCGCAAATGGTTTATCAACTGGTTTTTTATATTTGTGTAGTGGTAGTTTTGTATTTAAGGTAAATTCTATAGCATCTGGAGCAGTTAGTAGTATAACAAATTTATTCACTAATATTACAACTGGAACAGTTAATTTTGCGACTGGAATTACAACTGGAACTATAAATATTGGAACAACTGCGATGACATCAGGAAATATAAATATTGGAACTACAGGTATGACAGGAGCAACAAAAATAAATGGTAGACTTCAATTTGGAACATCTCAAATCGCAGGTTATACAAGTTATGTTAGTACTAGTGCGAATTATAATGTTCCAACAACTATAAATAATGAATTTTTTGTATATTGTACAGGGTCAACAGCACATTCAATTTATTTACCTGCATATATTACTGGTCAAAAAATTTATATAAGAAATGCAATAGGTGGAAATCAAATAAATAATGTAACCGCACAAACAGGACAAAGTATTATTTTACCAGCAGGTGGTTTAGGTCAAACTTATACAATGCCAAATAATTCTGGATTAATGCTATATTGTGATGGATCAGTATGGATAGTTATGTTAAAATATTAGTTTAAAAGAAAGAATAATATAGCCCGAAAGTAAAAATCCATTAATTAGATTGAAATTATTATTCTTCTTCTTATTCTTTTTCATCATCATGATCTAAAAAAATAAACCATCATCTTATTCTATTCTCTACTACTTT
>Ga0136641_1000832_pt1 | contig 13049 bp, 17 predicted proteins | sample EliLak1302023Y_FD_115312 | JGI IMG/M metagenome (GOLD analysis project Ga0136641, IMG submission 115312) | Freshwater microbial communities from Elizabeth Lake, Yosemite National Park, California, USA - 13020-23Y | ecosystem: Environmental > Aquatic > Freshwater > Lake ...
CAGAGATTGCGATAACTTCCGCACCGGCGCGTTCATATGCCTTTGGTGCCACACGTGAAGCTGCACCATTTGCACAATCCACCACAACTTTTATACCAGTGAGGTTGGCAGTAAGCGAGGAGAGTAGGTGGAAGATATATCGTTCTGCTGCGCTCTCATCAAGAACAACGCGACCAACATCGCCACCAAGTGGACGCTCCCACTTCTCTTGCAATCGAGCTTCGATCTTCGCTTCAAGAGCGTCGTCGAGTTTTCCGCCACCTTTAGCGAAGAATTTAATTCCATTGTCTGGCATCGGATTATGTGAGGCGCTCATCATGACGCCAAGGTCCGCGCCGGTTTCAGCGACGAGATAGGCGATAGCTGGTGTCGGAAGTATCCCAACGCGATAAACATCAACGCCGGCACTCGCTAACCCAGCGATGACAGCAGCTTCAAGGAATTCACCCGAAGCGCGAGAATCTTGCCCAATGATTGCCTTGGGGCGATGACCAGCGAAGGCCCCAATTTCACCAAGAATATGAGCAGCTGAGACGGCGAGCTCTAACGCGAGTTCAGCGGTGAGGTCGCGGTTGGCCAAACCCCGAACACCATCGGTGCCAAAGAGAGCCATTTATCTTTCCAATCCAAGCAGGGTGTGCAGGAAGTGTAAGAAAGAAATTAACGCTTTGAGTATTGTGAACGCTTACGGGCCTTCTTAAGGCCGTACTTCTTGCGCTCGATAACACGTGGATCACGGGTAAGAAAACCAGCCTTCTTCAATGAAGGACGGTTTGCATCGCGATCAATCTCGTTAAGTGCACGAGCAATTCCTAAACGAAGTGCACCAGCTTGACCTGATATGCCACCACCGTTAATTCGTGCAAAGACGTCATAAGCACCTTCGGCACCGACGGTGCGGAACGGCTCAGAGATGAGTTGCTGGTGAACTTTATTTGGGAAGTAAACAGCAAGCTCCTTGCCATTAACGACCCACTTGCCAGAACCTGGAATTAAGCGAACTCGAGCAACTGCTTCTTTACGACGACCTGTACCGCCACCTGGTGCCTTGATCGAAGGGCGGTTGGTTGCTGCAGCTGGTGTGCTACTGGTGTAAGAAGTGAGGAGTTCATCCTGAGAATCCAGGGCATCAACAGTTGTTTCGAGATCGGACATGTTTATAGGCTCCTATTAATTCTTCACGATTTGAGAAATTTGGCTAAATTCAAAGGCCGTTGGATTCTGAGCGGCGTGCGGATGTGTTGGACCCGCGTAGACCTTCAGCTTTGTTCCAACTTGGCGACCGAGCTTGTTCTTTGGAATCATTCCTAGGATCGCTTTTTCAACGACACGCGTTGGATCCTGGTTGATGAGATCTGCATAGACGATAGAAGTCATTCCACCTGGGAAACCAGAGTGATGATGTGCATATTTCTGAGCTGCCTTTTGGCCGGTCAAAACAATCTTCTCGGCATTGATGACGATGACAAAGTCACCCATATCAATATGAGGTGCAAAAGTTGTCTTATGCTTCCCGCGAAGCAGCACTGCTGCATGTGAGGCGAGGCGACCGAGTACTACGCCTTCTGCATCGATGACATGCCACTTACGAGTAGTAGCTTGATCACCAGCCTTCGGTGTAAATGTGCGCACGAGGTCTTCTCCTTATTTTTTTAAATTGCCTTAAAGTGTCTTAACTGGGGACTGATCTGAACTAATTGGAACCGAGCTGAATAACGGTAGAAAGAAATGCCTGCAATAGAGGTATTTCTTGCGAAGCAAGAGGTGAAGATTACCCGTCAAAGCGCTCTCGGGTCAAAATAGGTCTGGCGCTGGGTTTAGCGCTTTTTAAGGGTAAATCCAGCGGGACATTTCGGTGCCAGCCCCCGGATGAGCTTCACAGAAGCTCCTTTGGTACAGGTAATCGTTTTCTGAATCACACTGACCCCTGGCTTTAGGACGAGCGGTGGTGGAGTCGAAGCTATTGGAGTTGGGGTGGGAGTTGGGGTGGGAGTTGGGGTGGGAGTTGGGGTGGGAGTTGGGGTGGGAGTTGGGGTGGGAGTTTGCGACACCATGGGAGTCACCACAGTTGTAGCTCGGGCTAATTGAGCGATTGCAGATGCGAGCGAACTCTTCCAGCCGGTGGAAATGTATGAAGCGCCAGAGACACCGCTAATTTTTGCACTCTGCGCAGTAAGTGCTTCGGTGATCAGGATTGGGAGCGCGTAATTTGTATATGAAGCATTTGAACCGTGATCAGAGACTTTAGGAGTGTCAATCTTCGTTATTCGACCCGTGTTATCGACGGTGATCTGGACTTGAACAATTCCGTAGCCGTAATCAATCGGATCGCCCAGGTAGATTGTAGAAGCGTGAGCAAGATCAGGAATCGAAGCAATGGTTGATGCACCGACAGCGGTGAGTACCGCAACCTGCAAGCGCTTATTCACTTGCTTCATTTAAACTCTCATCTCTTCGGGAAAGTGTCGCTTCGATCCGAGCCAGCAAATCTTCATCTCGTGGATAATCTACCTGCATCAAGGTTAAGCCACAGGCTGGAAAGACGTACGAGTCAGAGACCCGAGACTTTGCTGTGAGAATATCTTTCATCCAACTAACGGGATAGCGAGACTCCCCTACGCAGACCGCAGCGCCGATGAGATTGCGGACCATATTCCAACCAAAGGCATCCGCTGATAGTTCTGCGATAACAAAACCATCGCCATCTCGGCTCCACTCAAATCGTCGTAATTCGCGGATTGTCGTGCTGTATGGGCGGTAGCGGCAGAAGGTCGCAAAGTCATGCTGGCCTAGCATTTGTTGGCTCGCCTCATTCATAAGATCAAGATCGAGTTCTCTAAACCAGGTCGTTGAATCCAATCGCTGCAGAGGTGAAAGAACGCGATTGTTGTCGAGAATTTTGTAACGATAATGACGCGCCGCCGCAGAAAACCGCGCATGGAAATTTGCCGGCGCTTCTACAACAGAATTAATCCGAATATCACGGCTCAAAATCTGATTAATTCTGAAGAAGAAATTTTCAATATCCCACTCAGTTTCATCTGGGCGATAGCGTGAGACATCTGGCTGGGCAGGAATATCCACATGAATTATTTGATGGCGGGCATGCACTCCGGCATCGGTTCGACCTGCAACAACAGTATTAACTTTATGGCGGGTCATACGAGAGAGCGCATCTTCGATCTCTGATTGAATCGTTCGCTGATCTGGTTGTTTTGCCCAGCCCGCAAAGTTTGTTCCATCGTAAGAGAGATCAATCTTTAAACGACGAAACCCACTCTCGGGATTGAGAGTGGGTTGCGCCATAATGCAGAAAGGTTAGACGAGCTCGATAACTGCCATTGGAGCGTTATCGCCGTTACGTGGGCCAACCTTGGTTATACGTGTGTAGCCACCATCGCGAGTTGCGAAACGTGGCCCGATCTCAGTAAAGAGTGTGTGTACGACGCTCTTGTTCTGGATTGTTTGCATAACACGACGGCGAGCTGCAAGATCTCCAGCCTTTGCGGCGGTGATGAGCTTTTCGGCTACTGGACGTAAGCGCTTCGCTTTTGTTTCAGTTGTCGTGATGCGGCCATGTTCAAAGAGCTGCTCAGCAAGGGTGCCCAGCAACAATCTTTCATGTGCTGGTCCACTTCCGAGACGAGGACCTCTACTTGGTGTTGGCATGATTTACTCCCTTGGCCCGTGAGCCTTAGACGTTCTCTGATTCGACGAGTTCATCGTCAAGATCAGTTCCGTAGTTTTGATGTTTGGTTGGATCAAATCCGATTGGGCTATCCTTAAGTTGAAGTCCCATAGAGTGAAGTTTTGCCTTTACCTCATCGATGGACTTCGACCCAAAGTTGCGAATGTCGAGAAGATCAGCTTCTGATCGACCAACGAGTTCGCCGACAGAATGGATTCCTTCACGCTTCAAGCAGTTATATGAACGAACTGTGAGATCAAGATCTTCGATAGGAAGAGCGAGATCTGCAGCGAGCGCAGCATCTTGGATGCTAGGTCCCATTTCGACGCCCTCAACATTGACATTCAATTCACGAGCCAGGCCGAAGAGCTCGACGAGGGTTCTGCCTGCCGATGCCATTGCATCTGAAGGTGACATTGACTTCTTTGTTTCAACATCGACGATCAAGCGATCAAAGTCTGTGCGCTGCTCAACGCGAGTAGCCTCAACTTTGTAGGTGACGCGCAGTACTGGTGAATAGATTGAGTCGACCGGAATGCGACCGATATCTCCGCCAGCCTGCTTATTTGAAACAGCTGTGACATATCCACGACCGCGCTCAATGGTGAGTTCTACTTCGAACTTAGCCGATGAGTTCAGGGTGGCAATATGGAGATCAGGGTTGTGAATTTGAATTCCGGCAGGAGCGGCAACATCTGCGCCAGTGACGGTTCCGTCGCCATTCTTGCGAATGTAAATAAGGACCGGCTCATCGCTATCGGATGAGATCACGAGGTTCTTGATGTTTAAGACGATCTCAGTGAGATCCTCCTTCACACCTTCGAGCGTGGTGAACTCATGGAGCGCACCATTCACGCGAATGCTAGTTACAGCTGCACCTGGGATCGAAGAGAGCAGGGTGCGACGTAATGAGTTTCCAAGGGTGTAGCCAAAACCAGGCTCAAGCGGTTCAATGATGAAACGTGAGCGAAATTCTGAGACTACTTCTTCACTAAGGATGGGGCGTTGTGCAATAAGCACTTATTTCCTCCGTACGTTGGGGAGATCCACTATTTGATCTCCGTTTTACTGAAATGGTTAGGAACTATTACTTGCTGTAAAGCTCGACGATAAGTTGCTCTTGAATCAGAGTGTCAATAACTGCACGGTTTGGAGCACCGTGAACCAAGATTCGCATCTTTGCTCCGACAACTTCCATCCATGCTGGTACTGATTTTTCACCAAGTTCGGCGCTTGCGACGATAAATGGTGTGAGATCAAGAGATGCTGGAACGACATCGATTACATCCATTGGAGTGACGCGGAATGAAGGAATGTTGACCTTCTTACCGTTGACCATGAAGTGTTGATGACGGACAAGCTGACGCGCCATATCGCGGCTCTTTGCAAAGCCAGCACGATAAACGACGTTATCAAGACGAGTCTCAAGGATGATGAGCAAGTTCTCACCGGTCTTACCCTGAAGGCGGTTAGCCTCTTCGTAGTAACCACGGAACTGCTTCTCTAGAACGCCATACATACGCGCACACTTCTGCTTTTCGCGCATTTGTAAGAGGTACTCAGATTCCTTTGAGCGACCACGGCCATGCTGACCTGGTGGGTATGGGCGTGATTCGATCGGACACTTTGGACCATCGCACTTAGAGCCCTTGAGAAAGAGCTTTACTTTTTCGCGACGGCAGCGCTTACAATCTGCTCCGGTATAACGAGCCATTTATTCTCTTCCTTCCTTAAACTCGACGTGGCTTGGGTGGGCGGCAACCGTTGTGTGGGGCTGGAGTGACATCAGAGATGGCTCCAACTTCCAAACCAGCGGCCTGCAATGAACGGATAGCGGTTTCGCGACCTGAACCAGGTCCCTTAACAAAGACATCAACCTTCTTGAGGCCATGCTCTTGGGCACGACGTGCTGCGGCTTCGGCTGCAAGCTGAGCTGCAAAGGGTGTTGATTTACGTGAACCCTTAAAGCCAACCTGACCTGCCGATGACCAAGCGATAACAGCGCCACTTGGATCGGTGATTGAGATGATCGTGTTATTGAAGGTGCTCTTAATGTGAGCTTGTCCCGCAACAATATTCTTCTTCTCTTTTTTACGAATCTTAACTTTGCCCTTACCTGCGGCAACTTTTGATTTAGGAGCGGCCATTGTTACTTAGTCTCCTTCTTCTTACCAGCAATTGCCTTACGAGGGCCCTTACGTGTGCGAGCATTTGTATGAGTTCGCTGACCACGCACAGGAAGTCCCTTGCGGTGACGGATACCTTGGTAGCTCTGGATTTCAACCTTGCGACGGATATCGCCGGCAATCTCTCGGCGAAGGTCACCTTCGATTTTGTAATTTGCTTCGATATATTCACGAAGCTTTGCCAATTCTGGCTCTTGAAGATCCTTAACGCGGGTATCTGGGTTAACGCCGGTCGCAGCGAGTGTTGCATGCGCGCGCGTTAATCCAATCCCGAATACATAGGTGAGTGCTATCTCTACACGCTTTTCACGTGGGAGATCAACACCGACTAGACGTGCCATATCTCGTACCCTTTTCTTTAATCCGAAAGGTCCTTCGCAGCGCCTCCTGTTGGGTAACAGGCTCTGGCCTTCCGGTCCAGAGGTCCGATCCGAAGATCAGTCGCGCCACGCGTTCTTAAATTTGGGAATTAACCCAAAGTTGCTAGCTTTTTTCTGTTATTTATCCTTGACGCTGCTTATGACGAAGATTGTCGCAAATAACCATGACGCGACCGTTACGACGAATGACTTTGCACTTGTCGCAAATCTTCTTCACGCTTGGCTTAACCTTCACGATTTTCCTCTTTCACTAAATTCAGTAAATTCTTTTAGGTCTGATCTTTACTTGTAACGATATGTAATACGTCCCCGTGTGAGGTCATATGGACTCAGCTCTACAATCACACGATCTTCGGGCAAGATACGAATGTAGTTCTGTCGCATCTTTCCGCTGATGTGTGCAAGTACAACGTGTCCGTTAGTGAGCGTTACTTTAAACATTGCGTTCGGTAAAGCCTCAGCCACGACGCCCTCGATCTCGATTGCGCCATCTTTCTTAGCCAAGCAGTACCTACTTTTCTGTTAAGAGTTGTTCTCACTGGTCGTGCAGAATCGCCGCCTATTTCTAGGCAGAGGGGAAGGCTACCGATATCCAAGCCATAGGGGAAATCAGCCCCCTTATACTCCGGGGGTGGCCAGAACCCTCGATTATTCGCACGCGTCGCACTCATCGCCCTCAGGGCACTCAGGGCACTCAGGGCACTTAGGGCACTTAGGGCACTAATGAGACTCTTCCTCGATGGTGCGGTGATCTTCTCACCCGGGGCACCACTGCGCTTACATGCCCTGATCGAAGATGGGCGATTCGTCGCCTTTGGCGCTGAGGCGACCGATCTCTTCGATCCCACCGAGGACGCCCGATTAGCGCTCGCTGGCTCCTTTATAGCGCCGGCATTTGGAGATGGGCATGCCCATCCGCTCTTCGCTGGACGAGAAGCGAGCGGACCCGCCATCACTGGGCTCACATCCATCCAGGAGATTCAGGCAGAACTTCTTCGCTATGCGAAGGAGAACCCACTTGGTTGGATCGTAGGTGGTGCATATGAGGCGGCACTCATCGACGGTGGAGATTTTGATGCCCAATGGATTGATCAGGTAGTGAGAGATCGACCAGTTTTACTCCACGCCGTAGATCACCACACGATCTGGGTGAACACCAAGGCGTTAGAAATTGCGGGCATCACAGCCCAGACGATTGATCCTGTTGGTGGAAGTATTGCGCGACGAAGTGATGGTTCACCCAAAGGAACGTTGCGCGAACCGGCTGCAATAAATCTTGTACTTTCAAAGGTACCGCCCCGAACTATGGATCAAGAAGTTGACGCACTCGGATATGCCTCTCGAAAATACCTGGCATCTGGTGTCACTTTTGCAACTGATTCGTGGCTAGTAGAAGGTATGGCAGAGATTTATCTCGCAGCGCTCAATCGCGGCGTACTTCAGATTGATATGAATCTGGCATTTCTTGTCACTCCAGAACAATGGCGCGAAGAGAGCGAACGAATCATCAACGAACGCGCACTTTTCAAAGGTATCAACGAAATTAACGCATCAGCGGTGAAATTCCTTGCTGATGGTGCACTCTCGAGTGGGACAGCGGCACTTATCGATGAGTACGACGACCAACCTGGATATTCAGGGATAAAGATCTGGAGCGACGAAGAACTAAATGACGCTCTCCAGCACTTTGATCTTTTAAAATTTCAAGTACATATCCATGCAATAGGTGATGCAGCAGTCCGACAAGCTCTCGATGCGATTGAAGTGATGCAAGATAAAAACCCTGTCTGGGATCGTCGACCAGTGATCGTGCACGCACAATTAATTAGCGAGATCGACCTCCCCCGCTTTGCACAGCTCGGAGTAATCGCAAATCTGCAGCCGTTATGGATGCATCTTGACCCTATGAATAAGGAGTTGATAGCGCCTCGAATTGGCACTCGGAACGATCTTCAATACCGGGTGCGCGATATGGTTGAAGCAGGCGTAACCATCGCCTTCGGATCAGATTGGCCGGTCACAAGTGAGAACCCACTTTTAGCTCTCGCCGTTCCAGTGCATCGGAGCAAGCCTGGAAGTAGCGACCCAGCGTGGTCGTCTGAACAGAGTATTGAGCTCGAACAATCGTGGGCCTTTTATACCTCAGCTGTTGCCTATCAAAACTTCCGCGAGAACGATCTAGGAAAATGTGAAATCGGAGCGATGGCAGACTTCATAATTCTTAGTAAAAGCCCATTTGAACTATCTCCGCGTGAGGTTCATACAATTACCATCGACGCTATTTATAAAGCGGGCAAAAAAATTAATTGAGGAGATCAGAGATCTCTACACCCAACGCACCAAGTCGAGCTCTGCCACCATCGAGCGCGGTCAAGACAAATGGTCTTCCATCCGGCAGTAGCGCAAAGGTATGTTCGAAATGTGAACCATTGCTCTTATCAATAGAGACAACGGTCCAATCATCAGAGAGCACCTTTGTTGTTGCAGAACCCCGAGTGATCATGGGTTCAATTGCGAGCGCAATTCCAATCTGTAGCTCTGGGCCAAAGCCAGCTCGTCCAAAATTAAGTACATGTGGTTCTTGATGCATCTCAGTACCAATTCCATGGCCACCATACTCGCGCAAAATTCCGTACTTACCTTGAGATTCGATGTATAACTGAATGGCCTCTGATATATCAGTGAGATGTCCGCCTACCTTCGCTGCCGCGATTCCACGCCACATCGATTCATCACAGGTCGACATCAATTTCTCATCTGCCGGATCGACCGCTCCGACTCCAAAACTGATTGCCGAATCGCCATGCCAACCATCAACAATTGCCCCGAAATCAATCGAAAGTAGATCGCCATCTTGAAGCGGGCGTTCATTAGGAATGCCATGCACGACTTCTTGGTTAACTGATGCGCAGAGCACATTTGGATAGCCGTGATAGCCAAGGAAAGAGGGAGTAGCTCCACGATCTTTCAGATGTTGCGCCGCAATTGCATCGAGTTCAAGAGTGGTTACCCCGACCTTTGCTGCCGCCTTCATAAGCAGGAGCGCTTCGCCGACAATGATTCCAGCCTCGCGCATCTTCCGCAGTTGATCGAGTGATTTAATCTGAATAGCCATCGACTAGCCCATTAATGTAGATCGGATGCGCTGAGTGCAGCAATTGCACGCTGAGAAATTTCGGCGACTTCGCCAGTTGCGGCAATGGTGATCAAGAGCCCCCGCGTGCGATAGAAATCAATAATCGGTTTCGTTTGTTCGGCATAGACGTCGAGCCGGCGGGAGATAACAGCTTCAGAGTCATCCTCGCGCTGATACAGCTCACCCTGACATTTATCACAGATGCCTGCATTAGCTGGCTGCTCATAGTGAAGATGAAAGGAGGCGCTGCAGTTACGACAGGTTCGACGACCCGATAAGCGGGCGATGATCTCGCTATCGTCGAGAGCTAGCTCTAAAACAGCGCCAAGTGGGGTCTCAGACTTTGCCAGTAGCTGCTCTAGCACTTCGGCCTGTGCGACGTTGCGAGGAAAGCCATCGAGGAGAAAGCCGTTACGGGCATCATCGTGGGTTAGGCGATCAGCAACCATCTCATTTGTTACCGAATCTGGGACGAGTTCGCCACGATCAACATATGACTTTGCAAGGAGACCAAGCTCGGTCTCATTCTTCATGTTAGCTCTAAAAATATCGCCCGTTGAGATATGCGGGAGATGAAAATGAGCTGCGAGATGAACTGCCTGCGTTCCCTTACCAGCCCCCGGAGGTCCGACGAGGATAAAACGCATTAGCGCAAGAAGCCTTCGTATGAACGTTGTTGCAGCTGAGATTCAATCTGCTTAGCAGTATCAAGACCCACTCCGACCACGATCAGAATCGCAGTTCCACCAAAGGGGAAGTTCTGTGAGGCGTTGAAGAGAATGAGGGCAATGATCGGAATAATTGCGACGAATGCTAGGTAAATCGATCCCGGTGCAGTGATTCGCGAGAGCACATATTGAAGATATTCCGAGGTTGGCTTTCCAGCACGAATACCAGGAATAAACCCACCGTACTGCTTCATATTATCTGCAACTTCATCAGGGTTAAATGTGATTGCTACATAGAAGTAGGTGAAGAAAATGATGAGCGATGCATAGGCGATGATATAAATCGGGTGATCGCCCTTGACAAGATTCTGCTGAATCCAGACCGCCCACTTCGCCTTAGAGCCAGAGAAGTTAACGATCAATGATGGAATATAGAGAAGTGAGGATGCGAAGATCACGGGAATAACACCAGCTTGGTTCACCTTGATTGGAATATAAGTGCTCGTTCCGCCATATGACTGGCGGCCAACTTGGCGTTTCGCATATTGAACAGGAATGCGACGCTGTGCTTGTTCAACAAAGACCACTGCTGCGACGACGCAGATTCCAACCGCCAAGACGAAGAGGAAGGCGAAGAGACCCTTCTGGAGTTTTATCGACCAGAGTTGGGTTGGGAAACCAGCGGCAATAGATGTAAAGATCAAGATTGACATGCCATTACCGACGCCGCGATCTGTGATTAATTCACCGAGCCACATGATGACAGAGGTACCCGCTGTCATCACGAAGACCATGGTGACGATTCGTTGCCATGATGCATCGGGGATAATTGCATAGGCACAGCCACTAAAGAGACGTCCAGGTGTACGAGCAACGGCGATCAAGCCCGTTGATTGAAGAATAGCTAGGCCGATAGTGAGGTAACGGGTGTACTGCGTAAGTTTCGCCGTGCCGCTCTGTCCCTCATTCTTAAGAGTTTCAAAGCGCGGGATAACGACGGTGAGAAGCTGAATAATAATAGAGCTGGTGATGTAGGGCATGATGCCAAGTGCAAAAACCGAGAGATGAAGAAGAGCACCACCACTGAAGAGGTTAACGAGGCCGAATAATCCGCCGTTATTCACTGATTTCAAGCACTGCTGCACATTTTTATACGAAACACCCGGTGTTGGGACGATCGAACCGAAACGGAAGAGCCCCATGATCGCCATGGTGAAGAAAATCTTCTTGCGCAAGTCAGGTGTCTTAAAGGCCTTTGCGAACGCTGAAAGCATTTTCTCTCCTTCTAATTACAGTCGAAATAAGTCGTCACTCTCAGTCCCCTGCAAGGGAGACTGAGAAGTTAGAGCGAATTAAAGTTTAGTAGCCGATCCCCCCGCTGCCGAGATCTTCTCGACCGCAGAAGCAGAGAACCCGTGAGCGGTGATATTCACCTTGACGGTGATCTCGCCATTTCCGAGAACCTTGATGGGATAGCTATCGCGCACTGCACCCTTTGCAATGAGATCTTCCACTGTAACAGTGCCACCCTTTGGATAGAGGGCATTGATGGTAGAAACATTCACTGGCTGGTACTCCACGCGCTCTGGGTTTTTAAAACCACGGAGCTTTGGAAGACGCATGACGAGTGGGAGCTGACCGCCTTCGAAGCCGGCACGAACTGTGTTACGAGCACGAGTTCCCTTGCCGCCACGACCTGCAGTCTTTCCCTTTGATGCCTCACCACGTCCCTTTCGGGTACGTGCCTTCTTTGCACCAGGGGCTGGACGAAGATGATGAACTTTTAGAACCATTTTTATTCGACCTCCTCAACGGCGACCATGTGACGTACAGCAACGACCATTCCACGAATCTCGGGACGATCTTCCTTAACGACAACATCACCGATTCGCTTAAGACCAAGTGAACGCAGGGTCTCGCGGTGCTCAGGACGAGCTCCGACCTTAGAACGAAGTTGGGTAACTTTTAAACGTGGCATCTTATGCACCTACCGATGCTGCGATAGCGCGAACAATTGCCGCTGGTGCGACATCCTCGAGCGGACGGCCACGACGAGCTGCGATCGCTTGTGGAGCCTCAAGCGCCTTAAGCGCTGCTGCAGTTGCATGGACCATATTGATGGGGTTAGAAGAGCCAAGTGACTTGGTCAAAACATCCTGGATTCCTGCGCACTCAAGCACGGCACGGACAGGTCCGCCCGCGATAACTCCAGTACCGGCAGATGCTGGGCGAAGGAGTACGACGCCGGCCGCTGCTTCACCTTGCACTGGGTGAGGGATTGTTCCATTAAGAATTGGGACCTTGAAGAATTGCTTCTTCGCATCTTCAACGGCCTTGGCGATAGCTTGGGGAACTTCCTTCGCCTTGCCGTAACCGATGCCGATCGTTCCCTTTTGATCTCCGACGACAACAAGAGCTGTGAAGGAGAAGCGACGCCCACCCTTAACAACCTTTGCTACGCGGTTGATGAAGACGACGCGCTCTGTGTAAGGAGACTTCTCTTTTTCGGGGGCGCCATCGCGACGATCGCGACGGGGGCCGCGGTTATCGCTCTTGCCCTCTTCGCGTGGAGCGCGAGTGGATGTAGCTGGTGCAGCTGAAGAGTTAGCTGTAGGGGCTGCCATTAGAAGTCCAATCCATTCTCGCGTGCACTATCTGCAAGAGCAGCAATGCGACCGTGGTACTTGCTTCCACCGCGGTCAAAGACCACTGTGGAAATTCCCTTTTCTTTTGCGCGCTTAGCGACGAGTTCACCGACGACACGAGCCTTTGCGCTCTTGTCACTTGAAGAGTCCCCGCGAAGATCGGCTTCCATTGTCGATGCAGATACCAAGGTCTGGCCGATAGCGTCATCAATTACCTGGGCAACCAAGTGACGAGATGAACGTGACACCACAAGGCGAGGACGAGCGGCGGTACCGACGACCTTCTTGCGGACACGGAAGTGACGACGACGGCGTGCATTCTGTGATGAGCCTTTAACAACTTTTA
>Ga0136641_1000834_pt1 | contig 13028 bp, 10 predicted proteins | sample EliLak1302023Y_FD_115312 | JGI IMG/M metagenome (GOLD analysis project Ga0136641, IMG submission 115312) | Freshwater microbial communities from Elizabeth Lake, Yosemite National Park, California, USA - 13020-23Y | ecosystem: Environmental > Aquatic > Freshwater > Lake ...
CTTGTAAACCATGTCTGCGTAGCTGATCCAACATGTTCAAATACATCCTTACTTGTAAACCATGTCTGCGTACCTGATCCAACATGTTCAAATACATCCTTACTTGTAAATCATGTCTGTGTGGCTGTCAGCTCTGCCACAGGAGATGGCGAAAATGCTAAAAAAGATCCAACTTCTGATCCAACTCCACCAACAACACGTGAAACTAATAACCCGGATAGCAATTTTGTACCGGGAGCTCCAAGTGCACCTCAGCCTGGTGCCCCTAAAGCCGTAAAAGAATCACTCGTGGTTAGAAGCCCGATCACTTCAAACAGCACAGAGAGTTCAACCAACAAGTTTCTAAAGAATGCTTCAAACCTTAAGTCCTACTTAGCCGGTAATAGTTATACCAAGGTAACTACTTCAGGCACCATAAAGTCATTTGCTCAGCCTAAAAATGGTTCAGTTGTAAATGTTTCAGGTGAGCTGCGATTCACTCCAGATGCAAAGTTCAAAGGTCTGACAAGTTTCACTTACACATCCGTCAATGCTGCAGGTGAAACTGAGATCCATGAAGTACAGATCACTGTTGAAAATAAAGCCCCACTCCTGATGAGTGCTTTAGAAAGCCCAACTAAATCTGAGGAAGCGGCTTGGACAACAACGGATAAGAGTTTAACTTTTACATCCCTTGATCCAAACGGTGATTCCTACAAAGTAAAAATCGGAGTTCCTAATAAAGATGTGCGCGTCAACCTTTCGGGGGGAAAGTTGACCATGGTTGCTCCGCAAGGCTTCAGTGGAAATGTTGATGTCGATATAACAGCTGCCGATAATGACAATGGAATCACGGTCATCACTGCACGATTTGTTGTTAATCCAGTAGCAGCTACCGGAACTTCATTATTAACAGTGAGCAAAGAACTCCATGTTCAAAGCGGCCTGAATCAGATGTTTGAATTCGCATCCATTGTGAGCTTTAAAAAATCAGCTAATGCAACGGGTTTAGCTCTTGCAGTAAATGGCATCGATCAGGGCTATCAAAGCGATCACAATGCAAAAGTTGTTTTGCCAGAACCCGTTGGAACGAAAGACAACTTAATGATGAAGATGCTTGGCAATGATTCAACCGAATCTAAAAGCGTCAAGGTGCCGGTAACTGTGGCTTCGGGTGTCCCTGTAGCTCATGTGAACTTTGATAATGATTCATGGGCTCTGACCGCAGGTGCGCGGACGATCCTGGATGAGTTAGCTGCAGCTGCAGCCCACTTAAATGTGAGCGCCTTTGATTTAGTTGGCCACCCCGATGCCAATATCGGCAAAAATGCCAACCAAACTCTTTCGGATAAGCGGGCCGCAGCGGTGAAGGCTTATTTGCTCGCGGCTATGAAGGCCGATGGAATGTCTGGGGTTACTCTCAAGGTTGCGGGAAAGTCAGATTCCCAGCCCATAGCCTCGAATAAGAGCGCGGGCGGCCTAGCCCAAAATCGCCGCGTAGATATCTCACTGCCTACCCCTTAAGCCCACACACAACGCCTTGCGCTCGCCCACGGGGCTGAGGGCTAGCCCCGACACTCCCTAAAGAACCAGTTTGCCTACTCAACAGGTAAAGCCTCAAGAAATGCTTTATAGTTCCCACTATATGTAGGGGTCGAAGGCAGTAAAACTTCCATAAGTAGTGTTTTTAGGGTAGTTTTCCTCCTCCATCAATACAGCTAAAAGTTGGAATATCTAGGATTTCGAAGGGAGACACGCCGACATGATTTGCCCATTTTGCAGATACGAAGATTCTCGCGTAGTCGACTCTCGTCCTATTGAAGATGGCACTCAGATTCGCCGTCGCCGTGAATGCCCACAGTGCAGTCAGCGTTTTTCAACTCAGGAAGTGGCTTTGCTCAACATCATCAAACGATCAGGTGCCACTGAACCATTTAGCCGTGAGAAAGTCCTAGTAGGTGTTCGCAAAGCCTGCCAGGGACGTCCGGTCAATGAAGATGATCTAGTTTTGCTTGCTCAACGCGTAGAAGAAACTCTGCGTTCAACTGGTCAGGCAGAAATCGAAGCTCAAGAAGTGGGCATGGCCATCTTGGCGCCACTGCGTGAACTCGATGAGGTTGCTTACTTACGTTATGCCTCTGTGTACCGTAACTTTGCCTCCCTCGAAGATTTCGAAGGCGAGATCGCGTTACTGCGAGCCATGCCTTCGGCGCACTCCCCAAGTGCACAAAACAGCAATAAAAAATTAATTAATCAGAACAACTAACGAAGACGGGGAATCACACATGTCAGAGACGGTCATCAACCGACCAGCGAAAATCAAGGCCCACAACACCCTAAAAGGTAAGGGCCTGACAATCGAACGTATCTACACCAACGAAGGCGTACACCCATACGACGAAGTTAAATGGGAACGTCGCGATGTAGTACAGCAAAACTGGCGAACCGGTGAAACCGTATTCGAACAACATGGTGTTGAGTATCCAGACACATGGTCAGTTAACGCATCGACCATTGTTACAACAAAGTATTTCCGCGGCGCACTTGGTGCAGAAAATCGCGAATGGTCTTTGAAGCAAGTTATCGATCGTGTAGTTCTTACATATACAAAGGCCGGCAAAGAGCACGGGTACTTTGCAACAGATAAAGATGCAGAAATTTTTGAACATGAATTAACGTACATGTTGATGCACCAAGTCTTCTCTTTCAATTCACCAGTGTGGTTCAACGTTGGAACTAACCAACCACAGCAAGTAAGTGCATGTTTCATCCTTTCTGTTGATGACACTATGGACAGCATTCTTAACTGGTACCGCGAAGAAGGAATGATTTTCAAGGGCGGTTCAGGCGCTGGTCTTAACCTCTCGCGCATCCGTTCTTCCAAGGAGCTTTTAAAGTCCGGCGGAACTGCATCAGGCCCAGTCTCATTTATGCGTGGTGCCGATGCATCTGCAGGAACAATCAAATCAGGAGGCGCAACCCGTCGCGCTGCAAAGATGGTTGTTCTAGATGTAGATCATCCAGATATCGAAGAATTCATCGAAACTAAGGTCAATGAAGAAGACAAGATTCGTGCACTTCGCGATGCAGGCTTCGACATGGATCTAGGCGGAAAAGATATTATTTCTGTGCAGTACCAGAACGCTAACAACTCTGTCCGTCTTTCAGACAAGTTCATGCAAGCAGTTGAAAAGGGTGAGCGTTTTGGTTTAACAGCTCGTTCAACTGGCGAAGTTATTGAAACAGTTGATGCACGCGAACTCTTTACAAAGATTGCACAAGCTGCTTGGGCGTGCGCTGATCCAGGTGTTCAATTTGATGACACAGTCAATGACTGGCACACAACACCAGAATCAGGTCGCATTAATGCTTCAAACCCATGTTCTGAATACATGTCACTAGATAATTCTTCTTGTAACTTGGCTTCATTGAACTTGATGAAGTTCCTCAAATCAGATGGTTCATTTGATGCAAAGTCATTTGGTAAAGCTGCAGAATTAATCATCACCGCGATGGATATCTCAATCTGTTTCGCAGATTTCCCAACTGAGGCAATTGGTGACACAACAAAGGCTTTCCGTCAGCTTGGAATTGGTTATGCAAACCTAGGTGCGCTACTTATGGCTTCAGGTCTTGCTTATGACTCAGAAGGTGGACGCGCTCTAGCTGGTGCAATCACATCACTTATGTCAGGAATTACTTACAAGCGCTCAGCTGAACTCGCTGGAATCGTTGGACCATATGCAGGCTTTGCACAAAATGCTAAGCCACACGCACGTGTTATGCGCAAGCATGCATCAGCCTCATCTGCGGCTAAGTCCGAAACAACACTTGATCGCGATGTATGGACTGAGGCCAACAAGGCTTGGGATGCATGCCTTTCAACAGGAGATAAGAATGGATGGCGCAATGCGCAGATCTCAGTTCTTGCTCCAACAGGAACAATTGGTTTGATGATGGATTGCGATACAACTGGTATCGAACCTGACTTCTCATTAGTTAAGTTCAAGAAGCTCGTTGGTGGCGGATCTATGCAGATCGTTAACCAGACAGTCCCACTTGCCCTTGAAAAGCTTGGATATGCCCAAGAGACCGTAGAAGCAATCGTTGAGTTCATTGCAGCTAATGGCCACGTTATTGATGCTCCAGGATTAAAGCTTGAGCATTATGAAGTATTTGACTGCGCACTAGGTGCGCGCTCAATTGCTCCAATGGGCCACGTTCGCATGATGGCTGCATGCCAGCCATTCCTGTCAGGTGCTATCTCAAAGACCGTTAACTTGCCAGAAGATGCAACCGTTGAAGAGGTAGAAGAAGTTCACATCGAAGCATGGAGAATGGGAATCAAGGCGCTCGCGGTTTATCGCGATAACTGCAAAGTTGGCCAGCCTCTATCTGATGGCAAGGCAAAGAAGAAGGAAGCAGTTGTTGAAGAATTTACTTCTTCACCAGTTCGCAAGCGTCTTCCAAAGTCTCGTCCAGCAACAACAACATCATTTGCTGTTGGCGGCGCCGAGGGTTACATGACTGCAGGTGCATATGCTGATGGCGCACTTGGTGAAGTATTCCTCAAGCTTGGCAAGCAAGGTTCAACGCTTGCCGGTGTAATGGATGCATTCTCAATCGCAGTATCAATCGGATTGCAATACGGAGTTCCTCTAGAAACTTTCGTAGAGAAGTTCACTAACTTGCGATTTGAACCAGCAGGTATGACAGATGATGCAGATATTCGCATGGCACAGTCCATGATGGATTACATCTTCCGTCGCTTGGCACTTGATTACTTGCCATTTGAACAACGTTCATCAATGGGTCTTTATACCGCAGCAGAACGCGCGGCAGCCTTAGATAATGGTGGCGAGTACGCACCTGTAGCGGCGGCTGATACCCCAAAAGCAGTTGCGCCTGTGGCGGCTCCTGCGGTTGCAAGTAAGCCAGTTGCAGTAAAGATTGAAGCTGCAGCACCTGTTGCAATGACAATCGGATCTTCATCGGACCTACTTGAATCAATGGGAATCAAATCTGATGCACCACTCTGTATGACATGTGGCGTGAAGATGCGTATGTCAGGTGCATGTTATGTATGCGAAGGGTGTGGAAACACATCTGGTTGCTCATAAATCGTAATTAATACCTTTTAACCAACCCCGTTAAAAACCCCGTCAATCAATGCGATTGGCGGGGTTTTTATATCCCTAGAATGACTAAATGAAGCGCGCATTAGTTGGTATAAGTTCGCTAGTGCTCCTAGTTGGATGCGCTACTCAAAGCCACAATTTATCGCCAACTGCGCAACCAAAAACGCCACGCAATATCGTCATTGATTTTGGCGGTGATACCAATGGCGTAGAACATATCTCTTCTTACTTAAATAACGGGGGAGACCCTTTTGCAGCCGTTGCAGCCGAGTTACGGTCAGCTGATTTGGCCGTGATTAATTTAGAGACCGCCGTTACTACCGAGAAAAAGCACCAAGAAAAAGAGTATGTCTTTAGCAGCAACCCTTTGCTTTTAACGAAAGCTAAAGCTGCAGGCATTGATGTCGTTAATTTGGGTAATAACCATGCCGGAGATTACTTACGCCTTGGAGTAACAGAGACAATAAATGCTGCGCACAATGCAGGTCTTGAAGTCATTGGCGCGGGTAACTCTGGTGCAGATGCGTGGAGCGCAAAGATATTTGATATTCGAGGAACAAAAATTGCATTGCTTGGAATTGCAAAAGTTAACGGAGGCGCAGGTACCGTAGCCAGCGGTCCATATGCAGGAACTACCGATGGTTGGAATTCAAAAACTATTGAAGCGGCAATCAAGGCGGCGTTAACCCAAGCCAAAACCGTCATTATTTATGTGCATTGGGGGGTTGAAGCGCAGACATGTGCAGCACAAGCTGACATTGCTGATGCACAAAAGTGGCTCTCTTATGGCGCCAGTGTGATTATTGGATCTCATTCACACCGGCAACAACCCATAGTTCAATACGGCTCAAAGTTTGTGGATTATTCATTAGGTAACTTTGCTTTTTATGTCAGAAGTGGCGATGGATTAGATAGCGGTCTTGGCCAATTAACCCTTACGCCAAGCGGAGAAGTTCTTAGTTACACATTCAAACCCGCAACCATAGATCCTTTTACCGGAGCTCCATCATTACTGACTGGCGCCGCAGCGCAAGCAGCGATTGCGAAGAAACAATTAGGTTGTACTACTTCTTAATTAAGCGACGAGAATTGAACGCTTGCTAAGGCCCATAAAATAGCCATCTATAAGGGTTTCTGGAGCTTTCTCTGGAGTAGTTGCTGCACCTAAAGTCATAAACAATGGCGTGAAGTGTTCTACGGTTGGATGGGCGTAAGGCATTCCAGGAGCTAACTCTTTGAAATTAGTAAGTGCATCAACATCCCCACGTGACAAAGATTGTGCCGCCCATGAATCAAATTCGCTGGACCAAGCGGGAGCTTGGGCATCGCTGCGCCAGTCGCGCAAATATCGAAGACCATGCGTCATAAAACCTGAACCAATAATTAATACGCCTTCATCGCGCAAAGGTTGTAAGCGCGCTCCAATCTCAATTAACTTCTTGGGATCACTTGTTGGCATAGACATTTGTACAACCGGGATATCGGCATCGGGATACATCACCCTAAGAGGAACCCATGCACCATGATCGAGCCCACGAGTTGTCTGATGAACCGGCGCGGTGTGAGGCATCATCGAAGCAATAAGTGCGCTGATATTGGTTGCATCAGGAGAGTTATAAGTCATCTCATAAAACTTTTGATCAAAGCCGCTGAAGTCATAAACCAGGGGAGTATTTGCTGAACTGTTACTTAAAGTGATTGGCTCTGATTCCCAATGCGCACTGACTATGACAATTGCCTTAGGTCTGGCAATTTTTGCCGCGACATCGCGCAACTGCGAAGTCCACAACGGATCATCGAGCAACATGGGCGCACCGTGGCCAATGTAGAGCGCGGGCATTTTTGTCATGGGTTGAGCATATAGTTAAGTAGTTGAAAGTTCAACTATATGCCAAGGCACTAAGGTTGCACCATGAGCGATATGTCGAAACAAGTGCGTCAAGCACTAGATGTCGCCGTTGAAGCAATTGGCGGAGCGCCTCGTGAAGGCCAAATTGAAATGGCTGAAGCGGTGGCTAATGCCCTCACTGATCGCCATCACTTAATGGTCCAAGCCGGAACTGGCACTGGAAAATCCCTGGCGTATTTAATTCCTGGAATCGTGCATGGGCGAAAAGTTTTAGTAGCTACCGCGACTCTGGCTTTGCAACGTCAGTTAGTAGATCGCGATTTACCCGCAGTTGTGCCGGCCCTTGAAAAGCTCTTAGGTCGTGAAGTTACTTTCGCTATTTATAAAGGCGTTGGAAACTATGTCTGCTTACAGAAAATGAATAGTGAAGACGTGGACCCAGATGGCGAATTAGTGATGGAAGTTTCATCGCTAGAAAAAGATGCCAAACGTTTAATCGCCTGGGCTAAGACACCTGGAGTATCGGGAGATCGCGATGATGCACCCGAAGTGGATAGGCGAGTTTGGGCAGCTAATAGTGTGTCAGGGCGCGAATGTGTTGGCGCCGATGTCTGTGCTTTTGGTTCGCAATGTTTTGCCGCTAACGCTAAAGCTAAAGCGCAGTCGGCCGATGTTGTCGTAACTAATCACACTTTACTTGCCATTGAAATCGTTGATTCACATCCAATTTTGCCTGAACGTGACTGCATCATTTTGGATGAAGCCCATGAGTTTATGGATCGTGCAACACAAGCAGTCACCGATGAACTCACCTCTGGCCGCGTTTTACGGGCAGCTGCAATGGCACGCAAATTCATGCCGGGCAAATTAGCCGATGCTTTTCACAAAGCCGCTAATGATTTTCATGAATCGATGGTGGATTACGGGGAATCAGTACGCAGTGACTTTGGCGCACAAGGACGCCTTGAACAAATTCCACAGTCCTTAGAGGCACCGATTCGAAAAGTGCGCGAAAGTGCCCAAGCCATTGTGCAATTTCTTTCGGCCGATGATGAAATTATCGATACCGATGCCATGGCCGAACGGGCTCGCGTTAAAGGTGCGGTCAATGAAATGTCAACAACTGCGGCGACGATTTTAAAACTCGGCGATGGCTTAGTGCTCTGGTATGAACCAACTTTTTCTACACTGTATTTAGCGCCGTTATCGGTTTCTGATGTTTTGCGCGAAAATATGCTCAAGCAAACTCCAGTCATTGCAACATCGGCGACGTTAACGGTGGGTAATTCTTTTAACTCTTTAGCTAAAAGCATTGGTTTTCTGGTCGGTGAAGATTTAAATGCTGAACTCAGTGCAGGTGAACTCGATCCGGGCAATGTACAGATGCTCGATGTGGGCTCTCCGTTTGATTTTGCTAATCAGGGCGTTTTATATATGCCTAAACATTTACCCGAACCTGGCCGCGATGGCCCCAGTATGGAAGTACTGACAGAGCTGGGTGAATTAATTGATGCTGCCGGCGGGCGCACATTGGCGCTATTTTCTTCATGGCGCGGAGTAGAAGCTGCAGATCTACATCTGCGAAAAGTTTTAGCCGAACTCCCAATTAAAATAATTACACAAAAGCGCGGAGATGCAGTTGGGCCTTTAGTTTCACGTTTTGCTAAAGATGAAACATCTGTTCTGCTGGGCACAATGTCGCTGTGGCAAGGCGTAGATGTTCCAGGAAATAGTTGCATCTTGGTTGCAATCGATCGCATTCCATTTCCCCGCCCTGATGAGCCAGTAATGGCTGCGCGCGCATCACAAGCCGATGCCGCTGGCGGAAGTGGATTTATGCAAGTGTCGCTGCCACGTGCAGCACTGTTATTGGCACAAGGCACAGGTCGATTAATTAGATCAGTTGATGACAGGGGAGTCGTAGCGATTTTAGATTCTCGAATTGTGACCAAGCGCTATGGATCAGTTCTATTGAACTCCATGCCACCTCTCTGGAGAACCTCAGACAAAGATGTTGTACGCGACTCGTTGCGCCGCCTTAGCGAAACTGTGAAAGACTAAGGAAATGCCACGCATTAAAACCAATACTCTTGAGAGCCATCGTGATTGGCGCCGCACGCAGTTAATTGAAGCTGCTGCCGCAATTGCTATCGAATCCGGAGGTGCTGCAATTACTGTTGTAGCCGTTGCACAACGTGCAGGATTATCTCGCACATCGGTGTATGAATATTTTGGAAGCAGTGCAGATTTAGTTGCCGATTTAGTCATTGATGAACTTAAGAGTTTTGCCAGCATTCTCAGTGGAGCAGTTGGCGAATGTAGCAATCCATGTAACTGTGTTGCACTCTGGATTTCAGCTGCGCTTCGCTACATTGCCGATGGTCGACATTTACTTGCAAAAGCGCTCAATGCAACATCTCTGCCTCAAGATCGCGGGGCACAAATTGGCGCCGCCCACCGTGCTTTGCTTGCGCCATTAACTCAGGGTCTGACCTTGATGGGTGTAAAAGATATTACTCAAGCCTTGGCTTATGTTCAGGCAACTACCGATGTTGCAACAAAGCGGATTGAAGCTGGCCATGATGCAGAAGCAGAGATTAAATCTGCAACTGCATTCTGCATCAATGGCCTAGCAACGCTTTAATTACTTAACTTTTATTACAAAACGCAGGTTAAGTGGTCCGTACAAATCAGTTGCACTTCGAGCCCCAGCCACAATTGTGCACGTTCCCTTTTTCACGCTGACAACATTGCGAGTAGTGGTGCAACTTCCGGTGCCCAAGTAGGTAACGGATTCACCGAAGTTGGTGGACTTAGGCAAAGTGATTTTCTTGTTCGCTACTAACTTGAACGTAGTAATTGTCTGAGTTCCTAACGTTAATTCGATAGGAAAATGGGATGTAATACCGGCAGTTGTCGCATTGCCAGCGGAAGTAACTGCAATATCGCAAAAACCAGTTCCCTTAAGGGCGGTGATTTCCATGCCAGTGAGTGCGCACGCTGGTGCTAGAGATTGATAACTCAGAGCTGCTCCAGCCTTTGATGTTGCAGAAAGAAGCGCGGGTGCGCGGTATGCCAACTTGATAGGTGTCTTGGTGCTCAGTACCACGCTATTAATGGTGGCAGTGATTTCATCATTGGGAAGGGCTGCCACAGTAGGTGGGGAAGATTTGAAAGTGAGGGCGATGAATTGATCTTGAGTGAGATCATTAGGAACGGTGTGGTCATAACGCAAGAAGATTCCACATTTCACCATGGTGCAATCGGCACCAGTAAAAGTTGATGTTGGCTTAAAAACAATGTCAGCCGTTGGTTTGAATGAAGCGGTTGGATCAGTTGATACCCACAGTTGCACTGCGGCATTACAGACACTTGGTCGCGCACCAGCTACACCTTCAACGCACTCCATGACATAAAGCCCGCCATTAGTAGGAAAATTACCAAGTGCAATGTGAATAGATGCAGGTGAATCAAGATTAGTGAGAGGACCACCATTGAAAGTTGCTTGCGCAGCTTGGGCTTGCGTTGGCACCATTATCGATGCAAAGAGTGCAAGGACTATTGCGATTTTTTTCATGTGGAGCTCCTTATTTCTTGATAGTTATGGGAATAAAAAGGTCGTAACTTCTATCACCTGTTCGCAAGTGATCAGCTCGAACAGTTATTGCGCATTTAACTTTTGTGCAGTCAAACTTGCCAATCAACTTTGTAATCTTTAATTTTTGTGTAAATCGCCCACCGGGCAAAAACTCTTGAGCTAAACCAACTCCGTATGGCGGAGGATTTGATGAGATCCAAAAAGAGGCATCACCAATCCCGGCTTTATTGATTCCGCCACCACAAGGCGTTGGCGCCAAACCTTTTTTAGGTACAACGCAAAAACCTAAGTAGATGCCAACAGTTTCATCAAAATGTGAACCAGTAACAATCACCGTTGAACCTGATTTCACCGTTGTAGCTGAAGCGGTCATTGCTTGGCCTTGGGCACCTGTTACCGCTTGCGCCGCGGCAGGAATCATGAGCAAGAGCGCACAAATAAGAGTGAATGCAAACTTTCTCATAAGATGAACTCTATGGCGCAGTACCACTGTATATATCCGACAGCTTGCAGCAATGTGTCGGGCAAAGATTTGGCACACTGAGCCCATGCGCGCAAAACTGATGGTGGCTTTAGTTGGCACACTCATTCTCAGCGCTTGTTCAGCAACACCCATCGCTTCATCAATAACTATTTCGCAAAGCGATGTTTCAGCGGTGTCAGTTGCTAATGCTTCTGGCTTTTCAGTTTCGCGCGTTGTTGTTTTAGCAAATGGTGTTGCCGAGATCATAGATTCATTGGGTGGGCACGCACTTCTTAAGGGTCGCGATATTTCCAGCACTGAAAAATCTATGGCCGATGTACCAATCGTTACTTCGGGGCACCAGATAATCTCTGAAAAAGTTATTGCCGCAAAACCTGACGTTGTAATAATCGATGCTTCATCTGGTCCTAAAGCGGCAATTGATCAAATTAAATCTGCTGGAATTCGCGTTGTGCAGACTCCAGAGAGTTGGACGCTGGCTGATATTGCGCCAAAAATTGCGGCCGTTGCCGCAGTGATTGGTGCCCAAAAAACTGGAGTCGAATTAATCACGGCTATGAATACATCTTTGTCGGCTTCCAGAATCTCAACATCTGCCCACGTTGCTTTTCTTTATCTTCGTGGCACTAGTTCGATTTATTTGATTGGTGGCCCAGGTTCTGGGGCTGATTCACTTATCTCGGCCATTGGCGCAACCGATGTAGGCGCGGCAACTCTGCCACATGCATTTAATACTTTGACGGCCGAAGCCCTAGCTGCCGCAAAGCCTGATGTAATTCTCGTTATGAGCAAAGGGTTGGAATCAGTTGGGGGAGTCAAAGGTCTAGTTCAACTTCCCGGAATTGCGCAAACTCCTGCAGGCAAGAATTCGCGGGTGATAGATGTAGATGATTCTTTATTGCTCTCCTTCGGCCCACGCACACCTTCGCTGGTTGCAAAACTTAGCCAAGCATTAGCTCAGGTGATGAAGAAATGAAACGTTATGCACCTTTTCTCACCGTTGCATTGATAGTCATAGCAACAATTGGGGCTTTAGCGGTCGGTGCAACGCATATTGATAATTTCTGGAGTGAGTTATTTCATCCAGGCCATAATGAAATTTTGTGGAACATTAGAGCCCCTCGGGTGGCCGCTGCCTTATTAGTAGGTGCAGCTTTGGGAGTTGCCGGGTTAATGGCACAAGGTGCATGCAATAACGCTTTAGCCGAACCCAGCATTGTCGGTACATCGGCAGGTGCATCCCTTGCTACTGTGATTGCAATTTTGTTTGGCGTCGTACAAGTGGGATCACTGGGAGCAATTGCATGTGGCGTATTTGGTGCATTATTAGCAACGACTTTAACTTTTAAATTAGCCTCACTTCGTTCAGGTTTATCGTCATTCGCACTGATTATTGTGGGCATTGCCGTTACTGCCACTCTCAGCGCAGTTGTTGGAATTTCTACCACTATGGTGACTCGCGCAGATGCTCGCTCAATTTCTTTTTGGAACTTCGGTTCACTTTCATTAGTTACAAGCAATAATTTATTGGGAATCCTCATCACTGCCGTTATTGGTATTGCGCTGGCTTACGCAATTGCACCTGCCCTTGATCGACTATCACTGGGGGATGCCACGGCATTTCACTTAGGTATAGATGTTGCACGCACGCGTCGCTTAGCGCTGGTTGCCTTATCAATTGCCGCAGGTGGCGCTGTTAGTACCGTTGGAACCATTGCATTTCTAGGTTTAGCCGCACCGCATATTGCCCGTTTTATTTATGGACCAGCACATAGATTCTTAGTAATACAGAGCGCACTTATTGGCGGATTAATTTTAGTTTTAGCTGACACGGCGGCCCGAACTGTTGCCCAACCTAATGAACTTCCGATTGGTTTAGTAACCTCACTGATAGGTGCACCGATTTTGATCGCACTTGTTGCCATGCGAAATACGACATGGAGAACGCAATGATTACGATTAATGAAGTAACTATCGAAA
>Ga0136641_1000835_pt1 | contig 13016 bp, 10 predicted proteins | sample EliLak1302023Y_FD_115312 | JGI IMG/M metagenome (GOLD analysis project Ga0136641, IMG submission 115312) | Freshwater microbial communities from Elizabeth Lake, Yosemite National Park, California, USA - 13020-23Y | ecosystem: Environmental > Aquatic > Freshwater > Lake ...
GCCATGCGCCCGACCACCGCCGCCTGGCCGAAACCGTGGCGGGCGAAAACGGCCAGCACCGCGTCCAGTGCGGCCGGGGCACAGGACACCAGCAGGCCACCGCTGGTTTGCGGGTCGGACAGCAGGGCCTGGTCGACATCGGCAAAGCCGGCCGGCAGGACCACGTCGGCGCCGTAGCCGGCCCAGTTGCGGCCTGAAGCGCCGGTGATGAAGCCGCGCTGGGCCAGGCTGCGCACGCCGGCCAGCAGCGGCACGGCGGCCCAGTCGAGTTGCAGTTCGCAGCGCGCGCCGCGGGCCATTTCCAGCGCGTGGCCGGCCAGGCCGAAACCCGTCACGTCGGTCAGCGCGTGCACGCCCGGCAAGGCCGCCAGGTCGGGGCCGGGGGTGTTGAGCTGGGTCGTGCAGGCGATCATCTGCGCGTAGCCGGCAGCGCCCAGTTCGCCCTGCTTGAGCGCCGCCGACATCACGCCCACGCCCAGCGGCTTGCCCAGCACCAGCAGGTCGCCGGGCTGCGCGTCGGCGTTGCGCTTGACATGTTTCGGGTGCACCAGACCGATGGCCACCAGGCCGTAGATGGCCTCGACGGAATCGATGGTGTGGCCGCCAGCAATCGGGATACCGGCCGTGCGGCAGACCGAGGCACCGCCTTCCAGGATGCGGCCTATGGTCTGCGTCGACAGCACATTGATCGGCATGCCGACCAAGGCCAGCGCCAGGATGGGCCGCCCGCCCATGGCGTAGACGTCGCTGATGGCATTGGTGGCGGCGATGCGGCCGAAGTCGTAGGGGTCGTCGACGATGGGCATGAAGAAATCGGTGGTGGCAATCAGCGCCTGCTCGTCGTTGAGCTGATAGACAGCCGCATCGTCGGCGGTCTCGATGCCGACCAGCAATTCCTTGGGGATGGGCATGGCCGCCGTGCCCTTGAGGATTTCCGACAGCAGCCCGGGGGCGATCTTGCAGCCGCAGCCGCCACCGTGGGACAGCGAGGTCAGGCGGGGTTCGGCCGCGTTTTCGGGTGCGTTCATGGGGGCTCTCTCATCGTGATGGGCGGTACCGACCGGGGCGACAAGGACTCGGCGATCAGCGCCTGCAGGCTGGCCGATTCCTGCGCCGGGTCGAACAGCGGGGCGCGTTCCTGGCCTTGCTGCTGCAAGCGCGCCAGCATAGCCGGGTCGTCGCGCAGGCGCTGCAGGCCGGCGGCCAGCGCGGCCGCGTCGCCGAACGGAAAGAGGCCACGGTAGCCCGCACCGACCAGGCCGACGTTGCCATCGATGCGCGAGGCCAGCACCGGCGTGCCGCTGCGCAGGGCTTCGATGACGACATGGGCGCCGCCTTCCATCTGGCTGGGGTGCACGAGCACGTGCGCGGCCTGGATGCGACGGCGCGTTTCGGCATGCGCCTGCGGGCCCAGCCAGCGGTAGCGCGGGCAGGCCGCCATCACGGCCGTGGCCTCGGCGCCCAGCGCCGGGTCGAGGGCCGTGCCGATGTGGTCGAGCAGGATGTCGTCGCGATGGACCAGCCGCCGCGCGGCTTCAAAGTAGGTGCCGGGCGCCTTCTCGGGCCGCAGGTGGCCGACCATCAGCGCCCGCAGGTGGCGCGGCGTCTTGGCCCGCGTCGCGCGCGCCGTGCAGGACTGCAGCACCACCCGCGCCTTGTGCCGCAGCGCTGCGGGCAAGGCCTGCAGGCCGAGTTCGTTCAGCACCACCAGGCGGTCGGCCAGCTGCAGCGAGGCCTGGGCGGCCGCGTCGCTGGCGATGTCGCGGTACAGGTCGGTGCCGGTCAGCACGACGACCAGCGCGGCCTGCGGTCGCAGCGCCCGCCAGCGGGCCACGGCGGCCGCCGAACGGCGCGCGTGCAGCGCCACCATCACGGCTTGCGTGCCGCCGGCCCAGTCGGCCGCCAGGCGCACCCGGTAAGCTGCTGCCAACATGCCGGCCCAGCGCCGGGCAGTCTGCCAGTTGCCGTTGTTGGCGTCGGCCAGCGCGGGCGTCACGATGACAAGTTCGGGTTTCTGCACCACAGGGAGGTTAACGCGATGACAGTCTGGACCGCATCCGCCACAGCGGCACGCCAGGCCGGCGCCGCCAGCCTGGCTGCCGCGCTGCAGGCCAGCCGGGCCGACACACTGGCCACCTTCGCCGTCCTCGAAGCGGCGCTGCCGCGGTTGGGCGTGCCGCAGCAGGCCACGCTGAACCCGCCGCTGTGGGAACTGGGGCACATCGGCTGGTTCCAGGAATACTGGATCGCCCGCAACCCCCAGCGCGCGGCGGGGGCAGCAGCCGACCCGCAAGCGGCACGGCGGGCCGGCCTGCGCCACGACGCCGATGCGCTCTACGACTCCAGCGCGGTGCCGCACGCCGCGCGCTGGTCGCTGCCGCTGCCCGACGCCGCGGCCACCCGAGCCGATCTCGCCCGGCAGCTCGACGGCAGCTTGGCCTGCCTGCGCGACGCCGCCGAAACCGACGACGGGCTCTACGTCTTCCGCCTGGCGCTGTTCCACGAAGACATGCACCACGAGGCCGCGCTGTACATGGCGCAGAGCCTGGGCGTGGCCATCGCAGACCCGCGCTGGCAGGCCCCGACGCTGCCGTCGGCGGGCACCGACCTGCCTTTCCCGGCCGGCGCCTGGACACTGGGCAGCGCGGGCAGCGGCTACGCTTTCGACAACGAGCTGGGGCCCCACACCGTCCAACTGCCGGCCACCCACATCGCCAGCCGCGTCGCGCGCTGGGCCGAGTTCCTGCCCTTCGTCGAAGCCGGCGGCTACGCGCAGCCGCAGTGGTGGAGCCCGGCCGGCGCCGCCTGGCTGGCGCGGCAGCAGGCCGCCGCGCCGCGCTACCTGCGCCGCGACGGCAAGGCCTGGCAGCAGTGGCGCCACGGCGTCTGGTATGGGCTGGACCCGGCTCTGCCGGCCTGCCATCTGACGGCCTTCGAAGCCCAGGCCTGGTGCCGCTGGGCCGGCCGGCGCCTGCCCAGCGAAGCCGAGTGGGAGCGCGCCGCCGTCACGCGGCCCGACAGCTTCAGCTGGGGCGAGGTCTGGGAATGGACGGCCAGTGCCTTCGCGCCCTACCCCGGCTTCGTGGCTCACCCCTACCGCGACTACTCGGCGCCCTGGTTCGACGGCCGACCGGTGCTGCGTGGCGCCGCCTTCATGACCCAGCCGCGCCTGCGCCACCCGCGTTACCGCAACTTCTTCCAGCCCCAGCGCAACGACGTGCCGGCCGGCTTTCGCAGCTGCGCAGCTGGAGACCAGCCGGCGCGCGGCCCCAGCGCCGGCTTGCCGCTAGAGTCAGCGGCTGCGCCGCACGACCGCCCACCTTCACCACCGGACCGCCCTGCCCCATGACCCACACCACCCGCTCCACCTTCCTCAAGGCCCTGATCGCCAGCACGCTGCTGCTGGGGGCCGCCCTCAGCCAGGCGCAGCAGGTCTTGCGCATCACCGCCATCCCCGACGAATCGCCCACCGAACTGGCGCGCAAGGCCGCGCCCTTGGTGAAGTACCTGGAGGGCAAGCTGGGCATGAAGGTGGAATTCACGCCAGTCACCGACTACGCCGCAGCCGTCGAGGCCCTGGCCAACCGCAAGATCGACCTCGCCTGGTTCGGCGGCTTCACCTTCGTGCAGGCCCAGTTGCGGTCGGGCGGCAAGGCCGTGCCCATCGTGCAGCGCGAAGAAGACGAAAAATTCCGCTCGGTGTTCATCACCAGCGACCCGGCCATCAAGCAACTGGCCGACCTGAAGGGCAAGGACGTGAGCTTCGGTTCGGCCAGTTCCACCTCGGGCCATCTGATGCCGCGCAGCTTTCTGCTGCAAGCCGGCGTGGACCCCGACAAGGACTTCAAGCGCGTGGCCTACAGCGGCGCGCACGACGCCACCATCGCGGCCGTCACCGCCGGCAAGGTGCAGGCCGGCGCGCTGAACATCTCGGTGTGGGAAAAGTTCGTCGCCGACAAGAAGGTCGACACCAGCAAGGTCTTCGCCTTCTACACCACGCCCACCTACTTCGACTACAACTGGACGGTGCACGCCGACATGCCCGTGGCCCTGCGCGAGCGATTGACGCAGGCCCTGCTGTCGCTGAGCCGCAACGACCCGGTGGGCCAGGAAATTCTCGATCTGCAGCGGGCCACGCGCTTCGTGCCGACCCAGGCTTCGAACTACAAGGGCATCGAAGGCGCGGCGCGCAGTGCCGGCCTGCTGTGACGCCGTCTTGAAGCGGCAGGACAGCGGACCTTGAGGCTGCAACTGGCGCAGGTCGCGGCGCGGCACCCCGCCGCGCGCGCGGGTGCTGCCTACGCCTTGCAGGATGTGGACCTGGCCGTGTCCGAAGGCGAACAATTGGCCGTCATCGGCCCGTCGGGCGCCGGCAAGACCACGCTGATGCAGTTGCTGGCCTGCGCGCTGCCACCGGCTGCGGGCCACTACAGCCTGGACGGCGTTGAGCCGTGGACGCTGCCTACGCGCGACCTGCACCGCCTGCGCGGCCAGCTCTTCCTGGCGCCCCAGGTGCCGCCCTTGCCACCGCGCCAGCGCGTGGTGACCGCCGTGCTGGCCGGGCGCCTGCCGGCGATGAGCGGGTGGGCCAGCCTGCGCTCGCTGTTCTACCCGACCGACATCCCGGCCGCCCACGCCGCACTGGCGCGTTTCGACCTGGGCGACAAGCTCTTCGAGCGCGTCGACCGGCTGTCGGGCGGCGAACGCCAGCGCGTGGGCCTGGCGCGCGCGCTGCTCGCGCCCGCGAAGTTGTGGCTGGTGGACGAGCCCTTGTCGTCGCTGGACCCGACGCGGGCCCGCCACGCGCTGGCCACCCTGACCGAAACAGCGCGTGAGCGGGGCGTCACGCTGGTCGCCAGCCTGCACCAGGTGGACGCCGCGCTGGCGCAGTTCCCGCGCATCGTGGGTCTGCGCGACGGCCGCATCGCCTTCGACCTGCCGGCCACCGAGGTCACGCCGGCGCGGCTGGAGCGCCTGTACGCACAGCATGAAGACGAGTTGCGGGGCGGCCCGGCGCAGGCTGCCGGCAGCCCGGCGCCCGCGCCACAGCCCCCCGTCGCCCTGCACTGCCGATGAGCGCTTCGGCCGCTCAGTCTGCGGGGCCAGCGCCGCCGCTGCCGCCCAACCGAGACCCCGCCTGGCTGGGCCGCGTGTTCTGGACCGGCGCCGTGCTGCTGCTGCTGTGGCCGCTGCTGAACGCCACCGAATTCAAGCCCTCGCAGCTGTTCGACGCGCGCAGCCGTGAGGTCACGGCCCAGTTCCTGCGCAGCTTTGTGCCGCCGGCGCTGGCGCCCGACTTCCTGCTGCTGGTGGCGCGTGAAACCTGGCGCACGGTGGCCATCGCCACGGCCGGCATGACGCTGGCGCTGGCACTGGCGCTGCCCTTGGCGCTGCTGTCCACGCGGGTGCTGTCGGTGTCGGCGCTGCGCGGGCGCATGGGGCGTGTCCCCTTTTTGCTGCGGCAGGCCGTGCGCGGGCTGCTCATCGTCTTGCGCAGCGTGCCCGAACTGGTCTGGGCGCTGGTCTTCGTGCGCGTCGTCGGCCTGGGCGCCACGGCCGGCGTGCTGGCCATTGCGCTGACCTACGGCGGCATGCTGGGCAAGGTCTACGGCGAGATCCTGGAAAGTGGCGAAACGCATGCCACCCAGACCCTGCTGCGCAACGGCTGCGGCCGCCTGCAGGCCTTCGGCTACGGCCTGTTGCCGCAGAACGCGGGCGAGTTGATCTCCTACACCGTCTACCGCTGGGAATGCGCCATCCGCTCGTCGGTGGTGCTGGGCTACGTCGGCGCAGGCGGCCTGGGCCAGCAGTTGGACAGCTCGATGAAGATGTTCGCCGGCGGTGAAGTCACCACCATGCTCCTGGTCTTCTTCGCCCTGGTGGCGCTGGCCGACCGCAGCAGTGCCTGGTTGAGAAAGACGCTGGCATGACCGCACCGAAAGCCGGCCGCCGCGCCACCGACGGGCCCGCCAGGCTGCCGCCGCCGCGCCCCAGCGCACGCTGCCAGGCCTGCTGGTTCAGCGCCGGGCTGGGCCTGCTGGTGGTGGCCAGCTTCGGGTCGCTGGACCTGCAGTGGGCGCAGTTCTTCTCGCTCGATGCGGCGCGCAGCATGGGCCGCTTCGGCGGTGAGTTCTTCCCGCCGAATGTCCAGCCGGCCTTCCTGCGCCACGTGCTGCTGGCGACCTGGGAAACGCTGGCCATGTCGGCGCTGGGCACCGCGCTGGCCGCCGCCGCGGGCTTGCTGCTGGCCCTGCCGGCCAGCCGGCTGCACGCCGGCGACGCGGCCTGGGCGCGCACGCCGACGCGGCTGCTGCTGAACGCGCTGCGCTCGGTGCCCGAACTGGTGTGGGCCAGCCTGTTGCTGATCGCCGCCGGCCTGGGCCCTTTCGCCGGCACGCTGGCCCTGGCCGCGCACACCACCGGCGTGCTGGGCCGGCTGTTCGCCGAGGCCATCGAAAACGCCCCGCCCGGCCCCGGCGCGGCCCTGCGCACGCAGGGCATCCGCCCGGGCCCGGTCTTCCTCTACGCCACGCTGCCGCAGGTGCTGCCGCAACTGATGAGCTACACCCTGTACCGCTGGGAAAACAACATCCGCGCGGCGACGGTTCTGGGCGTGGTCGGTGCTGGCGGCCTGGGCCAGCTGCTGGCCTTCCACATGGGCCTGTTCCACATGAACAAGACGGCCACCGTGCTGCTCGCCATGCTGCTGCTGGTCGGCCTGGTCGATGCCCTCAGCCTGGGCCTGAGGCGGCTGCTGACGCGGTAGTCGGGTGGGCTGGCAGGCCCGAAGCGCTGCTGCAAAGATATAGAGCTCGGCTTCAAAGATCCGGTGGTCGGCCCGGGCCGGAATTCAGGGGCCCAGGCCGATTCGGTGTTCTCCCGCCCCTGCGAGGTCCCATGCTCCTGTGTTGCAGCCAGCTCTTTTCGATCTTCTTCAAGTCATCGTCTGACGCTTCAGCCCAGCGGCGGCGTTTCATGTCGCGAGGTGGGCTGTTCACCGGGCTGCTCGCGGCCCAGGCGATGGCGCCGACCTTGGCCCGGCCGGCACCCGCGGCCGAAATGCCCGGTGGCATGGCCGATCTGATCTATGTCGGTGGCGACATCGTCACCGTGGACGAGCGGCAGCCCGGCGCCGAGGCCGTTGCGGTGCGCCGCGGCATCATCGTCGGGGTGGGCGCGCGTGCCGACATCGAGAAACGCCTGAAGGGCCCCAAGACCCGGGTGGTCGACCTGGCTGGCCACACCCTGTTGCCGGGATTCATCGATTCCCACTCCCACCTGGCTCAGCACGAGATGAGCTGGGGTACGCCCAACCTCAGTCCGCCACCGGTGGGCGGCATCCGCAACATCGCGCAGATCGTGCAGGCCATGAAGGCCCACATCGCCGACAAGAAGATAGCGCCCGGCGAACTGGTCTTCGCATTCGGCTACGACGACTCGCTGCTCGAGGACCGGCGTCACCCGACACGGGCCGACCTCGACCAGGTGACGACGCAGCACCCGCTGCTGGTGGTGCACGCATCGGGTCACCTGGCGGTGGCCAACAGCATGGCACTGGCCGCCGCGAAGATCACGCGGGACACCAAGGACCCCGCCGGCGGCGTCATCCAGCGCGGGGCCGACGGCGAACCCAATGGCGTGCTGGAGGAACTGGCCGCATTGCCGATGCTGGCACTGCTCAAGCCCAACCCGATGGCCAAGCGGCTGCAGAATTTCCTGGAGATCCAGGACTACTACACCCGCTTCGGCTACACCACGGCGCAGGACGGCATCACGATGCCCTCGGACTTCGCGCTGATGCAGGAAGCCGCGCGGCTGGGCAAGATCAAGCTCGATCTGGTCTGCTACCCACGCTGGGATCTGTTCAACGACGTGCTGGCGGGCAAGAAGAAGCTCGACGTCGAGATCGTCGCGCCGGGCACGGCCGGTGCAGATGCCCTGGGCGCGCCTGTCGCGGCCAGCGAGCCCCGGATCGACCGCGATGCCAAGCTGCGGGTGGGCGTGTACCGCAACCGCCTGAAAGTCGGCGGCATCAAGATCACCAGCGACGGTTCTCCCCAAGGCAAGACCGCCTTCCTGACGCAGCCCTATGTGAAGCCGCCGGCCGGCCAGCCCGCCGACTACCGCGGCTATGCCTCGGTGACCCAGCCGGAAATCGACCGCTGGTTCGACATGGCCTGGCGCAATCAGGTGCAGCTCATCGTGCACTGCAACGGCGACGCAGCCGCCGACATGATGATCGCCGCAACCCGCAAGGCCATCGCCGCGCACGGCCGCAAGGACCTGCGGCCGGTCATGATCCATGCGCAGATGATCCGCCCCGACCAGCTCGACGCGATGGCCGAGACCGGCATCTTCCCCAGCTTCTTCACCTCGCACACCTACTACTGGGGTGACTGGCACATCAACGAGACCGTCGGGCCGCAGCGCGCTGCCCACATGAGCCCGGCGGCCAGCGCCGCCAGGAAGGGCATGCGCTTCGGCAACCACACCGACGCGCCGGTGGTGCCGCCGAACTGCCTGGACCTGATGTGGACCGCCGTCAACCGGGTGACCCGCTCCGGGGTCGTTGTCGGCGCGGATCAGCGCCTGACGCCGCTGCAGGCGTTGAAGGCCATCACGCTGGATGCCGCCTACCAGTACTTCGAGGAAAAGCGCAAAGGATCGATCGAGGTCGGCAAGCTCGCCGACCTGGTGATCCTGGAGAAAAACCCGCTGACGGTGGCGCCCATGTCCATCCGCGACATCCGGGTGCTGGAAACGATCAAGGAAGGCCGCACCATCTTCAAGGCGGTCAACAAGGCTTGACCGAAGGCGCGCTGCCGCCAGCGCGCCCCGGCGACCGCTTCAGGCCGCCGGCGCGATCTTGTCCTGCGTCTGGGTGTCGAAGTCACTGGCCTCGTGGCGTTCGTGCAACTGCGAAGCCGGGTCGCCAAAGACCCGGTTGACCTTGCGCCCACGCTGCACAGCGGGGCGTTCGCCGATCTGCCTGGCCCAGCGCTGCACATGGGTGTAGTCCTGGACCTGCAGGAATTCGCCGGCGTCGTAGAGCACGCCCTTGGCCAGGGCGCCGTACCAGGGCCAGACGGCGATGTCGGCGATGGTGTAGTCGTCGCCGCCCAGGTAGGGGGTCTGGGCCAGGCGGCGGTCCAGCACGTCGAGCTGGCGCTTGACTTCCATGGCGTAACGGTCGATCGCGTATTCGATCTTGAAGGGCGCGTAGGCATAGAAGTGCCCGAAGCCGCCGCCCAGGAAAGGCGCGCAGCCCATCTGCCAGAACAGCCACGACAGGCATTCGGCGCGGGCTGCGGCCTCGGTGGGCAGGAAGGCGCCGAACTTCTCAGCCAGGTGCATCAGGATCGCGCCCGACTCGAATATGCGCACCGGCACCGGGCCGCTGTGGTCCATCAGCGCCGGGATCTTGGAATTCGGGTTGGCCGCCACGAAACCGCTGCCGAACTGCTCGCCCTGGTTGATGCGGATCAGCCAGGCGTCGTATTCGGCGCCGCTGTGGCCCAGGGCCAGCAGTTCCTCCAGCATCACCGTCACCTTCACGCCATTCGGCGTGCCCAGCGAATACAACTGCATCGGGTGGCGGCCCACCGGCAGCGCCTGGTCGTGGGTGGGCCCGGCAACCGGGCGGTTGATGTTCGCGAAGCGGCCGCCGTTCTGCTTCTCCCCGGTCCAGACCTTGGGCGGTATGTAGTCGGCTGGGCAGGCGGGCGGGGTGGCGGTCGTGTCATTCATGCAAGGGCTCCGGGCTCGGTGACAAGGGCCACTGTACGGGACGGCGCAGCGGGTTAGAGTTTCCGGCTCCAACACCCTGCAGCCCACACCACCATGGCCGACCTCTTCGACAACCCCATGGGCCTGTGCGGATTCGAGTTCGTCGAATTCGCATCGCCCACCCCGGGCGTGCTGGAACCGCTGTTCGAGAAGCTGGGCTTCAGCCTGGTGGCCCGCCACCGCTCCAAGGACGTGGTGCTGTACCGCCAGGGTGGCATCAATTTCATCGTCAACCGCGAGCCACGCAGCCAGGCCGGCTACTTCGCTTCGGAACACGGCCCGGCGGCCTGCGGCCTGGCCTTTCGCGTCCGCGATGCGCACAGGGCCTACCAGCGCGCGCTGGACCTGGGCGCCCAGCCCATCGAGATTCCCACCGGCCCGATGGAACTGCGGCTGCCGGCGATCAAGGGCATCGGCGGCGCACCGCTGTACCTGATCGACCGCTACGAGGACGGCAAGAGCATCTACGACATCGACTTCGAGTTCCTGCCCGAATTCCAGAACACGACCGACCGCAACCCGGTCGGTCACGGCCTGAAGCTCATCGACCACATGACGCACAACGTCTACAAGGGGCGCATGGCTTTCTGGGGCGGCTATTACGAACGCATCTTCAACTTTCGCGAGATCCGCTACTTCGACATCCAGGGCGATTACACCGGTCTGACCAGCCGGGCGATGACCGCGCCCGACGGCCTGATCCGCATCCCGCTGAACGAGGAATCGGGCCGCAACGGCGGGCAGATCGAAGAGTTCCTGATGCAGTTCAACGGCGAAGGCATCCAGCACATCGCCCTGCTGACCGACGACCTCATGGCCAGCGTCGATGCCTTGCAGCTGGCCGGCGTCCCGCTGCTGCCCGCGCCCAACGCCAGCTACTACGAGATGCTGGAAGAGCGCCTGCCCGGCCACGGTGAACCGGTGGCCGAGTTGCAGACGCGCGGCATCCTGGTCGATGGCTCCACCACCGGGGGCGACCAGCGCCTGCTGCTGCAGATCTTCTCGCAGACCGTGCTCGGCCCGGTGTTCTTCGAATTCATCCAGCGCAAGAAGGACGAGGGCTTCGGCGAGGGCAACTTCAAGGCCCTGTTCCAGAGCATCGAACGCGACCAGGTGCGGCGCGGCGTGATCGGCACCCAGGCGGCCTGAAGCCCGCGCGGGATCTCGGCAGCCGTCCTGCAAGCAGGGCCGGTGCGGCGTCCATCAGGGCAAACGGGCGGGCCCCTGCTGCTCGCTGATCCAGGCGTCGATGCGGGTCTCCAGGGCCGCCAGCGGCACCGAACCGGTGGCCAGCACCGCGTCGTTGAAATCGCGCAGGTCGAAGCGCCCGCCCAGCGCCTGCTGCGCCCTGGCGCGCAGCGCCGAGATCTTCAGTTGCCCCACCTTGTAGGCCAGGGCCTGCGCCGGCGTGTTGATGTAGCGGTCGATCTCGTTGACGATGTCCTGCTCGGTCTTGGCCGCGTTGGCCTTGAAATAGGCGATGGCCTGTCCGCGTGTCCAGCCCTTGGCGTGCATGCCGGTGTCGACCACCAGGCGCACGGCACGCCACATCTCGTAGGTCAGTTGCCCGAAGCGGTCGTAGGGGTCGTCGTACAGGCCCATCTCGTAGCCCAGCTGCTCGGCGTACAGGCCCCAGCCTTCGCCGTAGGCCACGAAGTAGGCGGTACGGCGGAACTGCGGTGCGCCCGGCAGTTCCAGCGCGCGGGCGAACTGGAAGTGATGGCCGGGCACGGCTTCGTGCAGGCTCAAGGGCATCATTTCCCAGGTCGGCCGCACCTCGGGCTTGTACAGGTTGACGTAGTAGATGCCGGCCCGGCTGCCGTCGGCCGCCCCGGGCTGGTAGTAGGCCGTGGTGGTGTCGGGCGCGATGCTGTCAGGGATGGGTTTCACGCCGTAGGGCAGGCGCGGGATGGCGCGGAAGACCTTCACCAGTTCCGGGTCGATGCGCTTGGCGATGGCGCGGTAGGCGGTCAGCAGATCGGCCGGCGTCTTGTGGAAGAAGCGCGGGTCGGTGCGCAGGAAAGTGAAGAAGGCGTCCAGCGTGCCGCTGTAGCCGGCCTCGTTCTTGACGCGCTCCATCGCGGCGCGGATGCGTGCGACCTCTTTCAAACCCAGTTCGTGGATGGCCTCGGAACCCAGGTCGGTGGTCGTGTAGTCGCGGGCCAGGAAATCGTAGTAAGCGGCGCCGTCGGGCCGGTCGGTGGCGGCGATGCTGCTGCGCGTTTGGGGCAGGTAGTCGTTCAGGAAGGCAGCCTGCAGGCGCCGGTAGGCCGGGACCACCTGGTCGCGGATGGTGGCCTGTGCCCGGGCCTGCAAGGCCTCGCGTTCGGCCGCCGGGAAGCCCTGGGGAAAGCGGGTGTAGGGCTTGTAGAAGGGGCTGCGCTGGGGGTCGTCCACGATTTGCGCAGCCAGCTGCGCCGGCACGCGCTGCATCAGCACGCGCGGCGGCACGATGCCGGCCTTCACCCCTTCGCGCATCAGCACGATGGTCTGGTCCACCTGCCCGGGCAGGGCCGCCATGCGCGCCAGGAACTGGCGGTAGTCGGCCGGCGTGGCGAAGGGCAGCACCTCGGCGATGCCGTCGGCCGTGGTGATCCCGCCCTGGTGGTTGATCGGTTGCAGGTGTTCGCGGAAGCGCTGGCGCTCCACGCTGCGCTGCTGCAGCCATTCGAAGGTGTCGTAGTCGATCTGCTCGGCCGGGCTCAGCGCGGCGCGCGGAATGGCTTTCAGGCGGACCAGTGCGGCGCGGTCGGCGGCCTCGCGCGCGGCGATCGCCGCCAGCGTGTGGTCGGTCCAGCGGTCGTTGTAGCGGGTGTCGCCCTGGTAGCTGGCGCGTTCCGGGTGTTCACGCAGGCCGCGTTCCCATTCGTCGGCGAACAGCTGGCGCAAGCCTTGCGAGGCCGTTGCCGCCGTCGAAGCGGGCGCGGCAGCGGCCTGCGCGTGAACCGGTAGCGGCAGGGCGTGCAGCAGACTGACCGCCATCTGCACGGCCAGCGCCAGCGCCGGCAGCTTCAGCGCGCGCTTCACGGCTGCACCTGCGGGGCGGTCAGCAGCAGGTCGGCCAGCTGCTGCTTCCAGAAGCGCGCCTGCGCCGTGGTGCCGTGCCCTGCGGTCTGCTCGCTGCCGGGTATCAGCAGCACACGGCCGTTCTTCACGCGCTGGATTTCACGTTCCAGCACGCCCAGTTCGGGCGGGTTGCGTTCGTCGTCGGCGGAGTTGATGGCCAGCAC
>Ga0136641_1000836_pt1 | contig 13005 bp, 11 predicted proteins | sample EliLak1302023Y_FD_115312 | JGI IMG/M metagenome (GOLD analysis project Ga0136641, IMG submission 115312) | Freshwater microbial communities from Elizabeth Lake, Yosemite National Park, California, USA - 13020-23Y | ecosystem: Environmental > Aquatic > Freshwater > Lake ...
CGCCGGACAACTGCGCTGCGAAATAGAAGCTGCATTTAGTCAAGGCTTGCCTAACACGCCGATGGCGGGCGCCACCGTTAGGATGATCTCTGGCAACTTCATCACTGCACGGCCTGTGGGTATTGTCGATGGCGTGGATTTTCAGCATTCAGGCCTGGTGCGTAAAGTCGATGTCACCGGCATCAGCAAAACCCTTAGTTTGGGTGCGATGGTCTTGCTGTCTCCGTTTGGTTTTTCGCCGACGGGAGAAGCCTTTAACCTGACCATGGAAGAGGTTGCAACGTCAGTGGCTATTGCTTTGCAGGCAGACAAACTTATCTTCGTGACCGAAGTGCCGGGCATTCGTGTCAAACCGCTGGAACCAGCTCGAGAAGACAACCCGATTGATACTGAAATGCCGCTTGATATAGCGGAAGCCTTGCTGGCCGATGCACCACCCGCTAACCACCCCACAGACATTGGTTTTTATTTGCAGCATTGTGTGAAAGCCTGCAAGCACGGTGTCGAGCGAAGTCACATATTGCCGTTTGCGGTTGACGGCGTATTGCTGCTAGAAATATATGTCCACGACGGTATTGGCACCATGGTGGTAGACGAGCGCTTAGAGAGTTTGCGCGAGGCCACGCCGGACGATTTAGGCGGCATCTTGCAATTGATCGAACCGCTCGAGAACGACGGCACCTTGGTGCGCCGTGAACGCACCGAGATAGAGCGCGACATCGGCAACTACACCGTCATTGAACACGATGGTGTCATCTTCGGATGTGCAGCGCTCTACCCATTCCCAGAAAATAAAACCGCTGAGATGGCAGCGCTGACCGTATCGCCTCATTCGCAAGGTCAGGGAGATGGTGAAAAAATCCTGCGCCGTATTGAGCAGCGTGCACGGCACATCGGACTTGAAAGTATCTTTGTGCTGACTACTCGCACCATGCATTGGTTTTTAAAACGGGGCTTTGTGCAAGTGCCTATTGATTGGCTGCCGCAAGCGCGATTACGCAAATACAGCCCAGATCGCAAAAGTGTGGTGTTGGTGAAAAAACTGCCTCAGGGTTGAGCATCAAAATGCGCATCATTGGCCGCTTGGAAACGTGATTGAATATTGCGCCACACCACCAGCACCAGCCACATACCCATAGCGACAAAAGCCACGAAAGACCAGTTGGCTATAGATCCACCTAAAAATGTCCAGTCCACCTTGGTGCAGTCACCACTGCCTCTGAAAATCAACGGAATGGCGCGTTGCAAGGGAAACGATTCAATCATGCCGTAAAAATCACGGCCACAACTGACGATATTCGGTGGATACCACTGCAACCAGGATTGGCGGGCAGCGACAAACGCGCCGAAACCAGCTGTCAATATGCCTAGTAACACCAGCAACTGTTGCGCACGCACATGGCGAATCACCAAAGCCAGCACAGCCAACAAACCAATGACCGTCATGGCATAGCGTTGAACGATGCACATGGGGCATGGCTCTAAGCCAACCACATGTTGCAAATACAAACCAAACCCGAGCAAACTGGCGCAACCCATGGCCAACAATGCCCAAGCCAAACGCAAGTTCAGTAAATTCCAGAGTTTTAAGCGCATGTCCATCACAATCGTCAGATACAAACTCAATCATTATCCGCCTGACTGCATGACCCTTGCATTCGATCACTATGCAAGAACAAGGCATGTAAAGCTTGCTACAGTCACAGCTTTGTATGACATACGCAAGGATTTTTCATGGCACGCACCGTTCACTGCATCAAACTGGAAAAAGAGGCCGAAGGCTTGGACTTCCCGCCCTACCCTGGCGACCTTGGTAAACGCATTTGGGAAAGCGTCAGCAAAGACGCTTGGGCCGCTTGGTTGAAACACCAGACCATGTTGGTCAATGAAAACCGCTTGAACCTGGCCGATCTACGCGCCCGACAATATTTAGCACGCCAAATGGAAAACCATTTTTTTGGTGATGGCGCTGACGCTGCACAAGGCTACGTGCCCCCGCCATCTGCCTGAGCATTGAGTGAATCTGGACAAGCGCTGCATTGTCATTGGTGCAGGTGTGGCCGGTGCGGCTTGCGCTTGGGAATTGGCAAACAGGGGTTGGCAAGTCAAACTGCTGGACAAGGCCAAAGATCCATGCTCGGCAGCTTCCGGGGTTCCAGTGGCCGTGGTGTCCTGTCACACATCGTTTGACAACAACCCTTTATCGCAACTCACCCGAGCGGGTTTACAAGCCACGGTCGCGTTTGCCAAAGCACATTTGACAGCGGGAGAGGACTGGTCTGCCGTCGGCGTTCTTGAAAGACGGTTTTTCAATCCTGAACGAGTCAAAAAACCTTGGCAGGAACCCACTAAAGATAGTGTGTGGTTTTCGCATGTGCATAGAGCCAAGCCCTCACATCTGATAGAAGCCGGATTGGAAGCAATCGGTTCTGATGAATTGTGGCATCCGCAAGCCGCTTGGATCAAACCGATTGCTTTGGTTCGTGCGCTTTTAAGCCATGACAATATTTTGTTCATGGGTTTGCATGAAGTCGAGACCATGCACAAAAGCCCGGCTACCGGTGAATGGCAGTTGCGTTTAAAAAACCATATTCCTATTCCCGGCATGGGCAGTTCACACACTTATGCCACCGCAACCGCACCGCATGTGGTGATTGCAACCGGCGCGCAAACGCCAGATTTTTTAAAACATGTTTTGTTTGAACCGGATATGGGCTTACACCCTATCGCTGGTCAAGTGTCGTGGGGACTTCAAGATGCTTGCGTAAGTTCACACTTACCGCGTTTTGCAGTGAACGGGCACGGTAGCTTTGTAGCGCATATACCCTCGGCAGATGGACTGGCTTGGTACACAGGCTCGACGTTTCACAGACACCAAACGCATGTGATGGCATCCAACGAGGCGCATATGCATAACCGTCAACGACTCATCGAGCTTTTACCCGCCGTCGCGGATAAGCTGGCACCTCAATGGGATGACACTGCGCATATCAAAGCTTGGAGCGGTGTGCGCTGTGCCTCCATCAACCGCATACCCAAAGTCGGACCGTTAGATGAACAACGTTTTCCAGGTTTGCATATCTTGTCTGCACTGGGTTCGCGTGGCCTCACGTTGGCATTGTTATCTGCGCAGGTCATGGCTGATCGCATGGAAGGTAAACCGCCTGCTTTGTCAAAAGCATTGCTCAAAGCCATGCAGTGTGAATTGTCTCAGGGATAAAAAAACGCAGCCCTTTAGCACTGCGCTATCCAATGTTCCCTCAGAATTTTGGTTTTTATTAGAAGTTAATTTGGGTTCGGACAGAAATCACTTTTTCATTGTTAGCCGTTGTACTGTCTGTATTGCTTAATATTTTCACAGCCCTACCAAAACTGGTAACCGCGTAATTAACCTTGATAGCCGCGCTTGGATTCAAAAGCCAATTCACCCCATAAGTGATAGTGTTGGCTGATTCAGCGTTTTCATTTCGGTAAGCTGTGGTGGTCGATGTGCCTGTGGCGTAATCCGCGCTGTAAGTTGAGTATCGAACAGCCAATTGCCATGCACCAGTGCCTGATTGTCCGAGATTAAAGTTGGACAGGGGTTTGATGCCAGAGAATGAGCCTCCCTTGTATGCATCTGACCATTTTTCACCTGTCAAGTTATAGACAAATTCATGGTAACTCGTTGTTACGTTAAGCCCATTCATGCTGTTGGTCGTGCCTGCATAGGTCAATACATTCGCTCTCAATGATTGCTTTGAATATTCAGTTTGGTATTTGAATGCATCGATTGCATAAGCAAACTCCAAGTCACCCAATTTTTTATAGACAGAGGCTGCGTAGTTGGTTGCTGAACCGTAAGTGGCGGTACCGGCTGTGGTTCCACCATTCAACTGAACACGGTAAGCATTTGCTAAGCCACGGTTTTCAGTGCGTAAGGTCAACAATGTAGCCCTTGCAACGTTATCGACACCACTGCCCGTGTTCAAACTGTAGGTAGGTGTGATCTCGTACTTACCAAAATGATTACTGACACCCATGTGTATGACTTGACCATCCAATTTATTGAGCTCCGCAGGATTCAATGTCAATCTTGTGGTACCCAACCCGCCTATATTGTCTGCATTGGTCAGTTCATTGAATCCACTTTGAGCCACAGAACCTGCATAGGTAAATCCTTGCACAGGCTCTCCCCACACCATAGCACCAAGCAATTTTTGCGGTCCCAGTTGGTCGCCATAGGAACGCTCCATGAAATCAATACTGGCGTCTCTGGTCATGGACTCCAATGAATAAGGTTGGCGAAATCGTCCTACTCGGATTTGGGCATTCTTGTTGCCTCTGAAATTGATAAAGCCTGTGTCCACAATATTTGTGTCAGAACCCGTGCCATTGATGATCAACTCATAGTCAATGTCTTTATAAACCGTTCCGTTGACACCTAATCGCGTTCTGCGAAATTCAAATTGATCGGCCACCGATGCACTGTCCTTGTCAGTTGTGCGTGGAAGACCAGATTGGATGACGTGCGCATCAAAATGCACCATACCTGTCAAGTTAATGTTGTTTTCACCATCAGCTGACACCCATCCAAAACCACTGGGTTTGACTGTGCCGTTCTTTTCATCCTTTTGGGTGTACTCCACTGCCTTTTGAACGTCTTTGGCTTTGACACCTAGTGCATCTTGAACAAACTCAACCGGCGGGGTTGATTCGGATGGTTTACTGCTCCACTCCTCCAAAGTCGTGTCGTAATCTTTTTGAGTGATGATGCCTTTTTTGAGTAGCACCTGCAAAATAGCTTTTGCATCGTCTAATGCAGCCATGGCAGGACCCGCAAACAACACACTGGCTAGCAAAGTCGCGGTCAATTTATGGCGGCGCAGATGATGTGGAATTGAAAATTTCATGTTGTTTCCTATAAAAATTAACGCTTAATAGATTGTGAAATCTGGTCGTAAATGGCACCATCGGCAAAATGTTCTTTGCTGGCTTTGTCCCAACCGCCGAATGCTTGTTCTATGGTGAAAAGTGGCAAGTTAGGCAAGTTTTTTTCAAATTTAGCTTTGATTTTTTCGTTGATAGGACGGTAGAAATTCTTTCCAGCTATCTCTTGACCTTTATCTGAATACAGATATTGCAAATATGCTTCAGCCACTTTGCGTGTGCCTTTGCGGTCGACGTTTTTATCCACCAGCGTCACAGGCGGTTCGGCCAAAATGCTGATGGAGGGATAAACGATATCCACCTTGGAGCCAAACTCTTTTTCAAGCAAATGGGCTTCGTTCTCCCAGGATATAAATACATCGCCCTGGTTACGTTGCGCAAAAGTTACTGAAGATCCACGTGCACCCGAATCTAAAACGGGGACGTTTGTATAGAGCTTGGCGACAAACTCGCTGGCTTTGGCGTCGCCGCCATATTTGCGCTTGGCAAACTCCCAAGCGGCCAAGTAATTCCAGCGTGCGCCGCCTGATGTTTTGGGGTTAGGTGTGATGACACTGATGCCGGGTTTGATCAAATCATCCCAATCCTTGATGCCTTTGGGGTTGCCCTGACGCACTACCAAAACAATGGTGGACGTATACGGCGAAGAGTTATGGGGTAGTCTTTTTTGCCAGTTGGGGGGAATCAAATGCGCTTGCTTGTTCAAAGCATCCACATCCCCTGCAAGAGCAAGTGTCACCACATCTGCATCCAAGCCATCAATCACTGAGCGTGCTTGTTTGCCGGAGCCACCATGAGATTGCTTGACAGTCACATCCTGACCAGCCGTTGCTTTCCAATGTTTAGCAAATGCGGTATTGAACTCGACATACAACTCACGTGTCGGGTCGTATGACACGTTAAGCAGCGTAACTGGGCTTTGCGCATAGCTACTAAGCACAATGGCAGAAAACAGCCCTGCGAAAATTTTCTTTGTCAATAAACGTCTGTTCTTCATTTCAATCCTTCAGATCCAATGCAATATGGCAGTGAAGGAATTGTGAAATTTCTTTGCTGAAAAGGGAACAACAGTTTTATTACTAGCTCATCACCAATTTGTCTTAATCGAAAAACTCATTAGCTTATGCAATGAATTTAAAATAAAAAAATCGAACGGCATCGCATACAAGATAAATTTAATTCGCCGGATTTTGGGCCACAAACACTTGCGACTTGCGCGGCGTCAATACCAACAACTCACCTTCAAGGTAATGTTGGTCTCTGAATTCATTGGCCGGAATTTCTGCTTCAATCACTTCCGGGGTTGCGCTCTCATCGTGCGGCACCAGCTCCAGACGAGCGACAGAACCCACCACCAAAGCACGCTCCAAACGCGCAATGATGCCGGTATCACCCGCGGAGTAACGCCGCACATCCAAATCATGTGGGCGGATGTATGTGTGCGTCTCCCCTTCTGCTCCGCGACCTTTGAATAAATTCACATCGCCCAAAAAACCATAAACGAAAGGATTGGCAGGGTTGTCCCACACCTGTTGCGGTGAGCCCACTTGCTCCACCCGCCCGCTGTTCATCAACACCACGCGGTCCGCCACTTCCAACGCTTCTTCTTGATCGTGAGTCACGAAAATACTGGTGACATCCAAGTCTTCATGCAAACGTCGTAACCAACGGCGCAGGTCTTTGCGTACCTTGGCATCCAACGCGCCAAATGGCTCATCCAACAACAACACGCGAGGCTCTACAGCCAAGGCTCTAGCTAAAGCAATCCGCTGACGCTGACCGCCTGAAAGTTGTGAGGGATAACGGTCGCCCAACCAATCGAGTTGCACCAGATTCAACAGGTCATGGACTTTCTTTTGAATAGCGGCTTCAGTGGGACGCGTGTGCTTAGGCCTGACACGCAAACCGAACGCCACGTTCTCAAACACCGTCATGTGTCTGAATAAAGCGTAATGTTGAAATACAAAGCCAACGTTTCTGTCACGCACGTGCAAATGCGTGGTGTCTTCGCCGCTGAACGCAATCGTGCCTTGGTCTGCGGTTTCTAACCCGGCAATAATTCGCAGCAAAGTGGTTTTACCGCAACCGGAAGGGCCAAGCAAGGCCACCAACTCGCCTGAAGCAATGTCCAAGTCCACTTGACGCAATGCGTGGAAATCACCAAATTGCTTACTGATATTTCTGATTTGTATGCTCATGATTTTTTCTTTCAGTGCGCATGCGCAGGTACTTTGACAGGACGTTCTGGTGAGAGGGCAGCCAACTCTGCCATCAACCTGTGCTGCTGCCACTCAATCACTGACTTGATGACCAGCGTCACCAAAGCCAGCAAAGCCAACAAGGAAGCCACAGCGAACGCGGCCACCGATTGGTATTCGTTGTACAAAATTTCCACATGCAAAGGCATGGTGTTGGTTTGTCCGCGTATGTGCCCTGACACCACAGACACCGCACCGAATTCACCCATGGCTCGTGCATTGCACAATATCACGCCGTAGAGCAAACCCCATTTGATATTGGGCAAAGTCACACGCCAGAAGATTTGCCAGCCATTGGCGCCTAGCACCATGGCTGCTTGCTCTTCTTCATTGCCTTGCGCTTGCATCAAGGGTATGAGCTCGCGGGCAATGAAAGGAAACGTGACAAATACCGTGGCCAGCACTATGCCGGGAACTGCAAAAATGATTTGGATGTCATGCGCTTGTAGCCAAGGGCCGAACCAACCTTGCGCACCGAACACCAAGACATAAATCAAGCCTGCAACCACAGGTGAGACTGAAAAAGGCAAATCCACCAAGGTGGTCAATATAGCTTTGCCTCTGAATTCAAATTTGGCAATCGCCCAAGCGGCACTGACACCAAACACCAAATTCAAAGGAACGGCGATCGCAGTGATCAACAACGTGAGTTTGATGGCCGACCAGGCATCAGGCTCTTTGAATGATTCTAAAAAGGCTTCCAAACCTTTTCTCAAAGCTTCAGTAAACACTGCTGCCAAGGGCAACACCAAAAATAATCCCACAAATACCAGTGCGATACCTATCAAAGTGCGGCGCAACCACACAGGTTCAGCGGTACTGTTCAAAGCGTGGTTGGGAGTGCCGTGTTGAACGCTGCTCATGAAGATGCTCCTGAACGCGCACGCTGCCAGGCTTGCAAACCATTGATCAACAACAGCATGATGAAAGCCGCCAACAACATGACCAAAGCCACCGCTGTGGCGCCTGCGTAATCGTATTGCTCGAGTTTGCTGATGATGATGAGCGGTGTGATTTCAGACACCATGGGCATATTGCCCGCGATAAAAATGACCGAGCCATATTCGCCAATCGCTCTCGCAAACGCCATGGCAAATCCGGTGAGCAATGCAGGAGCCAGTGCAGGAAAAATCACCCGGCTGAAAGTTTGCCAGCGTGTAGCGCCTAGGCAAGTAGCAGCTTCTTCAAGTTCTTTTTCCACATCTTCCAAAATAGGTTGTACAGTACGCACCACAAACGGCAAGCCGATAAATATCAACGCAATCAACACGCCGTTTCGATTGAACGCCAGTTGTATGCCTAAGGGTTCGAGGTATTGACCAATCCATCCATTGCCAGCCAGCAAAGCAGTGAGTGATATGCCTGCGACGGCGGTGGGCAAAGCAAACGGCAAGTCCACCAAGGCGTCAATGACTTTTTTACCGAAGAACTGGTAACGCACCAATACCCAAGCGAGCAACATGCCGAAAAACGCATTCACCAGTGCGGCGATGAATGAAGCGCCGAATGTGAGTTTGTAAGAGGCCACCACGCGCGGCGCAGTCACTGCTTGCCAAAACTGATCCCAAGTCAGGTTCAAGGTTTTAAGCACCAAGGCAGACAAAGGAATCAACACTATCAAACTTAAATAAGCCAGAGTGAAGCCCAGCGTGATGTTGAAGCCAGGCAATACACGGGCGGGTTGGTGCCTGGGTTTAAAGAATGGTGATGTCAAAGTAGTCATTCAATGTGGCGAGTAAATTTTGTCAAACAAGCCGCCATCATTGAAATGGATTTTTTGGGCTTCTGACAGTGAGCCGAAGTAATCAGACACCTGAAACAAGGTAATGGGCTTGAACACCTGAGCGTATTTTTTCAATATGAGGGAGTTGCGTGGACGCAATGCATGTTTGGCTGCAATTTCTTGGGCTTTGTCGCTGTAGATGTAATCTAAATAAGCTTTGGCCAATTCGCTGTTGCCCTTTTTAGCTGTGGTGCGCTCAACCACAGCCACAGGGTTTTCTGTCAGCAGGCTGATGGATGGATGAACCGCATCGACCTTGCCTTCACCGAATTCACGTTCGACTGAAATGACTTCTGATTCAAACGTGATCAATACATCACCAATATTCCTCTGCAAAAACACATTGGTGGCATCGCGTCCGCCTTTGGCCAGCACAGGCACATTGGCATACAACTTCTTCACATACGCTTGCGCGTCTGCATCTGTACCGCCTTTTTTGCGTACCTGCCCCCAAGCCGCCAAATACGCCATGCGCCCGTTGCCACCGGTTTTAGGATTGACAACGATCACTTGAATACCGGGCTTGATCAAGTCGTCCCAGTCTTTGATGCCCTTGGGGTTGCCGTTGCGGGTCAAGAACAACATGGTCGATGTGGTCGGGGAAGCATTGTTTGGAAATTTTTTGCTCCAGTCTTTGGCCACAACTGCGTTGTTGGCTAAAAATTCAATGTCAGATGCGGTGTTCATGGTCACCACGTCTGCGTCCAATCCGTCGTTGACGGCTCTGGCCTGCGCACTGGAACCTCCATGCGATTGGTCAATCTTGACATCCAAGCCTTTGGATTTTTTGTAATGCGCGACAAAGGCGGCGTTGTAATCTTTGTAAAACTCGCGTGACACGTCATAAGAAACGTTTAATAAGGTTTGAGCAGACATCAAGCCTGAGGAAAAAGACACAATCAATCCCAGAGCAATCCGCTTGGACAATTTAACAATACTCATAAGAAAACCTGCACCTGTCAAATAAAAAGCGATTGTCACAACCTGCTTTTCAAATTCAAACGATTAATTCGTTGTTTGCTTATGCCAAATTGCAAAGAATGCTGATGGCTGCTGGGTTTTCAGCGTCTTTTAGTGCAAAGACGGAATGCGAATGTGCTTATAGCTAATCGGCATATAGCTCAAACTAAAAAATAGTTGGTCCGACTAGGGTCGACCCTTATAGTCCCGCCCTTATGGAAAATTTCTCATTCGCATTTGTGCTCGCCGGTTTCGTTGTCGGCCTGATCGTAGGCCTCACAGGGGTGGGTGGCGGCTCTTTGATGACGCCTTTGCTGATCTTCGGATTCGGCATCAAGCCCGCGCTCGCAGTCGGTACCGATTTGCTTTTTGCAGCTGGCACCAAGTTTGGTGGCTTGCTCAATTTCGCACGCCAACGCATCATTCCCTGGCGTGTGGTTTTCAGCCTCAGCCTGGGTAGCATCCCGGCGGCAGCTATCACGTTAGCGGTGCTTCACCATTTCGGCACATCCAATCCCACAGTTCAACACGCCATCACGTTCACTCTTGGCATTGCTTTGCTGCTCACTGCGGCGGCCACACTTTACAAAGCAATCCGCGGACCGTTGCGAAACCAAGCGGTAGAAGAAGAGATTGAACAGCTTCCCGCAGACACAGCCGCACACCCTTGGATGCCTGTGGTCTTCGGTGCAATCATCGGCATGCTGGTCACGCTCACATCGGTGGGTGCCGGTGCCATCGGTGTCACCGTGTTGATGTTGCTTTACCCGCAACTCCCCTTGCCGCGCATCGTGGCTGCCGATATTGCTTATGCCGTGCCTCTCACACTAGTTGCCGGTTTGGGGCATGCCTCCATCGGTACGGTTGACTGGAACCTGTTGGGCATGTTGCTCGCTGGTTCTTTGCCAGGCATCTGGTTGGGCTCTCACTTGGTCACCCGAGTGCCTGAGCGTTTTATCCGTTCCGCCTTGTCTGTTTTGCTGGCTTGGGCCGGCACCAAATTGATTTTGATCTGACACACCATGTACCAATACACCGATTTCGATAAGCGATTTGTCAATGAACGCGCCGCACAATACCGCGACCAGTTAGAGCGCAATCTGAGTGGCCGTCTGAGCGATGACGAATTTCGTCCGCTGCGCTTACAAAACGGCTGGTACGTGCAACGCTACGCGCCCATGTTGCGTGTGGCCGTGCCTTACGGTGAACTCAACAGCGCACAGTTGCGTGTGTTGGCCACCATCGCGCGCGACTACGACATTCCCGAACCCGGTTTGTTTGAACGCGCACAAACCACGCAAGACGCCATCGGCGGTATTGCCGCACCAGCGTTGACGAAAAATTACGCGCATTTCACGACGCGACAAAACCTGCAATACAACTGGATTCCGCTGCACAAAAGCGCGGATGTGATGGACTTGCTGGCCAGCGTGAACATGCACGGCATTCAAACCAGCGGTAACTGCATTCGCAATATCACCAGTGATGAACGCGCCGGTGTGGCATTGGATGAAATCGTCGACCCGCGCCCGTTTGCAGAAATCTTGCGCCAATGGAGCACGCTGCATCCCGAGTTCGCGTTTCTGCCTCGCAAATTCAAAATCGCTATCAGCGGCGCATTGGAAGACCGTGCTGCCACAGCTTGGCACGATGTGGGTTTGCATGTGCAGCGCAATGCAGCAGGTGAAGTTGGGTTTCGCGTCATGGCCGGTGGCGGCATGGGACGCACACCCATCACCGGTACGGTGATTTGCGAGTTCCTCCCTTGGAACCAGATACTCAATTACTTGGAAGCCGTGGTGCGTGTCTACAACCGCTGGGGCCGCCGCGACAATATTTACAAAGCGCGCATCAAAATTTTGGTGAAAGCCGAGGGTCCGCGCTACATCGAAGAGGTCGAAGCCGAATACCAGCGCATCCTCACACAAGACGGTGCACCGCACACCATCACACAAGCCGAGTTTGACAGGGTGCAAGCTTGCTTTGCACAGCCGGTGCTGGCTGCTCACAATGGTGTGTCTGCTGAGGCTATTCTCACGCAACTGACCCAAGCTTCAGACGCCAACAAAGAGTTTGCGCGCTGGCTGCAGCAAAACGTGGCCGCACACCGTGACCCGCATTTGCGCGTTGTAACCCTTTCATTCAAACGACTCGGTCAAGCACCCGGCGACGCTACTGCAGATCAACTCGACGCTGCTGCCGTTTTGGCAGACCGCTTTTCTGCCGGTGAAGCTCGCGTGAGCCATGACCAAAACCTGGTCTTGCCGTGGGTAGCGGCACAAGACCTGCCAGCGCTTTACGAGCAAGCCAAAGCCTTAGGACTGGCCAAACCCAACATCCGCATGTTGACCGACATGATCGCCTGCCCCGGCGGTGACTATTGTGCGTTAGCGAACGCACGGTCGCTTCCTGTATCTGCTGCTATCAGCGAACGCTTCCAAGACCTAGACGAATTGTTTGACATAGGCGAAATCGACTTACACATCAGCGGTTGCATCAACTCTTGTGGACACCACCACAGCGGCCATATCGGCATTTTGGGCGTCGACAAAGACGGTAAGGAGTGGTATCAAATCACGCTGGGTGGCTCTGATGGCTCTGCGCTCAGTGGTGCGCCAAAGGCAGGCAAAGTGGTCGGTCCTTCTTTTTCTTCGGCTGAAGTGGTAGATGTGATTGAGGCGGTTTTACAGGTTTACACAGACCACCGTAACCATGGCGAAAGCTTTATCGATGCGGTCAACCGCCTAGGCATCGAAGCTTTCAAACAAGCCGCTAATGCTGCACGTCATCCCTCGGATGACGAAGCTTTGAGCACTATCGCCTGAAAGCTGAACATGCAACTGATACCGATCACAGAACAAGCATCGCTGTCGCAAGATCAACTGCTGAAATTGCCCAATGACGCAGACCCCATGCAACAGTCACTGCAAGATGTGCAAACCATTGAACTGCATTTCCCAAAATTCACCGATGGCCGTGCCTTTAGTCAGGCGTTGATGTTGCGCCGTCGTTGCGGTTTTTCGGGCGACATTCGCGCCACTGGCGATGTGTTGATTGATCAACTCAGCCAAATGC
>Ga0136641_1000838_pt1 | contig 12996 bp, 15 predicted proteins | sample EliLak1302023Y_FD_115312 | JGI IMG/M metagenome (GOLD analysis project Ga0136641, IMG submission 115312) | Freshwater microbial communities from Elizabeth Lake, Yosemite National Park, California, USA - 13020-23Y | ecosystem: Environmental > Aquatic > Freshwater > Lake ...
ATATTACGGGTGATAACTTTGTAACTTAAGTCGTTCGCCATTATGACTCGGTGTATCCTTTGGTATGCCAAAAATATCAAAGATAAAAACCACATCTGGAAATGGATTTAATGTAACAACATTATAACTTCCATTAAATAAACTTACTCGTGAATAGTTGATGCTAATATTCACTACGTCTGTATTTTTAGCAAATGAAGCAACATTTGAACTATAAAAAAAATTAGATGCTGTATTTGAAGGCACAAAAGTGAACGTTCCTAAAACTGTAGTAGTAACATTATGCTTTAGACCTGTATCGTATGTATTATTGATAAAAGGTAACCCGCCAACATTTATAACAAGTGTGCGGTCACTGGCGGTTGAACCAATACCAGCCGTTGCTAGAGATGTGGTAATAGATGAAAGACATAAATTAAATGTATCATATTGGTCATACATAGTTCCTAAAAGTGTTCGCATATTGATGTTACTCCAAGTAAATGAAAGTAAATTTGTATCACATATTCCTACATTTGTTTGACTTCCTGCTGTTAAATCACCGGTTCGTAAAACTAAACTAGCATTAATATTTGATGACATTCTCTAAAGTATCTAAATATTATTTTTTTAAATAAGATTAAGTGAATAGGTGAGGTTTTATATGTGAATTTAGAACTATTTAGAACTTAACGTACGCAGTGTTGTTATCACACACAACTACCGAATCAAAATTTGCGTAGGCATCAAACCTCACAACTCCTGTAGCGTTAGGAGTCGTGAAGTTAGCAATCCAAAAAATATCGTCTGTATTTGAGTTGTAACCTGCGAATATCGTATCTTTAGATGCTCCACAATAGTTTTCTAGGTCTAAACCTACGAAAAAAGAACCTGACGAGGTTGATGATACATAAGCCGCTGTATCATTGGAAGCCGCTGAGGTTGTAATAGAATAACTTGTCTTATCAATAGATGGCTGATAATTAATATCTCCAATTGAACCCATTGCCTTCAACACCTCGCTAAAAAACTCGGCATTTGTAGAGGGAGGTTTTGGCGGCATAATTTGAGACCCGACGCGAAATTGATAATCAGTAAGCCCGTTTGTTACACTCGAAAACGGAAAAAATCCGCCGAATGTTCCAGTTCCTTTATCTCTAGCCGCGACCAAAATTGCCTTCAAACTGCTAAATTTTGCCGGAATTGGAAAAGCTACTTGCGTCGATACGTTTTGAGTCAAAGAAAGGGAATATTGGTAATTACGGAAATCCGGCACAACAAATTGAAGAGGTTGTCCTTCCAAAGAACCGACAATTACACTCATTGCTTGGTCACCGAGTTCGATAAAGTTGGCTACATATTCGCAGTTAGTAATAGAAAGTGTTCCAGCATCTGCCGCACCCGTGGATGACAAAACAGACACACCTTTATAAAGGGTATCCACAAGTTGAATCTCAACTCTCAAGGGGGCACTTGTCATACCAAAAAGAGGAATATAATTAGCAGAGCATAGCGAACCCACAAGTGAGATAAGATTGACGCAGTAAGTATCATTGACAGTTCCAGCATTTCCTAAAAGAGCAGCGGGAGCACCACCAACTCTTTCGCCAGAGTTCGTTTGAACAGCAGAGTAGACACTATTTTGGGCGTATGCCGCTTGAGCAGATGTAACCGTAAGGTCTGTTCTTGTTCCAGCCAACATACTCATTTTGCCGTATGTTGCGTCAGTTGGTTGCTGAAGGTCGAACAACATTTTTGCTAAAAGCCCGTAATTGTCAATATCTTGGAGCAAATTTGACCCGTGGAACACGCGGATTCTTTGAAAAATTCCGTGGATTCCGCACGAATCGAGTCTAAAAGCGTTATTTGCTACTGCGGAAGTAAATTTACAGTTAAATTTTAGGTAACTTTCCGTAGGAACAAGAACAAGGTTGTTTCTTGTGGGTAGATTGATGATAATCGTATCGCCTAAACCATAGGTAGAAGTTCCGTTCTGAGGGGCAATATTAATGCGGCTTGAACGAGCAACAGCGGATTCAACTTTTGAACCATACTTGAGAGTTTTGGGTATCATTTTTATAATTTATATAAAGATAATAAAATTTTATTATTTCTCTAAAGAAGACCGTTTTTTCATCATTTTTTGATGTTTTAATCCAGTCGGCATATATGCTACATCATTGCCATTGGAATGATTACTCAACAAATTAGCCACGGCTACGCCGGAAGCCAACCCTGACAACAAATTTGGTTTGACAAGGAAATTCGAGACATTACCAACAACAGGTAAGATTTTGTGTCCTAAACCAACAACATGCTTGATACGAGTTCCTAAAGTATGAGGAATACGATTTGATTTAACGCCAATCATTTATACTATATGATAAGAAGAAAAAACGACTGCCTCATTCAACAAAATTAACGATATCCAACTGTAAAGTAATATTAAAATATTTATTATTTAAATCAATGGGGTTACCATATTGGTCAGTCAATTTGATATTAATTGAGTTAAAGATATTTGTATGTAGATTTACCTTAAAGTTTGATGTGTTCTTATACTCTATAAGACTAAATGGATTATTATTTACAGGTATGCTACACAAGATATTCGATTGATACTTAAAGTTATTATTTATGCTACCAGTCTCTAAATTAGTTGATATACAAATACAACTTACGGGTGATAAATTAATTTGAAATGGTGCTGTTAATATCTTGACATAACTTGTATTATATAAATCGTTAGTTGATAATCCTAAAAGGTCTAAACAAGTGCTATAAGCATTTAAAAATTTGAAATTGTATGTTGAATTTGTAAAAGTGTATTTGTTCTTAATGTTATCATACGCAACTGTTATTCTATTTGAAGGAAAAATTGTTCCTAAATAAGTTGCCAGTTGATAAGCATTATAATTGCCTACACTTATGTAAATGTAAGTATTTATTACACCCGTTTGAGCCCCATAAGCATCTACTGTAATCTCTTGTAAGTATAAAGTATTGTTACTTGAATTAATGTTATAAAATGAATAAGGAATTGTTGCGTGTTGAACTGAAAGGTATGCCGTGTGCTGGCTTGGTATCTCTAATATAGGCAGATTAAAAATACAATTTGAATTATTATTATCTACATAACCGTCAGCGTATTTTGAATTTAAATGAACCTGACAAGTCTCAATATCCATAATTTCTTACTATAATATGGTTTGAAAATAAAATTTAGAGAGACGAAAGTATTTGAATTACACAAATTGATTTAATTTTGTTATATGGCTGAGGTCGTGAGCATATATAGGATTTAAATATTTAGTATTTTTAATAGTTATCTTTTTACCACCTGTTTGAGTATTTCTTAAAAAACTTACTGGGTCGTTACCGGTTCTAATATCTGTTTGATTATTTGAGATTTGTTTTCCAAATGCGCCAAGACCCGCAGCTTTATCTAAAGTTACAACTTTATCTCCTCCAGCATATTCTGCCAGCCCGCCTCCAAGGCTATGACCTAATGTCGTCACAGGTTTGTTTTTATATTTTTGTTTTACATCATTCATTAATTTTTTACTGTCTCTAAATCTTGTCGTATATCTTCCCAATCCAACAGCAACCGCCGCGTTTGTTAGCCAATCACCGGCTTTACGAGTGCCTGTATATACAACATTTGGATTATTTTCCTTATCTAAAAACACTTTATGTTCGCTATTTGAAAGACTATGGTCTAAAGTGAAGCCGCCCTTTTTACCAATAGCCTCCGCTTCTCCATTACGCTTATAACTTGCCTTTAATAAATCCTTTACTGTGTCACTATGTAAGGATTTTACGTTTCGGTATTGAGTAGATTTAGTTGTTAATGGCATATTGTGGTTTAAATATGGCATTATACTATTAAATTAGATTTTAAAAAAATCTAAGGCAAAAGGAGCGATTGCTTATTCATCTTCTACTATCTTTAAACTTATGTTTTGTCTTTCCTCAATTTCCTTAAGAGGTGAATTGTCCTTATTTTTTTCTACAATCACATCAATTATCTTGTCAAAAGCAGGTAATTGAGTGAGAACATCAGGAAACTTATTCTCAAAAAACTCGGCATTGTTGTAACGTGTATTGTAAGCAACCTTATGCCAATCAATCTCCTCTGTAGCAGTCCCATTAAAACAAAGTTCAGCAGGGCATATTCCTTGTTCTAAAGATTTAATTATTTCTTGTAAAGAAGCCATTTATAATAATTAAAGAAATTATTTTAACTTTTCATTTCCAACATATTAAAGTTCTTATATATAACATTTTTAGCCGTATCAATGTCAAGATGAGTATAAGGTTCATTATATGTATAGTCATATAAAGTCATCGCATCATCTTTTTTGAGATTAAGAAGTTCATCAGCAATCGAATACCACTCTGGTAATGCTTTCGGTTTATAGATGGAACAGTATGTAATTTGTTTACGCAAAATACGCGGCATATAATAAAAACTTTGTAAAGTGAAAATAAAACCACAGCATAAATGTCTTGCTTTGATAATCATCTTGTTAAGTTCTTTTTGAATACTTTTGTCTTTGAGCATATCCGCATAGTCATCGATAATAATACAGGAATATTCAAGTTCCTTTTCATCTTCGCTGTCAGTGTCTTCTTCGCTTTCATCAGGATATATAGGCTTACCTTTCTTCTCAACCTTTTTAGTTGATTCGTGTTTTTTAGAGATTAACTCTTGGTATATGGACTCTAAAGTAGGCACATCTAACTCGTGATACACTTTGTCGTGATTCTCAAAAGGATGGTTCTTTAAACTGTTAAATGATGCTGCTGGACAAAAATAATAGATGTTATGGAATTTGTTCCTATAGCAGGTTTTGCTTTTGAAAAGATTAAGCAATAGATTGGTCTTACCACAGCCGCCGCTACCGGTTAAGCAATATACCATACCATTACGCCTTGAAATATTTGTATTGGTAATATCAGGCACATATATGTCTTGTGTTTCAGGTATGGGCTTAAATTTGCTCTCATTTGGATTAGGAATCTCGGTTATGCTAAGAGGCATTTATATTTATAATATATTTTAAAATTTAAGGCTAAAAATATAATATTTAGGTATTTTATATATGACAGATACAGAAAATATAGAAAATACCAAAGAATTAACTCATTTAGGAAATGATGAAGATGTTCCCCTAACAAAAGAAAAGAAAAAAGTCGGCAGACCAAGAAAAGAGGTATTGCCAAAAGAAAAAAAACCACAAAGTGAAAAACAAAAAGAAGTGTTTAAAAAAGCACTAGAAGCAAGACGGGCTAATGTAGAGCAAAGAAAGTTACAAAAAAAAATAGAAGCATCAAAACTGCTGTTATCTTTAGAGCAAAAGGAAGATAAAAAGCAACCATCACCAGCACCGCCTACTACACCAACAGAAAGTAGTAGTGAAGAGGAAGAAGAAGAGGTAAAACCGGTTAAGCCAGTTAAAGCAAAGAAGGTACCCGCTAAAAAGGAAAAGAAAATGAAAGGAAAGAAAATTATTATTTATCAAGCAGATGATAGCAGTGATAGCGATAGTGATAGCGAAAGTGAAAAGAGTGACAATGAACCAAAGCATTTTAAGACACAACAAAATAAAAAGTCTTTAATTAAAGTGTATGATAAGCCACAAGTTCATAATCCTAAACCAGTCAATCCAGCAAAAAATTATTTTGCTGACTAATATTATAAGTATGGCAAAAGGTTTAACACTTACATTGAATGATTTAATCAAATTAGGTGTTATCAAATTTAAAAGGCGTAAAGGGCGTAAAGGTCACAAAATAAAATATAAAATAGAAAATTCTACTGCTTCTACTTTAAGACAACCAAGCGATCATTTGCGAGGGTATGCGACCATTAACAATATGCCACCAATTATGAACCCTTACACAGACAATTTACGGCTACGTGATGCTAACGATAATTTTAATACTCGTTTATTAGAATACAAGAATCAATTACACGATGAAAAACTCAAGACAGATGACTTCATGGATAGATCTAAGGTTGCGTATAATTATTTGTTACACAGTGTTGATAGATTTGGCATTGATACTTCCCAATTACCAATTGAAAGACGATTAGGATATGATACAAGTGACAGCATTGATGTAGCAGATACAAGCACAGATTTTCAACCGCAGATTAGCCAAACGCAAGGAGGCACCAGTCCGTATTTAACCGGTTCAGGAATGACTTTATATGAAACACAGAAACCAAGTGGAATAATTCAAGAAGAAGGAGAACCAAGCGCAACTATTGAAGTAAGCAGAAGTGAGAAAATGATACCGCAAACACCTGAACAGCCTAAAAAATCAATAATGGGTTTATTTTCAAGCAGTAGCAAACCTAAAAAAAAATTGGTAATACAAGAAGAAGAACCGGAAACAATAACAACACCAGCAAATACAAAAGTAGGCGGAGGAGGAGGAGCAAGTGTTTCAAGTAGCACACCAGTTCGCACTGTAGCAACAGGCAATCGACGACCAACACGAGAAGAAATGGCTAACTGGAGAAAATGGTATGAAGATTTAGCTGGAGATGAGGTTGACCCGTCAGTAACAGCATCACCTCATCGTAAAACATACCAAACCGCAATCTCAAATCTTTTACTTCAAGACTATATACGAGCAGGTGGTAATGATTCAAGTATTTTAAAATCAAAAGACCCTAATGTTATAAATGTTGAAATAAGAAAACTACTTAAAAAGCAGTTCAAGTAGAGCAAAGTTTTTATTTTATATCTTTATAATATGAGTAATTTATTAAGCACATATTATAGTAATTTAAATGATTTACAAAGCATACAGGCAACTGATATAAATACAGAAAAACTTACTGTAGCAGGTGTTGCTTATAGTCCGCCCAATTTAACAAACTATGTCACAAATAGTTCGTTAGCATCAACTCTTTTATCGTATCTTACTACAGCATCAGCGAGTAGCACATATCAAACAATATCAGGAATGTCTGCTTATCTTACTACAGCATCAGCGAGTAGCACATATCAAACAATATCAGGAATGTCTAATTATTTAACTATAACAATTGCTTCAACTACATATCAAACTATTGCGGGAATGTCTAATTATTTAACCACAGCATCAGCGAGTAGCACATATCAAACAATATCTGGAATGTCTGCTTATTTAACAACGGCATTAGCGAGTAGCACATATCAAACAATATCAGGAATGTCTTCTTATCTTACTACAGCATCAGCGAGTAGCACATATCAAACAATATCAGGAATGTCTGCTTATCAAACAATATCAGGAATGTCTTCTTATCTTACTACAGCATCAGCGAGTAGCACATATCAAACAATATCAGGAATGTCTGCTTATCAAACAATATCAGGAATGTCTGCTTATTTAACAACAGCATTAGCAAGTAGCACATATCAAACAATATCAGGAATGTCTGCTTATCTTACTACAGCATCAGCGAGTAGCACATACGAGACACAATCTCATGCCAGTAGCACCTATGCCACACAATCGGCATTAGGAACTGTATCAGGCGTTGCTTCTGGGGCTGCTGCTTTGGGGGCTACCAACGCAACTGCTATAGCCGGTCTGGTCGCAACAACTACAGCCCATACTGCTTCAATAGCCACACTTGACGGTGAGGTTGCGACACTACAGACTGACGTTGGAACGCTTCAAGGCAAAACAGTTGCTTTATCATACAGTCCAGCAACTACAAGCACTACAATTGGAGGCGCTCAATTAAATACCCCAGCATTATCTTCGGGTAATTATTCGCTCAATGGCACTTTTAACTACAATAATAGTTTAACACAAGCAGGAGTTCAACCAAATAATTTTTCGGGAGTTGTAAATGCTAATAATGGTCTCAAGGTAACAAATGGTTTATTATCAAATACTTTGACATCACAAACCGCAACAACTGCCCTTGGAATAGGTCGTTCTACTGATGTATTAAATATGACCGGTTCAAGTATCAATATTAATGATTCCGGTTCTGTTATAAATACAACTAATTTAAACGGTTCAAGTATCAATATTGGCACTAACGAGCCGCTGGTAAATACGATTACAATAGGTAGCAACAGTAATATTTGTTTTGTAAATTTAAGAGGTATTGTAAGTATTCAAGGATATCCAGTTCAACAATTTACTTAGAATAAAATCTACTCTTAATGTAGATGGCTTGGAACTCAAATAATTCATATAATAAATACACTGATACTTACTTTAAAGGTGTAGTAGATGTATCAGGTGGAAATATTATAAATAGAAATGGTAATCTCGTTTTAGGTTCGTACACATTAACCCCCACAATTTTAAATTACTTATCTACAATCTCTAGTGACATTCAAGTTCAGGTCACGAACTTAGCAGCAACAGCTGGGTCACTCGTTACAAAAACGCAATACATAGCTTACAGTGGCGGAACCACAACAGTATCATCTCCATTAGCATTTACTTCCACATTAAATAATGTATTACCATCTACTTTCGCATATATTAGCACATTATCCTCATCAGCACAGTCGCAGTTTAATACACTTACCTCAAACCTAACAACAACAAATAGCAATGTGACCTCACTGACTACTGCCGTAGCAACTAATACAACTAATTTAACAAATATTCTGTATGGCTCAGGATACACTAATATGACTAATGTGTATATTTCAACTGACCTCATTAACTATGGAACTACAAGTCTAAACAATACCGTTTTAATAACGGGAAATATTTCAGCAAATAGTCAAACGATTACTCCAACACAATTAGGATACTTATCAGGTCTTTCGGGAGATGTTCAAACTGCTATTACCAATTTAAATAATAAAACAATTGGTATATCTGCTGCTGGTGGTGGTTATACAAATATAAGTTTTTTAGATGCTACTAATTTTTTGTATAGTGCTACTGGTTCGCAATTAGATGGAACAACTTTAATTAATGGTGCTTTAACTTTGGGAACAACGGCGTCAATAGTATCTAATAGTCTAACAATAAGCCCTACTGTTTTAGGCTACCTTGCGAATGTTACGAGTGATATACAAACACAGATAAACGGAATATCAACCGCAAATTTTGTAACCATTGGAACATCACAAACAATCACTGGAAATAAAGTTTTCAATGGAACAGTCACATTAAATAATATTACGGCTTCATCTATTCCTGATACTGCCTTAGCATCAACTTTTGTAAAAACGACTGGAGCAGTCACAAAAGCAGGTATTCTCACTCTGAGTTCCCCGCCAGTTATGAGTGGGGCATCAATATCTACAAATACAATACCAGATACCGCTTTAGTTGAAACTTATTTGAAACTTTCAGGCATTCAAACTGTGTCGGGTCTAAAAACTTTTTCCAATAATGTTGTATTTTCAGGTAATCCAAATTTTTCAGGAATACCAACTTTTGGTTCGGCAATTATAACAGACGCAAATCTTGTTTCAACTTTTGTAAAAACAACTGGAGCAGTCACAAAAGCAGGTATTCTCACTCTGAGTTCCCCGCCAGTTATGAGTGGGGCATCAATAACTTCTGGAACTATTCCAATATCAGCTCTAGCGTCAACTACTTTTACCACAACAATCAATGGTGTAAATATTTTATTAGATAACACAGCAAATACTGGATTTTATACTATGAATAGTGGAGTTAGCACAGTTAATAGTTTTCAGATAAAGGCTCGTTCATCAACAGCAACTTACAATAATCCTACCACTGTATCAGGAGATGTGGAAATAGCCAGTTTTAATAACGGCACTGCTGGCGCAGGTGGTCTCAACTTGTGTATAGGTTCAACTGTTAGCGGTGGTATTCGATTAACAGAAAGTAATATAGCATTTAATAGTCCTATTACAATAACAGGAAATATAACAAGTAATTCACAAACTGTTACGCCTACAAATTTGGGATACTTAAGTGGAGCAACAAGTAATATTCAAACGGCAATAACTTCTAATACAAGCACAATATCAAGTCATACTACAAGTATAACTTCACTTCAAACTCAAAATACAGCACAAAGCTACTCAGGAACAACCACAAGCTTTTCAGGAACATTAGCAGTAGTAAATGCTACATTTTCAGGAACATTAAATAGTATTTCAACAACTCAATTCGGGTTTTTATCTGGATTAACTCAAAATATAAATACTGCTCTTACATCTTTACAAACAGCAACAACTTATATAACAACAAGTTCAAGTAATGAGGTTCAAATGTTAGCCCCTTTAAGATTATATCCTCCTACATTACAACCATCAGGTAATCAATTAGGAACTTATCAACAAAGTTGGTATACAGGAAGTGGTAGCATTACAACTGCTACACAAAATATATGTAGTATCACACTAAGTCCAGGAACATATTTAATGACTATTCTTTATGATATTTATCATACTACTGGTTCAGCAAGTGAGCAAGTAACAGCATCAGTATCAACAACATCAGCAACTCACGCGGTAGCCCAATCAGGACGTGGTCCGTATAATCAATTTTATCCTACACTAACAGCAGGAAAAGAATCACAACAATATACTATGTGGGTAAGTAATGCGAGTGGAGGTAATACGACATATTATTTTGTAATTACATTATCAACTGCGGCAGTAATGACAAATCAGAGTTTTATGGATGCGACTCGTATAGGATAATTTAAATTCTTTTGCCTTAGATTTTTTTAAAATCTAATTATATGGTATATTACGACTTCAATAGTAATTTTAGTGATGCGACGCTATTGACTATGTTTGGGGCAATTATCGGTGCTACAACAATGGTAATAAGATATTGTTTTACATCTCAATGTGATATTAGTATATGTTATGGTTGTCTTCATATTGAAAGGCACATTCCTATACCAGTTGAACCGCCAGTAGATGAGTCCAAATCTACTGATTCTTTAGAATTATCAAGAAAAAATAAGGTTTGAAAAAGAAATTAGAGAGAATTTAAGTATTTGAATAGTATAAATGAATTATTTAAAAGAAAATTTACATAATAGCATAACACTGAACTATGACATTATGAAATTAATTTATGAATATGCTGACCATTTATGTGGTATAAGAAAACAAATTGAGAATAAAACTTTTGATTTAGATGAAATAATGTATAACAGAATGAAAAAAGAAATAATAAATACACTGAATAACGGCTTAGATGAATACTATTTAAATTATTGGACTAACGACCAAATGACTGCGATTAATGAAACGAATATTGATGAGGATTCTTTAAGAGATTTGATTATTTATGGTCAATGTGGTTACAAAGATTTGTATTTATATCAACGATTAAGAAAAACTAAAATTTGCGGATTAGAACCAACTTACGGTTCATCTTATTTTAGATATGAAATGATTAGAGACCTAAAAGAAGTGAAACCTAATGTTAATTATATAACAAGAAGTATCAAGCAATTATATAAATTATGGATTAAATTGTAATCTTATTATATATAAATGGTTCAAATACTTAGAGTAGAAAAATCAAATGTCGCGAATAAAAAATATGTGGCTACATTAGATGACGGGTCACGTATTAATTTTGGCTCGGCATTATCAACTACATATACAGAAGGAGCAACAAGTCAAAAAAAATACGCTTATCAACAACGGCATTTAGCGAACGCAGTTGAAAAACATAGAATTGAAAATCTTATACCGAGTCCTGCTCTTTTATCATATTATTTGCTATGGAATACACCAGATTTACAGTATAATGTTAAGGTATTAAATAATAAGCTTAAAAACCAGTAAGTTGCCGTCTTCGTCTAACAACATTTTTTAATTGTTTTCCTTCGTGTGTACGATGGTGATAATAGCAGACAAAAAGCATAGACCCTTTTTCGTATAGTTCATAGTAATACCGAGGGTTGTCACTTGCTACAACAATATAATCAGCTAGATTAAGTCTATTAAGCATTTTATTATATTGAGATATAATAATATGTCAAAGAACGAGCCAATATTAAAAAGAACAAACAGACGATTTACATTATATCCTATACAATACCAAGACATTTTTGAAATGTATAAAAAGGCAGTTAGTTGCTTCTGGACACCCGAAGAGATAGACTTGTCTAAAGATGTAGAAGATTGGGATAAATTAGATGATAATGAGAAACAATTTATTAGTATGATATTAGCTTTTTTTGCTGGAGCCGATGGTATAGTTAATGAAAATTTATCAACCAATTTTATAGACGAGGTAACCATTCCTGAAGCAAGATGTTTTTATGGTTTCCAACTAATGATTGAGAATATTCATAGTGAGACATATTCATTACTAATTGACACCTACATCAAGGATAAAAAATTAAAATATAAATACTTGAATGCCATAGATACAATACCATGTATTAAAAATAAAGCCGATTACTGTAAGCGGTATATGAATCAAGACCAACAGTTTGCTACTCGTTTAATAGCCTTTGCGTGTTGTGAAGGTATTTTTTTCTCATCAGCATTCGCATCTATTTTTTGGTTCAAAAAAAGAAACTTATTACACGGTTTAACATTTAGTAACGAATTAATCTCACGAGATGAAGCCCTACACACAGAATTTGCTGTATTGATTTATTCCAAGTTAGAAAACAAATTGAGTGAAAAGAAAATCCATAAAATAATAGATGAATGTGTTTTAATAGAAGTAGAATTTATTACAGAGGCAATACCGTGTAGAATGATAGGTATGAATGAAAGTTTAATGATACAATACATAATGTTTTGTGCTGATAGATTAGCAGTTCAATTAGGTGTAAGAAAAATTTATGGAGTTCCTAATTCATTACCATTTATGGAACTTATCTCATTAGAAGGTAAGACAAATTTTTTCGAGAGTAGAAATTCGTCGTATGCTTTAGCGTCAAAGGATAACAACAGTGATTTAGAATTTGAGATGGTGTTTTAAATAGGACGGGCAAGAACAAGATTTATACACATTAATTACCCATATAAGAAAAAAGTGGGGAATTTACGATTTTTGATTATATCTATAAAGAAA
>Ga0136641_1000840_pt1 | contig 12993 bp, 12 predicted proteins | sample EliLak1302023Y_FD_115312 | JGI IMG/M metagenome (GOLD analysis project Ga0136641, IMG submission 115312) | Freshwater microbial communities from Elizabeth Lake, Yosemite National Park, California, USA - 13020-23Y | ecosystem: Environmental > Aquatic > Freshwater > Lake ...
CTCCACGGGCCATCCGATGCACCCTGGGAGGAATTCTGATGGGTCTCGGATTCTCCTTGGCCCCAGGCGCTTTCGACGGTATGACACTGCTGGGCCAACCACTGCTGCTGCCCTTCGCGTGGGTGGTGATGTGCGCGTCCTACCTGACGGTGGTGCTGGGTGTGCTGTATCTTCGGTCGGGTTTCGGTTCCTGGATCACGACTCGGCGTGGTTGAGCTACCGCCCCGTTTCGCCCGTGATTAACGGCCCCAGTAGTGCGGCAGACCGTTGTGCGCGCGGCGAGGTCGAGATGATCGCCAGCACTGCGATTGCCAGCCCCAGTGCGAAGGTGAACAACCACAGCGGATCGGCTGAGGCGGTGAAGTCGCCCATCGGTGGCGATAGCGCACCGGAGGCGAGCACCCCGCTGAGCGCGACACCCACACTGATTCCGATCTGCTTGCTGGTGCTGGTGATTCCCGCCGCTGCGCCGGCCCGGTCGTGCGGCATGCCGGTCACCGCTGCGTAATTGATCGGCACGGTAATCATGCCGAAGGTGATGCCGAATGCCACAAAAATCGTCATGAGCAACCAGTGCGGTGCGACCGGGGTCAGAAAAACCAGCATTGTCGACATGATGGCGATCATCAGCCCGGCGATCAGCAGCGAGGGTCGGCTACCGACCCGGCCGACCAGTCGGCCCGACAACGGCGAGAACACCAGGACGGCGAGCCCAACCGGCAACAGCCGCACACCGGCGTGCGCGGCGGGATAGCCCCGCCACCCTTGCAGATAGATCGACATCATGAAGAGGAAAGCCCCCCAGACGATGTAGACCAACAGTGCGATCGCCGCTGCCGAAGCGAATGGGATGGACCGGAAGAACCGAAGGTCGACGAAGGGGTCAGAGTGCCGCGACTCGTGCCGCAGAAAGCCCGCGAACGCGCACGCCGCAGCGGTCGCGATCGCCACGATCCACGGATGTGTCCAGCCGCGGCCTGGGCTCTCGATCAGGACGAAGACCAGGCCGAAGAGGCTTCCGGCAGCCAGCGCCTGCCCGAGCGGATCAATGCCGCGGATCGTCGCCGATCTGCTCTCCGGTACCAGCAACGCGCATGCCGCGATGGTCACCGCAGCGACCGGGAGGTTGATCCAGAACACCGAACGCCAGCCGAACAGGTCGATGAGCACTCCGCCGACGACAGGCCCAAGCGCCAGAGAGGCTCCGAATACCGAACCCCAGACGCCGATCGCTCGGGCTCGTTCGGTGGGGCCGATGAAGACCTGGGCAATGATCGACAGCGCCACAGGACCCATCATCGAGGCGCCGACCGCCTGTAACGCCCGCGCGGCGATGAGGGCGTCGATCTTGGGTGCGAGGCTGCACAGCAGTGAACCGAGCATGAAGATCGCCAAACCGATCTGAAGGACCCGGCGGCGACCGAACCTGTCCCCGGCCGCGCCGCCCAGCAATTGCAGCGACGCGATGACCAGTGCGTAGATCGCGATGACCCATTGCGTATGCGCGGCGGTGGCCGCCAGGTCGGTGCGAATCGAGGGGATCGCGAGGTTGGCGATGGTGAGCTCAATCCCGGTGATCAACGCGCTCATGCAACAGGTCACCAGGATTGCGGCCTTGCGGCGGTCACTCAATCCGGTGGTCTGAGGATGCATCCCGAGGCGTTGGTCGGCGATGTCCTCCACGAGCCGAGATTCTCCCATCCCCAAGCTGGGACAGCTATCCGTCGCCAGTGATCTGCTCGTCGGGCGCTTCGGACACTGAGAGTCTGAACAGGATTGCCATCAGACCGAAGATGATGAGTGCCGAGGCTGCATCGAAGGGCTGGAACGGGTAGATCGCCCCGTCAATCGAGAGCACCAGAACGGTTTCGATCGCACCGAAGGCGACGAAGAACGTTCCCATCAGCCAGCGGGACAGTGCCAAATGCAATTGATGTCGCCGAACCTCGACGGCAAGGGTTAGCAGCAGCACCGGAAGGATCTGGGCAAGAGTAGCGGCGGTTGCGCTATCTACCAGCTCTATCGTCACGGAGCCCGGGCTAGTTGCCGGACGACGACCCGCCACCAGCTTCGGCCGGCAGCGGAGGCGGCAGGGGCACAGCGGAACTGGGTTGCGCCGCGGATGTTTTCGGCGACGACGATGTCGCACTCGGTGAGGCTGCCGCGGTAGCCGATGTCGTCGGCGACGATGTTCCGGACGCGGTCGTACCGGATGTGGTCGGCGATGTGCTGGTACTGGGCGCCGTGGTCTTCGTAGTCCCTGTGGTAGCCGTCGCGGGTGATTGCGGCGAGTTGAAGTCGGACCAAGACTCGGTTCGGATGGTTCTCCCGCCCGCGCTGACAGTCAGTGATGTAGCGGTGACGGTGTAGGTCGCACCATCATTCACGGCGACGTAGCCGCCATCGGAGGTCTGCGACGCGGTGACAATCAGCTTGGCCCCGTCGCTGACGCGAACGCCGCGGTACTCGTATGTTCCGCCAGCCGTCTTGCAGATTGCAACCCGAGACGTTTCGGTGGTGCCGAAGATGGCTGCAGTGTCGGGTTTGGTGCAGCGGGCGGTGGAATCCACGTACCCCTGGCTGTCGGACGGCGGCACTGCAGTGGGCGCCGCGATAGCCAGAGGCACGCCGAGGACAACCAGCGCCGAGGTCGCCGCAGCGGCGATGATCAGGCCGGGTTTACGAAGCGTGGAGGTGTTCATCGGTTTCCACCAGACCACAGATCTACGTTGCGCAGCCAGTCAGGACGCGAGACGTTGCCGAGGTACAACCCAATCGTTAGGCGCCTGAGACCAATTCGTCGACCCATGCTCCGCCGCACAGCACTGCCCCAACGGCTAACTGGTCGTCGAGTACCACGAGGTCGGCCCGCGCACCAGTTTGCAGGGCCGGGTTGGGCAGTCCCAGGGCATGCGCCGGATTGATCGAGGATTGCAACACCGCAACCATCAGCGCCTCGTCCCGAGGCAGGCCGCAGTGCGCGACGGCGAACCGGAACAACCGGTCCATCGTCGCGGTGCTGCCCGCGATGGTCTCGGTGCCGGCCAGGTGTGCCACGCCGTCGGTCACGTCGACAGCCAATGGACCGATCCGGTAGGCGCCGTCGGCCATGCCGGCGGCCGCCATCGCATCGGTCACCAGTGACACTCGTTCGGATCCGACACTGTGGGTTACGTAGCGGTACAGGGCGGGGTCGACGTGAACTCCGTCTGCGATTACCTCGACTGTCACGCGCGGATCTTCCAGCAGGGCGATCACCGGCCCCGGTTCGCGGTGATGGATCGGGCGCATGGCATTGAAAAGGTGCGTTCCCACTGTCGCGCCGGCGTCGATTGCGGCGTGGGTCTGGGCGTAAGTGGCTTCGGTGTGCCCGATCGCGGCGACCGCTCCCGCTTCGACGACCTGACGGACCGCCGCCAGACCGCCGATGCGTTCCGGGGCCAGGGTGACCATCCTGATGGTGCCGCCGCCGGCGTCGAGGACGCGGGCCAGTTCAGCCGGATCGGGGTCGCGCAACAACGTCGGGTCGTGCGCGCCGCACCTATCCGCCGACAGCCAGGGACCCTCCAGGTGAATACCGGCGACCAGGCCGGCGTGAACCAGTTCGGCGAGACCGCGAACTTGCCGCCGTAGATCGTCAGGCGCCTCGGTGACAAGCGAGGCGATCATCGTCGTGGTGCCGTGGCGGCGGTGCAGGGACACCGCGGCGACCGTCTGCTCGGCACCGGCTGAGAAACTGCCTCCCCCGCCGCCGTGCACGTGGGTGTCGACGAAGCCGGGCACTACCGTGATCGCGCCCAAGTCATGATCAGGCCGGCGCGGTGGTGATCCGGCTCCGATAGCGGAGATATCGGTACCCAGCACCTCAATCCACCCGGGCCGCAACAACTCTGAGCCGGTCAGCACGGTGCCGACGGTCAGTAACACCTCAGATGCCCTGCCAGTCGGGCTTGGATCGGTAGGTCTCCCGGTAGTAGTCGGCAAGCTGCAGTCTGTGCGCTGCGGCATCGTCGACGAACACCGTGGCATGCGGGTGGTGCTGCAGGATGCTGGCGGGCCACAGCGCTGAGACCCCACCCTCCGCCAATTGGTGAACCGCCTCGGCCTTACTTCGGCCGGTGGCCACCAATACGACGTGGCGGGCATCCATGATCGTTCCCAATCCCTGCGTCAGGCAGTGTGTCGGGACGGCGTCGACGTCATCGCCGAAAAAGCGCGCATTGTCCATCCGGGTTTGGCGGGTGAGCGTTTTGATTCGGGTCCGCGAGGCCAGCGAGGAACCGGGTTCGTTGAAGCCGATATGCCCGTCGGTGCCGATTCCGAGGATCTGCAGGTCGATTCCCCCTGCCGCCTGGATGGCGTCCTCATACCGTGCGCAGGCGGCCGGAATGTCGGCGGCCAAGCCGTCGGGGCCGGACACCGCGCCGGGTGCGAAGTCCACTCGTGAGACGAAGACGGTGTCGATGACGTTGCTATAGCACTCGGGGTGATCGGGGGGTAGGCCGACGTACTCATCCAGGGTGAAACCCCGGACTTTGGCGAACGACATCCGCCCGGCCGCGCAGCGGGCCGCAAGTTCGTCGTAGATCGACAACGGCGACGATCCGGTGGCCAGGCCCAGCACGGCATCTGGCTTTCGGGCCACCAGGGATTCGATTGAATCGGCCGCCGCACTGCCGATCTCCGCTGCATCACGCAGAATGACGACTTCCATGGCTGCTACTACTTGTTCGCCGTGAAAAGCATTGTGCCCGCAACGATATCGGCGCCCGAGTCCACTTCGGTTCCTGCGATGACGTTCGACGCCTCACGCTCATCCATGACGACCACGGGAACCACCGGGCTGTATCCGGCGGCGACGATCGCCGGGACGTCGTAGGCAATGATCGGCTGGCCTGCAGTCACGGTGTCACCTTGGGCAACGTGCGCGGTGAAACCCGCACCGTTGAGAGCGACGGTGTCCAGGCCGAGGTGCACCAGGATGCCGACGCCTCCGGATGTCATGATCACGTAGGCGTGCGGCATCAATCGCAACAGTGTCCCGCTCACCGGTGCCAGCGCATCGATGACCTCCCGGGGCGGGTCGATCGCTGCCCCGTACCCCACCATGCCCTGGGAGAAGACCGGATCCGGAACGTCGGTGAGCGCAAGAGCCCGGCCGTCGACAGGGGCCAGCACCAGTGTCGAACCCATGGAGTCTCCTTCATACAGGGGGCGTGTGTGATGAAGGATAGAGATCAGCTTGGGCCGGGGAGGCCAAAACCGACTCTGACGTCAGGAGATGGGGTCTAAACTTCCGCTGAGCTGCGATAAAGGAAGGCCCGGCCGGATATGACTGAACTAACCAAAGCCTCAGGCGCGCAACCGAAATCAGGATTCAACATTCCGGGTTTTGCGCAGTTGCAGCGGCTGGGCAAGAGCCTCATGCTGCCGATCGCCGTGCTTCCGGCAGCGGGCATTCTGCTGAGACTGGGTCAGGACGACCTACTGGGCAGAATCAAGGCACCGGTGATCGGACCGTTTTTCCAGGCGATGAGTGCGGCCGGGGGCGCACTGTTCGAAGACAACCTCGCTCTGTTGTTCGCGGTGGGTGTGGCGATTGGATTCGCACGTAAGGCTGACGGCTCCACCGCATTGGCTGCCGTCGTCGGGTATCTGGTGATGCAGGCGGTGTTCAAGACGATGTCGCCATTCGTGCTGGAGGATGTGCTCGACAAAGCGGGCAAACAGGCGCAGATCAATTACTTCGTTCTCGGCGGCATCATCGTCGGACTGATCACTGCTGTGCTGTTCGACCGCTACCACACGATCAAGCTGCCACCGTATCTCGGATTCTTCGGCGGCAGACGCTTCGTGCCAATCATCGTCTCGCTGGTGATTCTGGTGGTCGCCTTTGCGATGAGCTACTGCTATCCGCTGTTCAACGCCGGCCTTACGGGTCTCGGAAAGTTCATCGGTGGAGCCGGTGCGCTCGGAGCGTTCGTGTACGGATTCGCCAACCGAATGCTGATTCCGATTGGTCTGCACCATATTTTGAACTCCTTCATCTGGTTCCTTTATGGCAGCTACACCAAGCCTGACGGCACGGTCGTCACTGGAGAGCTGACCCGGTTCACCGCGGGCGACCCGACTGGCGGTCATCTGACCGCAGGCTTCTATCCGATCCTGATGTTTGGTCTGCCGGGTGCGGCGCTGGCGATGATCCACGTCGCCAATGCCAAGCAGAAGAAGGTGGCCTTCGGCATTCTCTCTGCGGCCGGGCTGACGGCGTTTCTCACCGGAGTCACCGAACCGTTGGAGTTTGCCTTTATGTTCGTGGCGTTCCCGCTCTATGTCATTCACGCGATTCTGACCGGACTCTCGCTGGCGATCGCGTATCTGCTCGACATCCACCTCGGGTTCTCGTTCTCGGCCGGCCTGATGGATCTCCTGCTGTATGGCACCGCACCGGCGGCCAAGAACGTCCCACTGTTGGTCGCCATGGGTGTGGTGTTCTTCTTCGTGTATTACCTGCTGTTTCGGTTCGCTATCACGAAATGGAACATGCGCACGCCGGGCCGCGAGGTCGAGTCGGACTTCGAGGAGGAGGAGAGGGCCAATCTCAGCGAGGGCGCCAACGCGGCAACCGCCGTACCGGCGGGGGCAACCGCAGTCGCAACTGCTCCGGCGCGGGCGGACAGCAAGGCCGAACAGTTGATCGCCGCATTCGGCGGCCGAGCCAACCTGGTCAACGTCGACGCCTGCATCACCATGTTGCGAATGGACGTCGCCGATCCCACGAAGGTCGATCAGGCCCGGCTGAAAGCGCTCGGCGCGGCCGGGGTTATCGAGATCGGCAACAGTGTGCAGGCGGTGTTCGGCACCCAGGCCGAGGCGTTGAAAAACGACATTCTCGACGTGCTCTAGATTCCCGCGGGCGACGCCTGCGGCCGTGTCGCAGCGACCGGCAGTCGAATTCGCGCCGGACAATGGGTGTCGTGCCCACGATCAGAGCGCTGACCGGTCTGCGGATCGTCGCCGCACTGTGGGTGGTGCTGTTTCATTTCCGACCGCTGATCTGGCAGGCCTCGCCGCGACTTCAGGACGATCTTGCACCACTGGTCGACGCCGGCGCCCAAGGTGTGGATCTGTTCTTCATCCTCAGTGGTTTCGTATTGACCTGGAACTACCTCGACCGGATGGGGCCTAGCTGGTCGATGCGGGCCAGTGTTCACTTCCTGTGGTTGCGATTGAGCCGAGTGTGGCCGATCTATCTGGTCACCATGCATATCGCCGCGGCGTGGATCATTTTCACCCTGCACGTCGGCGATGTGCCGTCGCCCGATGCCGACAAGCTGACCGCGATCAGCTATGTGCGCCAACTGTTCATGGTTCAGCTGTGGTTCGAGCCGTTCTTCGATCGGACGAGTTGGGACGGGCCCGCCTGGTCGATCAGCGCAGAGTGGTTGGCCTACCTACTTTTTGGGCTGCTTGCTGTGGTGATCTTCCGGATCGCGGCGGTGTCTCGGGCACGTACGTTGTTCATGCTGGCCTTCCTTGCTGCGATGCCGCCGACGATCCTGTTACTGGGAAGCGGTGTGCTCTACACCCCGTGGAGCTGGCTGCCGCGGATCATCGCGCAGTTCGCCGCCGGGGCATTGGCCTGTGCTGCCGTTCGGCGGCTCAGGCTTGGTGATGCGGCCGGGCGCGGTGCCGGCTATCTCTCGGTGCTTCTGGTGCTCACGATGGTCGCGGTGCTGTACTACTTCGACGCGAACCCGGTGCCGGGCATGGTCGACCCGGGTGGGCTGGTAGCCCTGATGTTCATGCCACTGGTGGTGACGCTGGCGATCGGGGTGGGTGTGCTTCCGACGCTGTTATCGACTCGATTGCTGGTCTACGGCGGCCAGATATCGTTCAGCCTCTACATGATTCACGAACCGGTGCACACCGCGTGGAACTGGGCCGTCGAGCAGTACACGATCGACATGCCGAAGTCGACGGCCAAGCTGGCCGTGGTGGGCGTGATCGCTGCGGCCATCGCGGCTGCGATGCTGTTGTTCCATGGCATCGAGGAACCAGCTCGCGCGTGGATGCGTCGGATGGTCGACTTCCGGGAGATCACTGCCGCAACCAAAACTATTGCCGGTGCCGACCGCGCGGACAACGGTGACACGGTGGTCGGTACGAGTGCTCAGCCATTCGAGGATGCGGCCAAGGCGCGACGGGTGCAACCCTCGGTGCGCGTCGGGAGCTGAGCAAATGAGGTGTGAGTGAGCCTGAGGCGAGCGGGTTTTCGAGTCCTGGCGGCGAACCTGGTTACGGTCACCGCCATCGTGTCGGCAGTCTTGTCGGCGTCTACCGCTCTCGGTTCCACCGATAGCAAGATCGCCGTCATCGGGGACTCCTACACCGCAGGATCAGCTGAAGGCGGCAATGGCCCCCGTTCATGGCCGGAACTCGCCTGGGGACTGCTGGCCCGCGAGGGTGTCGAGATCGATGCCGACGTTGCTGCTGAAGGTGGCGCCGGTTACGGCCAACGAGGTAGCCGCGGCAGCCTATTCGAAGACCTGACGGCGCGGGCCGTCCGGCGCAACGACGATCTGATCGTCTACTTCGGATCGCGCAACGACGAGGCGGTGGACCCGCAGAAGTTTCCGTCGTCTGCTGCCGACACCTTCGGTCTCGCCCGATTCGCCGCACCGGCGGCGAAGCTCCTGGTGATCGGCCCGCCGTGGCCGACCGCCGCGCCGCCGCCGGAGTTGCTGAAAATTCGAGACCTGCTGCGCGAGCAGGCTGCGATGGTCGGGGCCGGATTCGTCGACCCGATCACCGAGGGCTGGTTCGTCGGCCGCCCAGAACTGATCGGCCAGGACGGCGTTCATCCCACCGATGTCGGTCACCTCTATATGGCAGAGAAGATCGCGCCGCTGATCTACGACCAGCTGACCGTTCGGGTCTGATGGCCCTTGTCCTACTCGGAAAGAACCGATGATGCTGTTCGGATGATGACGCGGCACCGGCGCGCACTTCCGGTGGCGGGCCTGCTCGGTGCTGTAGTTCTAGGTCTGGCCTTGTGCCTGCCAGACAATTCACGCAGCCCGGCGTCGACCGAGTCCATCGGCGGACCGTACGGCCGCCTGCTCGCCGAGTCCGATGACCTCGGCCCCTCCATCATCGATCGGGTTCAGTTCACCGCGGCTCTGACCCGACCCGATCGTCCGGTTGAGTTGACGGCATGGGCTGGCGCCCATGGACTTTCGGTGCGATGGCGAGACGGCGACGGATGGGCGGTGATCGAGGGCTCTCCCGCGGACGTTGCCACCGCATCCGGCGCTGCCGTGCATGACTACCGGGCCCGGCGCGGCGACGTCTTCTACGCCTCACCGCAGCAGCCCGCTATTCCGTCGGCCGCCCGCGGCGAGGTGGTCGGCTTCGGCCGGATCCTGGGCTACACCCCCTACCGCGAGGGCCTGCCGCCCACCCCGCCGCGCGATGTGCCCGACGGCGGCCTCCTGCCGACCCAGCTTCTGAGTGCATACAACGTCACGCCGCTGACCGACGAGGGCTACACCGGTAAAGGCGCAACGGTGGTGGTCTTCAGCTTCGACGGGTTTGACCAGCAGGATATGGACAGCTTCGCCGCCTGGTTCGGCTTACCCCGCTTCACGCCACAGGTGGTGGGCGGCATGCCGAGCCAGCGCAACGGCGAGTCGACGATGGATCTGCAGGTGATCCACGCCGTAGCGCCCGACGCCAAACTGGTCATGGTCAACGCCCGGCCGACCGTCGAGGGTGGTGGTACCTACGAGAAACTCGGCCGACTGATGGAGTCGATGGACCGTCAGTTCCCGGGAGCGATCTGGACCTTCTCGATCGGTTGGGGTTGTGACCGGTTGATCACTGCGGCGGATCTGGCTCCGGTGCGTTCCGCACTGGCCCAAGCTCACAAGCACGGGACGACCGCGTTCGACGCGACCGGGGATCTGGCTGGTCTGGAATGCCGGGGTGGCCAAACCTGGTCCGAGCCGCCCAGTCCCGATGACGTCGGACTTGACGCTGTGGCCTCGGTACCGGAGATGACCGCGGTCGGTGGCACATCGCTGTCCACCGACGACAAGGGCCGCTGGCTGGCCGAACAGTCTTGGTATGACGTCCCGCTCACGCAGGGCTCCGCCGGCGGGGCCTCCCAACTGTTCGGACGGCCGCCGTGGCAGGACGTCAAGCCCGCCGCGGGGCCGCCCGACCGGCGTTTGGTGCCCGATATCGCTGCGGTCGCCGACCCGTTCACCGGGGTCAAGTTCGTCTTCCGGCAGGAGGTGGTCACCGGCGGTGGAACCTCGCAGGCCGCTCCGGTGTGGGCCGGACTGGCCGCGGTGATCAATCAACTCCTGGACGCCGGCGGACTGGTGCCACTGGGCGATCTCAACCCGCTGCTCTATCAGGTCGCCAAAGGCTCTGCGGTGCCGGGTTTCCGGGACGTCGAACTAGGCGGCAACGCGATAAGCCCCGGCAGCTCGGGGTACGACATGGTGACCGGTCTGGGTAGTCCCAATGTCGAAAACCTGGTCAAGAACATCTTACTGGTGCGGTCGGTAGCACGATGAGCGGACCGAAAGCCGCAGCAGCGCAAACAGATTCGTTTGATGGCTACGCTGTTCCTGCGGGTCGTTACACCGCGCGACGTGTGCGGGGACCGAAGTACCTCGCCACGCTCGGAGTCTGGCTGCTGGTACTGATGGCGGCCATGATGGTCTTGGCCGTGGTGGATAGCCACGTGACCGATGTGCCCACCCGTTACGTCTGCCCCCCGGACTGCGGCCGACCGCCGACCGGAATACCCGTGGCAACCAATCCGCGATTCACCGCGCCGGGTGGTGAGTTCTCGGTGTCCTACCCGGCCCCCGGCGCGGCATATGACGTCACCACCGAACCCGACGGCGTGACCGCATCGTGGACGGCCGGCGACGGCGGAACCCTGCGACTGTTCAGCCAGCCCGCGCAGGGCCGTGATTCCAAGCGGATCGCCGAGGAGTTGCTGCAGGACGGGTTTCCCGATGCCACGACTGCATATGAACTGCCCAATGCAACCGTCGGTTTCCGCCGGGGTTACGGCGAGGTCGCCGACTTCCGACCGCTGAGCGCGTCAAGCAAATCCGACCGGTTACGGATTATCATCATCGTCGCGGTGAAGAACGATTTGGCACTGGTCGCCGCTGCAGTGGGTCCGCTGCGCGTGTTCACGCCGAGTTTCGGACCGGGGCCACCGTCACCGGCGAACCTGCAGATCGCCCAGGACATGGGGAAGTACGTCAACAGCTTCAGTTGGCGCGGGGATCCGCCGCGCTGAGGATCGTCGCTCAGGCCGTTGGGGGAGGGGCGCCGTTGGTGTCGTCCTCTTCGCTGTCCGAACCGATGTCGGGGTGCGGATTGGGAACCGCCGGCTGACGTTTTAGCCAGTCCTTCAGTCGGAAAAGCTGGCTGGACACCATTCCGACGCCGAGCAGCAGCGCGCCGCCGATGATCAGCGCAGTCGTCATCGGTACACCCCTTCAGCTGGCCCAACTACCCTGGTACCAGTGTCCCAGCCGTCCGCCGATGACGTACGCAAGTTGCGCGCGCGGCTTGACGGGCTGACGATCCGCGACGCCGCGCGGCTCGGCCGTCGATTGAAAGCTCTACGCGGACCGGTCAGCACAGCGAAACTGGAGCAACTCGCCAAGGAGTTCAGCACCGCCGAAGCCGTGATCGCTGCCCGCGCCGCGGCGGTTCCCGACATCACCTACCCGGACCTCCCCGTCAGTCAGTTCCGCGCCGAACTGGCCACCGCCATCAGCGAGAACCAGGTGGTGGTTGTCGCCGGGGAGACCGGATCCGGCAAGACCACCCAACTGCCCAAGATCTGCCTGCAACTGGGCCGCGGTGTACGCGGTGCGATCGGGCACACTCAGCCGCGGCGACTGGCGGCGCGCACGGTGGCCGAGCGTATCGCCGACGAGTTGGGCTCGCCGCTGGACGCGGACCGGCGGGCGGGCATCAAGCCGGTCGGATACACCGTGCGTTTCACCGACCAAGCCGGGGATCGCACCCTGATCAAGTTGATGACCGATGGGATTCTGCTCGCCGAGATCCAGCGTGATCGGCGTCTGCTGGGCTACGACACCCTGATCCTCGACGAGGCTCACGAACGCAGCCTCAACGTGGATTTCCTCCTCGGATACCTGCATCAGCTACTCCCTCGCCGGCCCGATCTGAAGGTCATCGTCACCTCAGCGACCATCGAGCCGCAACGGTTTGCCGACCACTTCTCCGGAGCGCCGATCATCGAGGTCTCAGGTCGGACCTATCCGGTCGAGATCCGCTACCGCCCGTTGGAACTCCCACCTGCTGCAGCCGATGGCGATGACCCGGATGATCCTGATCACGAGGTGGTGCGGGTCGAGCCTCGCGATCAGACCGAAGCCGTCATTGATGCCATTGAGGAACTCTCAGCCGAGCCGCCCGGCGATGTGCTGGTGTTCCTCTCCGGTGAGCGCGAGATCCGCGATACCGCGGAGGCGATCCGAGGTGCGATCAAGTCGGTCGAGGTGTTACCCCTGTACGCACGGCTGCCCACCGCTGAGCAGCAGAAGGTGTTCAGGCCCAACACCAGTCGTCTGACGCGGCGAATCGTGTTGGCCACCAACGTCGCCGAGACATCCCTGACAGTGCCGGGTATCGGCTACGTCGTCGACCCCGGAACCGCTCGGATCTCGCGCTACAGCCGACGCACAAAGGTGCAACGGCTGCCGATCGAACCGATATCCCAGGCGTCGGCCGCGCAACGGGCCGGTCGGTCCGGCCGGACCGCACCCGGTGTGTGCATCCGCCTGTACTCCGAGCAGGACTTCACAGCCAGGCCGCGATTCACCGATCCGGAGATCTTGCGCACCAATCTCGCCGCAGTGATCCTGCAGATGGCCGCCTTGCGACTCGGTGATGTGGCGAATTTTCCATTCCTCGATCCGCCGGAGC
>Ga0136641_1000841_pt1 | contig 12977 bp, 13 predicted proteins | sample EliLak1302023Y_FD_115312 | JGI IMG/M metagenome (GOLD analysis project Ga0136641, IMG submission 115312) | Freshwater microbial communities from Elizabeth Lake, Yosemite National Park, California, USA - 13020-23Y | ecosystem: Environmental > Aquatic > Freshwater > Lake ...
GCTCACCCTTACTCTTGGCCCGAGCAACCAAAGCATTCAGTGCGATGGTGTTTGCAATTGAGTAAGGGTCAGCCTCGTGGTCAACCTTGTTGAACTCCAACATCGGAGCTTAGAAATCCACCTCTGCGGCAGCTTCATCGATTGCAGCAACGAGTGCCGGATCGACCTCAACTGGAACAAAGTGTTCGCGGATCTTGTTTTCAATCTCATTAGCTAGATCTGGATTATCAAGTAGGAAGGAGCGTGCATTTTCCTTGCCCTGACCCAGTTGATCTGCCTCGTATGTGTACCAAGCACCAGACTTCTTCACCACACCAATTTCAACACCCATATCAATTAACGAGCCTTCGCGTGAAATTCCGGTGCCGTAAATAATGTCGAACTCTGCCTGCTTGAAAGGTGGAGCCATCTTGTTCTTAACTACCTTTACGCGGGTACGGTTACCAACAGATTCTTGGCCATCTTTTAGAGTTTCAATACGACGGATATCTAGGCGAACAGAGGCGTAAAACTTAAGCGCCTTTCCACCCGTTGTTGTCTCTGGTGAACCAAAGAAAACACCGATCTTGTCTCGCAACTGGTTAATAAAAATTGCTGTTGTCTTTGATTGATGCAAGGCACCTGTGATCTTACGAAGTGCTTGCGACATCAAACGAGCTTGCAGACCCATGTGTGAGTCACCCATCTCGCCTTCGATTTCTGCGCGCGGAACAAGAGCTGCAACTGAGTCGACTACAACAAGATCAAGTGCACCTGAGCGAATAAGCATGTCCATGATTTCTAGAGCTTGCTCACCAGTATCTGGTTGGGAAACTAAGAGCGCATCAATATCAACACCGAGCTTCTTTGCATACTCTGAATCAAATGCATGCTCTGCATCGATAAATGCACAGATGCCGCCCGCTTTTTGCGCATTTGCGATTGCGTGCAAGGTAAGAGTTGTCTTACCTGAGGACTCTGGTCCGTAAATTTCAACAATGCGACCTCGTGGAAGTCCACCAATACCAAGTGCGATATCTAATGCGATTGAACCAGTTGGAATAACTTCAATGACTGTGTTCTGTCGCTCTGACATCTTCATTACTGCGCCCTTACCAAATTGACGTTCGATCTGGGCTAGGGCTGTGTCTAACGCCTTGTGACGTTCAACGTTGGCTTTATCTTGTGCTGCATCGTTTGCTTTGTTACTTTTTTCAGTAGCCACGTACATTCCTTTCGATAGAACGTCCTGCGTTGTGCAGTTCGTTTGGTCTGGCCCAGAAGGTACGGAGACCCAACGACGGTCTGCGCCAATCCCCACATCGAGTGTGGAAAAGAGCTGCAGGCGGAGGTTGGAACCGCTCTGGTTGTACTCGAATAGTTTATCCGAACATCTGTTCGAACCGTAACAGGTGCCACTGACAGGCCCTGGTGTGTCGCGGCGGGCATACTGAGCCGGTGTTAATCCTGCTGCCGCCCTCTGAGAAGAAATCAGCCACCCTAGGGCCGGCGATCGAGCTCTATACAGGCGTGCTTTACACCGCCTTAGCGTGGAGCACCCTGAGCAAAGCCCAACAGAAGCTGGGCCACAGTTGCATTGCCATCATCTCGGCTAAATACGGCGTAGTGCGCCCATTGGATCTGATCGAGCCATACAAAGAGAAAATTCAGAACAAGAAAATGGCTGCCCAGGTAGCACAAGCTTTGGATGGAGCCGAATCAGAGTTAATTATCGATTGCAGATCTTCGACGTATCAAACAGTGTGGCAATCCCCCGTTGCAATCACAGTTGAGATCAAGGTCTTCACCAAAATCGATGGTGAGAAAAAAGTGATTACGCACATGTCCAAAAAGACTCGTGGTGAAGTAACCCATCACATCCTAAAGTCAACAAAAATTCCGAGTGATCCTATTGAACTTGAAGCAATTGTTTCGCAGCAATTTGACTGTGAATTACTTGAAGGAGGTAAGAAGAAACCGTGGGTACTAGAGATGTATTGCTAAAGCGTGATTAAGAAGCCATCAAGGCAGTCTTCTTGATCAGCTCAACAGTTAATGTTGGATAATTCCACATAATTACATGTGCGCAGTTATCGACAACAATCCACTGTGAATGAGGTGGTGCAACGCTTTTTTCCTGGGCAATCTCTTCTGGCAATGTTAGATCTTCATCTCCAAAAACAACCGAAAGCTTAACTTTTTCCGGCACGATAGATTCAAACCTTCGTCCATTTGCACCATGCCACATCGGCATATATCCCTTTGATCTGGCCATCGCAATCACTGAATCCCGACATGACTCAAAACTTAATTCCCGCCACAAGTGTGTGATCTTCTTATAACCAATAGCTTTTAGCGCTGGAATTCGATACGCAGTCTTCATAAAGTGCTGCGAAATTTTCGCAAGGATTCTGGCATCAAGGCTTGGTGGAAACTTTCGCGGTGGTTGTTCATGCCATAAACCAGCTGGGGCTAATGCGGTAACACTTAAAATATTATCCGGAGCAACCGCTGCCATCTCTAATGAAATCCACCCGCCAAGGGAGTTTCCGGCAACGTGCATGGTCTCAATGCCAATCTCATTAACCATGTAATCAACTATCGCCTGAGCAAGAGAACGTGGATCCATCTCTTCATCATCTCGAAGTGCTGCTTCGCCATGTCCTGGTAGATCAATCGCGTACACAGTGAAATCTTCAATTAATTGTGGCACTAAAGTTTTCCAAATGTTTCCAGCAGATCCCAAACCATGCACAAGGACTAGTGCGGGCTTGTTCAGATCTTGTGTGTAACGATGGGATCTCACTGGCATTTTAATACCTGTGCTTTTCAGTCTCTGCGGGATGCGCCTTGCACACCGCTTTCCAAATAATATCTGGTTCAAAACCAGCAGCCAAGGCTTCGTTAACGCTCTTACTGCCTAATTCAGAAAGTGCGATATCTGCAGAAAATGAAGGTGCCCATGCATCACCGAAGGACAAGGTGATGCGTTCGCGCAGATCAGAGATTCGCAATTGCCGTTATTACTTCTGCTTGTGCACGAGATTGTGCAGGGGTTATTGGATGTAGGGCTTGTCCAATTAACCAACGTATTGCCAGCTCGCTCTTTTCTTTACCTAACAAATGAGACATTGCAATAGAAAATGCTTTCCACAAAGTATCGCTCTGACCAGCTAATGCATGTGTTAAAAAGTCTGGATCCTGATCGCGCATGGCAGCAAGTGCTTTATCGGCTGAAATTTCCACAGAGATTTGCTCCAGTGCTGAAGTTGCATCTGGTGCTACCTGAGCGATCACAACAAGTCGTTGCAGCTCTGATTCGCATAAGCTTCGAATAACGCTGTCCTTGTCCCGGTAATGGTTATACAAAGTTGCGCGGGAAACCTCTGATACATCAGCAATCTCAATCATGGACATTTTACGCAAGCCAGTAGTTGCAATTAATTGCTTTGTAGCCTCAAGGATTGCGGTTTGTGTACGGCGGTGAGTTGCTACTTGTGGCGCGTACTTATTAAGCGGCATCGACAACAGTGAGAGTTACGCCCTCACGGCTCTTGAGCTCTGCAGATACATCGCTGAATACACCGGAAAGAGAAAGTCCCAATGCGACGCAAATTGCATTAAGTAATTCAGAGGATGCTTCTTTTTGTCCGCGCTCAACCTCGGACAAATATCCAAGAGAGACGCGTGCATCACGTGCAACATCGCGCAAGGTACGACCTTGAGCGGTGCGTGCAGAACGAAGGGTCTGGCCAATAGCTTCACGAACTAGAACCATTGTCATACTCCCTTCTTTTGTCGATCTTTCAAGCAGATCTTTATGCTCGGTGTCTAAGGATACGCGCAAAGGTGGCGATCGCGCTTGATGTAGCTGCGTTTCGCACAGATTCACGTTCGCCAGAAAGGGCTAATTCGATTGTCTGGCTAACCGGGCCTTCGATAGCAACCCACACAACTCCCACCGGATGGCCATCTAGTGGGTTGGGGCCGGCAACTCCTGTTGTGCCAATCGCCCATGTTGTTCCAAAGGATTTCATCGCACCTTTGGCCATAGCGACCGCAACCTCTTCGCTGATCACGGTGTGCTTTTCAATTAACGCTGGATCAACACTTAAATGAGAAACTTTAATTTCATCCCGATATGCAGTTGTTCCACCTACAAAGACATCTGATGCTCCAGCAATAGTGACGATCGCAGAACTTACGGATCCTGCGGTTAAGGACTCAGCGGTGCTTATAGTTTCCCCGCGTTGGCGCAGATGATCAACGATCTCGGCAGCGAAGCCAAGGATCTCATTTGATAACGCCATCTGCGTAACCTTTCTTAAATCACGCTTTGTGCGTGAAAGCTGATTTTACATAATACGCACCAGTAACGATAGTGATTACTACTGCTAGATACATGAACCCGTCACGGAACCAAAAAAAATCAGCACTTAATGGCAAGACATAGAAGCCAACGCCAAAACCTTGCATCGTTGCCTTGATCTTGCCGCCTCTATTTGCCGGGATGACTCCCCGCTTGATAACCGAGACTCGGAAAAATGTGATTCCAATTTCACGAAACAAAATCACGCAGGTAATCCACCATGGTAGGCGATCCAAAATTGAGAGCGAAACCATTGCCGTGCCGATCATGAACTTGTCAGCTACTGGATCTAAGAATTTTCCAAACTCAGTAATTTTTCCACGACTTCGCGCAAGATTGCCATCTAATACATCAGACATGCCAAGTACGAAAAAAACAACCCAGGAAATGTATTGCCAGGTGGGATCGTTGCCACCATTTTTAAATAGTGTATAGGCGCCAACCGGGACAAACAACAAACGCATGATAGTAATGAAATTAGGAGTTATGAATCCTGGCAACTTCATAGTGGCTTAGCCACCAAATCTGCACCCATTGAATCAATAATTACCGCGTCAACATACTGCCCAACTTTGTAATTTGTTCCTATGAATGAAGTGGTGCCATCTACTTCAGGGCCTTGATGAGCGGCTCGACCCTCTTGCAACTCTTCATCTTCTATTAGTACACGAACACTCTCGCCAATTCGTGCTTGTGCTCTCAGTGACACCATCTCATCGGCCAAAGCCGACAAGGTTTCAACGCGTTGAGCAATTACATCTGCACCTATCTTGTCTGAAAGATTTAAGGCCTCGGTGTTATCTTCATCTGAATATCCAAATACTCCAACAGCATCTAACTTTGCCTTTGTAATAAAGTCAGCAAGGTCATCAAAATCTTCTTGGGTTTCACCCGGAAAACCAACAATAAAGTTGGAACGAATTCCAGCCTCTGGTGATACCGCACGAACTTGGCTAATGAGATGTAAAAACTTTTCACTGTCTCCAAAGCGACGCATTCTGCGAAGTACCGTTGGGCTTGTGTGCTGGAACGATAAATCAAAGTAGGCAGCAGTTTTATCTGTGGCGATCATCGCTTGAATCAAGGTAGGGCGCATTTCAGCAGGCTGTAAGTAAGAAAGACGAACTCGCTCCACCCCTGGCAACGCTGCGATATCCGGCAAGATCTTTTCCATTAATTGCAGATCACCAAGATCTTTTCCATATGAGGTCGTATTTTCACTGACCAGGAACAATTCAGAAACACCATTTTCGGCAAGCCAGCGCGCTTCTTTGATGATGTCAGTTGGGCGTCTAGAAATAAATGAGCCGCGGAAGTATGGAATAGCACAGAAGGAACAACGTCGATCACAGCCTGATGCAATTTTCAGTGGTGCCCACGGTGCTGAACCTAAGCGCTTTCTAGAAAACTCTTCGCTCTCACGCGCATCTGCACGGTCAGCTGGGGCGATAGGTAACAGCGCACGACGATCACGCGGAACGTGTGCTTTATGAGATTCACCAGCGATGATGGATTGCAGCCGGGCAGAAATATCTTTGTAATCATCAAATCCCAGGATTGCATCGGCTTCTGGTAGCGCCTCTGCTAATTCATTTCCGTACCGCTCAGCCATGCAACCAACGGCAACAACTGCGCGAGTAACCCCGTGACCCTTTAAGGAATTAGCCTCAAGTAGAGCATCTACCGAATCCTTCTTTGCGGATTCGATAAAACCACATGTGTTTACAAGTGCAACTTCGGCTGCTTCCACATCATCAACTAGAGTCCAACCATCGGCTGCTAATCGGCCGGCTAACTCTTCTGAATCTACTTCATTGCGTGCGCACCCAAGTGTGACTACTGCAACGGTGCGCTTCATTTGCGCAATCTTACCCTGTTTATGCCTATTAAGAATCTACTCCGTACGACACGCTAACTACTTGGCCATTCCCACCGATTGAATCGACCTTCTTGCCATTAACGGTTAGATCTACACCACCTGCATTACCAACTTTTACATTCAGTGAAACATCTGTGCTGAAGGTTTTAACTGTGCCCCGGGCAATTTGTCCACTAAAAAGTGTTCGCCCTGCTGCATCCGAAACAAAGAGCCAACTCTTGGCACGCGAAGCTGAAACTATTAGCTGGACTCCTGTACCTGTTGAAACAGTTGCCTGCTCTGTTTGAGTTGATTCAGTTGCTGTTGGTGAAGGAGTCGCACTGCTTGAAGTAGTAGATGAGGTAATTGGTTTAGGAATCTCGACTGTCGATGTGTTTGAAATAATTATTTGTGCAATTCCGACAACAAATAGCGATGCAACTGAAATTGTTGCTAACACTTTCCAGGAAACCTTACGAGCTTCTTCGGGTTGCTTCATCACACTATTTTCGACAAGCAAATCTTTCATGGAACGGTCTGCGTGCATTTGCTCTTCTTCAAAAGCTGTGATGAAGATCAGCGGATCGACACCTAACTTTGTGGCAATGTTACGGATGTGACCACGTGCATAAGTTTCACCACCACAATTGCTGAAGGAATCTGATTCCATTTCACGCAATAGTGAACTGCGAATATTTGTCGAAGCAGATAGATCTTCGATACTCAGCCCAGCACTCTTTCGTGCTTGAGTAATCAACGATCCAAGAGACATGAACTAATCCTCAAACTGGCGATGGGGTGATTCGATAGTCTAAAGGAGAACTGGTAGGGGTGAATAGGTGCCGGAGTTAGAAATAGGGGTGAAACTCAGACAACTGTCTGGGCTCGTTCACCCACTGTTAATAATCGCGAAGCGTTGCCAGCACGGAATCGAGTTCATCGGGCTTAACCATAACGGCACGTGCCTTCGAACCTTCTGATGGTCCAACAATTCCTCGGGATTCCATTAAGTCCATCAAACGCCCAGCCTTAGCAAATCCAATTCTTAGCTTTCTTTGCAGCATTGAAGTTGATCCAAATTGAGTCCCAACTACCAATTCAACAGCCTGGCACAAGATATCCAGATCGTCACCGATTTCCTTATCAACCATTTTCATTTGATTAACAGGTGCGGTCACATCATCGCGATATCTAGGTTTTAACTGCTTCTTAACATGTGTTGTGACCGCCTCAATTTCGCGCTCTGATACATATGCTCCTTGAATTCTTATTGCTCGGCTTGACCCCATAGGAATAAATAAAGCATCACCTTGTCCAACAAGCTTTTCGGCACCGGGCGTATCCAAAATAACACGGCTATCTGCAAGTGAACTTGTTGCAAAGGAAAGACGAGATGGAACGTTTGCCTTGATTAATCCCGTAACAACATCAACCGATGGGCGCTGTGTCGCAAGAACTAAGTGAATTCCTGCAGATCGCGCCAGCTGTGTAATGCGAACAACGGATTCTTCAACCTCTTTTGCAGCAACCATCATCAAATCTGCTAATTCGTCAATAATGACAAGTAAATAGGGGTATGGCTCAACTGTTCGATCACTGCCAGGTGGTGGAACAACTTTTCCAGCTCGCACAGCTTTATTGAAATCATCAATGTGTCTGTAACCAAATGTTGATAAGTCTTCGTAACGAAGATCCATTTCGCGCACTACCCACGTTAAAGCATCTGCAGCCTTTTTGGGATTAGTAATAATTGGAGTAATAAGGTGTGGAATGCCTTCATATGCAGTTAGCTCCACACGCTTTGGATCAATAAGTACAAGGCGCACATCATCAGGGGTTGATCGCATTAATATTGACGTGATCATCGCATTAATCATTGACGATTTACCCGCACCGGTTGCACCCGCTACCAATAAGTGTGGCATCTTGGCCAGGTTTGCGCAGACAAAATTACCTTCAACATCCTTACCCAAAGCAACAAGCATTGGGTGTAAATCTTGACCGGCAACTGTTGAGCGCAAAACATCACCTAATGCAACGATTTCGCGGTCAGCGTTAGGGATTTCAATTCCAACCGCAGATTTGCCTGGAATTGGAGAAAGAATCCGAACATCGCTACTGGCAACAGCGTAGGAAATATTTTTAGCAAGGGCTGTAATTCGTTCAACCTTTACCGCATTACCGAGCTCAACTTCATATCTAGTAACCGTTGGACCGCGCATGAAACCAGTAACCTGAGCATCAATTTCAAACTGCAAAAAGACTTCAGTTAGAGCTGCTACAACTACCTCATTTGCCTTGCTCTTAGCTTTGGCAGCCGGGCCTGCTCGCAAAATATCTGCTGCTGGTAGTTCGTACACAGAATCTGCTGATAACAATAATTGCTCTGGGCGCTTTGCCGCGACGGTGTTTTCGTTGGCATGAGCAACTGGCGAAACAGGTACTGGGACGGTGAACTCTTCATCAAAGCTCTCTTCGTCTAACTCTTCTTCCTCTTCCTCTGGCTCGTTCCAGGCAGCTACCACTGGTGTGTCAAAGGCCGGAGTATCTGTAATCTCAAAATCTTCTTCAACGCGCTCTGCTCGTTCAGGGCGCTTAGACCACAACCACTTACTAGATGTTGCGATTCGAGTCAGGATCTCAGAGACAGGTGTGGCAGTGATTACCAATAGACCAAATATGAAAACAATAAATAGAACTGGATAAGCAAGTACCGACGTCATTAATCCGACTAAAGGGGTAGTTACACCGTAACCAATCCATCCTCCACCATGACGCATTGCAGTCGCACCTGTTCCGACTGAACCATTAAGTAAATGAGCCAAGCCAGTCGATGACACAGCAAGTGCTAATGTGCCAATAATGATTCGCCCCGTAGCTTTTGAATCTTCAGGAACTCGAAACAATCTAAATGCGAAGTAAATGAGAACAAGAGGTGAAATAAAACCAATCCGTCCAAATCCACCATAAATTACTGAATACACAGCCCGACCAATAAGGTTGTCAGAGTTAAACCAGGTTCCGGCGGTAGCGATCAGAGCAACAATTAAGATTAAGAAAGCGATTCCATCTCGCTGGTGTGCTGGATCTAAATCCTTGGCACCTCGCGCCACGAAGCGAACAGATTTACCGAGTGACTTGGCGATAAACCGCCATGTGGCACCTATCCCACGACCAAGTGCTCCGCCTACAGCACCTGACTTGGTTTTTGCTTTTTTTCTTTTAGCCACACGGCCGATCGTAAAGGGTCAACAAATGTGAACCTACTAGGCGCGCCGCGCTTCACACTTCAATAACGACAGGGACAATCATCGGCTTTCGTCGATGCTCTCCCCCAACCCATCCACCAATTGTCTTTCGCACAATTTGAGATAGTTGATGGGTTCCATTGATTCCATCAACAACCGCTGCTGCAAGGGCTTTTTCAATTCGTAGCTTAACCTCATCAAACATCCCAGCATCTTCATTAAATCCTCGCGCATGAATATCAGGTCCTGCAACTATTTTTCCACTTTGAGAATCAATAACCACAACACAAGAAATAAATCCTTCTTCACCCAAAATGCGTCGATCCTTTAGCGAACTTTCAGTTATGTCGCCAATACTTTGTCCATCTACAAAAACAAAGCCCACTGGGATCGCTCCAACAATTTCGGCTTCATGATTGACCATATCGATCACCACGCCATTATCGATTATGAATGTGTTTTCACGCGGAACTCCTGATTGAATCGCAAGTTCTGCATTTGCTTTCAGGTGACGCCATTCACCGTGAATTGGCAAAACATACTTAGGCTTAACAATGTTGTAGCAGTAGAGAAGTTCTCCTGCTGCAGCATGGCCAGAGACGTGAACCATGGCATTTGCCTTATGGACCACCTTTGCGCCAAATCGAGTTAATTCATTGATGATGCGAAATACCGAGTTTTCATTTCCTGGAATAAGTGAAGATGCCAAAATGACAGTGTCACCCTCACCAACTCGAATCTGATGATCTCCGTTAGCCATGCGAGATAGCGCGGCCATAGGTTCACCTTGTGATCCTGTACAAATCAAAACTACGTTGTCATCATATTGATCTAGATCTTTCGCATCGATAACCAAATCAGCTGGCACATTGAGATACCCCATGTCTTCAGCAATTTTCATATTACGAACCATGGAACGACCGATGAAGACGACTTTGCGACCATGTTGTGCGGCAACATCAATTATTTGCTGCACACGATGAACGTGTGAAGAAAATGATGCAACGATCACACGTCGTTTAGTCGATGAAATTACTTGATTAAGCGCTGGCATGATTTCGCGCTCTGATGGCGTAAAACCCGGAACATCGGCGTTAGTTGAATCAACCATAAATAGATCAACGCCTTGCTGGCCCAATCGGGCAAATGTTCGCAAATCTGTAACTCGACCATCTAAAGGAAGTTGATCCATCTTGAAATCACCCGTAGCCAGAACTCGCCCAGCTTCAGTATTGATAACAACGGCTAACGCATCTGGGATCGAGTGGTTAACTGCAACAAACTCCAGGGTGAAAGGACCAATATCTTCAGTGCCACCCTCTTTCACTTCGCGTGTCAGCGGAGTGATGCGATGCTCCTTCAGCTTGGCAGTTATGAGTGCAAGGGTTAAAGCGGAGCCGTAAATTGCAATATCGCCGCGTTCACGTAATAGATACGGAACTGCGCCAATGTGATCTTCGTGACCGTGCGTTAAAAAGATACCTATGACATCAGCTAAGCGATCTCGGATGTAAGAAAAGTCAGGAAGGATTAAATCAATGCCTGGCTGATTATCTTCCGGAAATAAAACACCACAGTCCACAATCAACAGCTTTGATTTGTACTCAAAGACAGTCATATTTCGGCCAATTTCAGTCAGGCCACCAAGTGCGACTATGCGCAACCCACCATCAACTAACTTTGGCGGAACGCTTAAATTTGGATGTGGATGATTCATTAGTTAACTACAACGCCACCGGCACGTAGATCTTCACGCAGTTGTGCGATCTGTGCATCAGTAGCATCGACTAGAGGAAGACGAGTATGGCCACCAGGTAGGCCCATTAATGTAAGGGCGGCCTTTGTCAGAATCGCACCTTGTGTACGGAAGGTTCCGGTGTAGACAGGTAATAATTTTTGGTGGATCTCTAAAGCCCGCGCTGTATTGCCGGCAAACCAAGAATCTAATAATTCGCGAAGCTCTTTTCCGACTGTGTGACCACACACAGAGACAAATCCAACTGCTCCAACTGAAAGTAGCGGCAAGTTAAGAATGTCGTCACCTGAATAAACCGGAATTCCGCAACGCTTAATAACCCATGAAGTCGATGCAACATCTCCCTTTGCATCTTTTAAGGCAACAATTCGAGGGTGCTCTGCAAGACGAACAATTGTGTCTGGCTCGATTGGGACACCTGTACGACCAGGAATGTCGTACATCATCATTGGAAGATCGGTTGCATCTGCAACTGCACGGAAGTGAGCTTCAATTCCAGCTTGTGGTGGTTTGTTGTAATAAGGAGTTACTACTAGCAAACCATCTGCTCCTGCTTTTTCGGTGCGCTTAGCTTGATTGATGGAGTACTCAGTTTCATTATCTCCAGCACCAGATAAAACTTTGATTGCCGATCCCACTGTGTTTCTTACAACGCGGATGATCTCCTCTTTTTCAGAGGATTTAGTTGTTGGGGCTTCACCTGTTGTTCCGTTAACCACAATTCCATCATGGCCGTTTGCAACTAGGTGAGCTGCAAGAGTTTCAACGCCTGCCCAATCGATTGCGCCATCATTTTTGAATGGCGTGACCATTGCGGTCAGAAGCCGTCCAAATGGAGCTGCAATTGTCATGCGGTGAACTCTACCCGTTTTAAGGGGCGACTCGTCCAGACTTTTCAAAGGCTGCGTAGGTAAGTGGCATCAATTTCGCAAATTCTGCTTCCATTTTCTCGGCAACCATCTCAATTTCGCGTTGCGGATAGCTTGGAAAATGTGAACCTTCGCGGGCGGTGCGCAAGGACAAAAAGTTCATCAAGGCGCGGGCGTTCATTGATACATACATTGATGAATACGTTGCAACCGGCAAAACTACTCGTGCAACTTCGCGGGCAACGCCAGCTTCGAGCATATTTTGGTAACTCTCGTAGGCAACCACGTATGCCTCTTTCATCGCCGCAACTGTCACGTCAAATTGCTCTTTGGTGCCATCAACGAATGTGTAGGCACCAGTTTTACCAACTTGAATCAACTTGCGCTCTGGAGATGGAACATAGAAAACAGGTCTTAGTTCGCGGTAGCGTCCACTTTCTTCATTGTATGAAGCGATGCGGTGGCGCATAAATTCACGGAATACAAAAATTGGAGCAGAGACAAAAAAAGTCATTGATGTGTGCTCAAATGGAGAGCCGTGACGTTCGCGTGCTAAATAGTTAATCAAACCTGCCGAACGTGCTGGATCTTCACCAATTTCTTCCATTGATTGCTCACCAGCTGTTGAAACACGCGCAGCCCAAATAACATCTGCATCGCTTGCACTAGCTTTGACTAATTCGACGGTCACATCATCGCGGAAAATAATTTCTTCACTCATGGTCGCACCCTATCTATTAGCCCCTAGCAGCCCTTGGATTTATACGGCACAATGTCCGCGTGTCCAAGGTTGTCTCCACCACATTGCGCGATTCGCTCAGTGTTTCGCTGACAGTTGGTGCATATGGGGTGGCATTTGGAGCCGCTGCCGTGGCTAATGGCTTCACCGTTTTACAAA
>Ga0136641_1000842_pt1 | contig 12960 bp, 11 predicted proteins | sample EliLak1302023Y_FD_115312 | JGI IMG/M metagenome (GOLD analysis project Ga0136641, IMG submission 115312) | Freshwater microbial communities from Elizabeth Lake, Yosemite National Park, California, USA - 13020-23Y | ecosystem: Environmental > Aquatic > Freshwater > Lake ...
ACGGACATCTTACGAGGATCTTGGAGTGAATATGAGCGAGATTAAGGGTACAACTACCACTGAAGCTGCTGAAGCCGCTGAAGCGAGTGAAGATACTGGGGTTGCTGGGGTTGCTGGGGTTACTGGGGTTGCTGAAGAGAGTGAAGTAGATGCGACCCCAAAAAAGAGCCAAATCGAACGTCTTGAAGAAGAGGGTGATGTCGCCGCCGATTATCTCGAAGCGCTTTTGGATATTACCGACCTCGATGGCGACATTGATATTGATGTTGAAAATGGCCGGGCGGCGCTCTCGATCGCTGGTGGAAAACTTAACCACCTCGTCGGTAGTAATGGTGAAGTTCTCGACGCCCTTCAAGAGTTAACCCGCCTTGCTGTTCAAACCAGCCTCGGAGATCGCTCTCGCCTAATGCTTGATATTGATAATTTTCGATCAGACAAGAAGGAGGAGTTGGCAAAACTCGCTCATGAAACTGCCGATGAGGTGAAGTCGACCGGGTCGGCTATCAAACTCCAACCTATGAACGCATTTGAGCGTAAGGTTATCCATGACACAATTCAAGAGATTGGCCTCACTAGTGAATCCGAGGGTGAAGAGCCAAACCGCTGCGTCGTCGTCCTTCCAGAGTAAGTCGCAGCAACCCCTTCTGTGAGTGTTTCACGTGAAACCTTACTAAGCGAGTACTTCTCTGAACGCCAGAGCGAGACAGAGCGTTACGCCGAACTCCTTGCAACATGGGGGATTGAGCGTGGCCTCATTGGCCCCCGCGAGGCTGACCGCATCTGGGAGCGCCATATTGCTAATTGTCTTCCCATCACCACCCTCATCCCAGAGGGATCTACCGTCGCCGATATTGGATCTGGCGCAGGGCTCCCTGGGATAGTGATTGCTTTAGCCCGTCCAGATTTGCGGGTCACTCTCGTTGAACCGCTGCAGCGGCGGGTCGATTTCCTCCTCGAGGTTATCCAAGAGCTTGATATTCCAATAACTGTGATCCGAGGGAAAGCCCAATCAGTGAAGAGCGCCTTCTCTATAGTGACAGCACGAGCGTTGAAGCCGCTCCCAGTACTCCTTCCGATGGTCTGGCCACTCATCGCATCGAAAGGGGCACTTCTTGCCATCAAAGGGGAGTCGGCGCAGGCAGAGATTGATGAGACAGTTGCGAAGGCAAAGAGCACAACAAAGCTCCACATTCTTGCAATCGGCGAGATTGAGCGTGCGCACATCATTGAGGTTCGAAAGAGTGTGTAGATTTGCCCTGTGAATAGCGGCGGGCAAGAGAGTGTTTCACGTGAAACAAGCAAGCCAGTTATCGGCACCCGACGCCTCAAAGAGGCGATGCCATCTCCCATCAAAACCCGTCTCTTTACCGTCGCCAACCAAAAGGGTGGAGTAGGGAAGACCACCTCTGCCGTTAATATCGCCGCCGCCTTAGCGATGGGCGGCCTTAAAGTCTTAGTGATCGATCTTGATCCACAAGGTAATGCCGGTACCGCCCTGGGTGTTGATCGCGACGGCGAGGGAATGTACGAACTTTTCCTAGAAGAGAGGCCACTCGCCTCGATTATCCAAAAAGTTGCCGGTTTCGCCCACCTAGAGTGCGCCCCAGCCAATCAAGAGTTGGCAGGAGCAGAGATTTCGATGGTCAATATGGTTGCCCGAGAATCTATTCTCAAATTAGCCCTCAATGAGTATCTCAAAGCTCGGGAGGCGGCTGGGGATCGTCTCGATTATGTCATTATCGATTGCCCACCATCACTCGGGTTATTGACGGTTAATGCCCTCACCGCCGCTGATGAAGTTTTAGTTCCGATTCAATGCGAGTACTACTCACTCGAAGGTATTTCACTTCTAGTTTCTACACTTGCAAAAATTCAACGTTCACTTAATTCTGCAGTACATATCTCCACCATCCTTTTGACGATGTTCGACTCGCGAACTCGATTGGCCAATGATGTCGCCAATGATGTTCGTGCACATTTCCCGATCGAGCTTATTGATATACCCATCCCACGTGCAGTGCGAGTGAGTGAGGCTCCTTCATTTAGACAGACAGTCATGACATATGACGCGTCATCACCAGGTGCAATTGCATATCTACGGGTAGCACGCGAAATAGCGTCACGCGGGACCCGGAATCACAATAATGAACCAGGAGCAATCACTGCATGAGTACTCGTAAAGGTGGGTTGGGCCGCGGACTAGATTCGTTGATTCCATCAGTACAACGGCCGACGATAGAAAATAGTTATGGCGTGGTCGTTGCAGATAGTGCCGAAGTTGATATCAATTCGATCTCGCCAAATCCAAAACAACCGCGTTCGACTTTCGACGAGGATGCACTCAATGAATTGGCAGCTTCGATAAAAGAAGTTGGCGTTATGCAACCCCCAGTAGTGCGCTTGCTTGGTGGTGGTCGTTATGAATTAATCATGGGTGAACGCAGGCTTCGTGCAGCCAAATTAGCGGGCTTAAAGACGATTCCGGTAATTATTCGAAAGACCACTGATAATGAAATGCTTCGTGAGGCACTTGTTGAAAATATTCAACGATCACAATTAAATCCATTAGAAGAAGGCGCTGCTTATCAAAATTTACTTAACGATTTTGATTATACCCATGATGAACTTGCACTCAAGGTTGGAAAATCAAGATCTGCAGTGACAAACACTTTGAGACTTCTTAATTTGCCAGCATCGGTTCAGCGTCGTATTGCGGCGGGTATTTTAACGGCGGGCCATGCACGAGCTCTCTTAGCTTTGAGTGATGAGGTTGAGATAGAAAATCTAGCTCGCAAGATTGTCGCAGAAGGGTTGAGTGTCCGCGCAGTTGAAGAACTTGTTACCTTAAAACGAGAAGGCGGAAAGAAAGAACGAGTAACCACTCCAATTATTAATTCACCGCATCTCAAAGAGTTTGGTGATCGAATTGCGGATCAACTCGATACTAGAGTGAGTGTGGAGTTGGGAAGAGTTAAAGGAAAGATCACCATTGAATTTGCCGATCTCGCCGACTTGCAAAGAATTACCGAAGCAATTCTCTAACAAAAAGTCTTAGTGAAGAGATTTCTTACCAAGCGCTTCAATCTCTGCTTTGACTACACCGGCAAGCGCCTTCACACCATCACGGATTCGTTCTGGCGTGGGGTAACAGTAAGAGAGGCGCATCGAGCGCGACCCAAAACCATCGGCATAAAAAGCGGTACCAGGAACGTACGCGACCTTTGCTGCGATCGCCTTTGGCATCATCGCTTTTGTGTCAATACCTTCAGGGAGTGTGAGCCAGAAATAGAAACCACCTTTGGGGTCTGTCCATGTCACACCCTCAGGGAAATACTTTTCAAGGCTTTCTAGCATCGCATCGCGACGCTCCTTATAGATTTTACAAAATTCTGAGATCTGTTCGCGCCATGGTTGATCTGCGAGATAACCACTAATCGAGAGTTGAGCAAAGTTTGATGGGCAGAGAATGGAAGATTCTGAGGCGATAACAAGTTTTTCCTTGAGAGCTTGCGGAACAAGTGCCCAACCAATACGGAAACCAGGAGCGATCGTCTTCGAAAACGATCCTAAATAGATCACATTCTCAGAATCTTCAGCCCGCATGGCATCAGGTGCTGGATCATCAAATCCAAGGAGACCATATGGATTATCTTCCACGACAAAAATCTTCTCTTCCCGGCAGATATCTAATATCTCGGTACGGCGTTCTGCTGGCAAAGTCACACCAGCAGGATTTTGGTAATTCGGGATCAAGTAGAGGAACTTAATATGTTGGCCTCTTGCCTTGGTGGCTTCAATTGCCTCTCTGAGGCGAACTGGGATCAAGCCATCGTGATCCATTTCAACATGTACCACATCGGCCTCATATTGCTGGAAAGTGCCGAGCGCTCCGACATAAGAGGGTGCTTCAACTAGGACAACATCGCCAGGATTGATAAAGATACGAGATATGAGATCGAGCGCCTGCTGCGATCCCGTGGTGACGATGACATCATCTGGATGCGCCCGAATTCCCTCAAGGGCCATAAGGTCGCAGATCTGTTCCCGAAGTTTTATGTGGCCTTGTCCACTTCCGTACTGGAGCGCCTCTTGACCATTTTCACGGACGAGTTTTTGAATGACATCGGAGAACATCTCCATGGGAAGTGCAGAGAGATTGGGCATTCCCCCAGCAAGTGAAACAATTTCAGGGCGCGATGCAACTGCGAAGAGCGCACGGATTTCAGAGGGCTGTAATAACGAGGCCCGTTGCGAAAACCGAAGCTCTAGGTTCTCAGGCTGCCCGGTATGGAATCGAGTGATCTCTTGGCTCATAGCCTTATCTTACTTCCTGATGCCGGCTCGGCGGAGGTCACTTATTTTTAGGCTCCCTGTTCGAGCATCGTTCTCGGCCGAAAGATAGAGGCGCTGGATAGCGACCATAAGCGATTCAACAAGAGTCTCGTGGAATTGAGGGTCATTTAACCGCTTCATATCCCCGGGGTGGCTGGCGTAACCCAAACCAATTTGAACGGTGGGGGCCTTTGTACGGCGAAGAAGATCCCACGACTTTGCATGGGTTCGACAATTTGTCAGGTCAGTGCGCGCGGTGATTTCGCGTTGTACTAAGTTTGCAAATCGTTCACCAACAACTGAGTGAACACCGTGCGCATCAGCCCCGTAATAATAAGTAGCGACCCCATGGGCGGTTTCATTTTTGTAATTATCGATAGCGAGCGAGATAACGAGATCCGCCCCCGCGCTATTGGCCTTCTCAATACGCTCTTGATCACTTGGATCATTTGTGGCGTTACGAGTGATAAAAACAGTAACTCCAAGCGCAATTAATCGCCCTTCCAACCGTTGTGCGATATCGAAGGTAATGCGTGGATCCGCGCATTGAGAACCTGGATCTAGAACAATAACCTTTCCAGCGAGTGCAGGTCCCTTGCCATCGCGAACTACTTGTTCACGTAATTGTGCAGGTGCCCCACCAGAGACCACCCTCATTAATCGAAGCATCGCCATGATTGTCGATGGACCACAACGACCATCAACTTTAATACCAGCAGATTTTTGAAATTCTTGAACAGCACGATCTGAAAATGGTCCAAAAATTCCATCTACTCGCCCGCAATTAAAACCAAGTTCAATCAAACGCGATTGTAACTGTGCGACATCATCACCCCGCATCAAAGTAGGTGCAGTGAGAAGAAGGGTACGGTCCCCTAACTTCCAACGGGCTTCTTCGAGAATTTCTGATGTTTCATTATCGACGATGCCAGTGACAGCTAAGCCACGGTTTTGCTGGAAACTTTTTACAGCAGACTCCACATCACTATCAAAGAGTGATGTGTTTGAGTGCAGCAGACCGAGCCGAGTTAGAGTGTTACAGAGAAGTGCAACCGAATTACCAGAGTCACCTAAACGAAGTGGTTCACTCTTCATGGTAGCTCGGTTTAATTCACAAATTATTTAATAAAAGATTCGAGATCTTTAAGCAGAGCTGGCTTTGGCTTTGCCCCGACGATCGTTTTTACAACTTCACCGTTTACAAAGACGCTCATGGTTGGAATTGAGACCACACCGTATTTCATGGCAATCGCAGATTCCTCGTCGGTATTGAGTTTCACTATCTTAAGCTTTGCGCCATACTCATTGGAAATATCTTCAAGGATTGGACCTACTGCACGGCACGGGCCACACCACTCGGCCCAGAAATCGACAAGCACTGGAGTTGTGCTCTTGAGGACTTCAGCTTCAAATGTGCTGGTGGTTACTGCGATCGTGGCCATCAATTGCTCTTCTCTTTTAGGGGTCCAGTGGAGTGATCTTAAATCAGGATATGGGAGTTGTTGAGTTAGTGAGAGAGAAAACGCTCGGCATCAAGGGCGGCTTCACAGCCTGTTCCGGCAGCGGTAATCGCTTGGCGATAGGTGTGGTCAACGAGATCCCCGCAAGCAAAGACCCCAGTAAGGCTGGTAGTGGTTGAGTGATTGTCGACGGTGACATAACCCGCAGCATCAAGGTTGACCTTGCCTTTAACAAGTTCCGAGCGTGGATCGTGACCGATAGCGACGAAGAGTCCGGTAAATGCTCGTTCTGATTCACTGCCATCAACGGTGTTACGGAGCCTTAACCCAGCAACTTTTTCATCTCCGAGAACATCAATGACTTCGGTGTTCCATAAAAATTCAATCTTCGGGTTCGCCTTAGCGCGATCGACCATGATCTTTGAGGCACGGAGTGAATCGCGGCGATGGATAATCACAACTTTTGAAGCAAATTTTGTGAGGAAGTTCGCCTCCTCCATCGCTGAGTCACCGCCACCAACAACAGCAATTTCCTGATCACGGAAGAAGAAACCATCACATGTCGCACACCAAGAGACACCGCGACCAGAGAGTCGCTTCTCATTCTCGAGACCGATCTCTTTATATGAGGAGCCCATTGCCAATATGACAGCACGTGCCTTGATGGTCTTTCCTGAGCCATCCGTCAAGATCTTAATTTCACCATCAAGATCCATCTCAACAATATCGTCGGTAATCAACTCGGCACCAAATCGCTTGGCTTGATTGCGCATAGCCTCCATCAAATCTGGGCCCATAATTCCATCTGTAAAACCCGGGAAGTTCTCAACCTCGGTAGTGTTCATAAGAGCACCGCCTGCCGTTACCGAACCCTCATAAATAATTGGCTTCAGATCGGCGCGTGCTGCGTAGATAGCGGCGGTATAGCCAGCAGGTCCAGAGCCAACAATAACAAGGTTACGGATATCACTCATACGTGCAGCCTATCTCCTTTAAATTTTTCGGCCGAGGAGTACTCGGAAAGTGCTAGTTACCTCAGAAATTTTAAATATTCGTGCGAGTAAAAAGTAACCCACACCACTTACTACTAGAACAAGGAGCAACTGAATGGTATTCCCACCCGGAATGTGGGCAAAGGTCAGAGATAATGGAAGGGCAATACCGAGAAAGATTCCGGCAAGACGCGCATAAAATCCCACAATTTTCCCAATGGGGATCACTATTTTATAGCGGCGGAGCAAGCGAATCGTGCTGTAAGCGCCGATGTAATAGGAGATCGATAACGCCGTCGCCAATCCGACTGTGACCCACTTGGCGGGCAAGGTGAGTGCTGCGACCACAGCGAGTGCGCTCGCTGCCAGGTTCATGGCTAAGTTAGAGATAACTTGTAGTTTTACATTTTCAAAGGCATTTAGCGCCCGTAGCGCGATGAGATTGACACTCAACGGCAAGAGACCGAGTGAAAACCCCGCCAGTACATGGCCCAAATATTGGCCATCGGCTTTCGAGATTCCAAAGAACAAAGTTTGAGTGATTAGTGGGCCAAAAAGCAGGAGTCCAAAAGCAGCGGGTACGGTAATAATTCCAACCAAACGGATTGTTCTGATCAAAGATTCATGGATATCTTGGATACGCCGCTCATGAACAAAGCGTGATAACTGAGGTAAAAGTGCCGTCACAATAGAGATTGTGACAATTGAATGTGGCAACATCATTATAAAAGAGGCATTGCTATACGGTGTATATCCAACTCCAGTTGTGATTCCTTCTTTCATCGCTTGTACTGCGGCGCGAGTTGAGAGATTTACAGTCACTAGGTAACTCAATTGGCTGATTGCTGCGAAGATCAGGGTCCATGTCGCAAGTTGCATGGACTTTCTTATCTCAGGGCTCTGCCAATCAAAACGGGGTGAGATTTTGATTTTGGTCTTAATAATTACAGGAGCCATCACTGCCGCCTGAATTACATACCCAAGCGTTGTAATTACACCAATCCATGTTGCCTCGACCGTAGTTATCGAGGTAACGCTCCAGTGTGGCCGCTGATGCAAAAAGTAACCGATTCCAGCAATACCAACCAGATTGTTCAGTATCGGAGCCCACATCATTGCAGCGAACTTCTCTTTCGCATTAGCAATTTGGCCCAAGAGTGCGAATAGCCCCATAAAGAAAATTTGAGGTAGGCACCACCGCATGATTAATACTGTGAGGTGAAATTCTGGGCGCCCGACATAACTAGTAGCGAAGGCCCGAACTAGGAGTGGCGCTGCTGCCACTGCAACAGCAGTTAAGACGCCTAATACAAGAACAGTGGCGGTTAGGAGGCTCGATATAAAGGCAGAGCCACCATCTGCCTCTCTCGTGGCGCGCACTAATTGTGGAACAAAGACTGCAGTAAGAGCTCCACCAATGATCAAGTTATAGAGAATATTTGGCATGGTGTTGGCAACATTAAATGTGTCACCCAAGAGCGCCGTACCGAGCAATGCCACCGTAAGAAGTCCTCGGAGCAAACCTGTAACACGAGAGAAGACCGTTCCGATTGCCATAACTGTCGAAGAACGAAGTAATGCAAGATCATTCGCCTTGTCCGTCGGCTCTTGCGGATCAACCACGTCACTCATGCTTTTCGCCTTCTCTTAATGCGGCGCCATGATTGAAAGAGAGCGGCGCAGAAGAGCGTAATTGCGGCACCAGTTGTAATCCATGTTGCAATGGGGCTGATTACTGTAATTGAAAGGTCGTATACCTGAGGGTCTCCTATTTGGTCTCCATGAGGATTTTGAACAATTATATTGAGTGCGCTCGATCCTGAGGTAAGGACTTTTATAGGGACCATGACTTGAACCTTTGTTTTGCCAGCAACTGTAATATTTTTTATATCACGAACAATCACGCGTTCATTTAACGAGTTGATGACGAGGTCGACTTTTGCGGTTCCTGGAAAGTCGTTGATCACGGTGATCGGGACGCTTTGTAAAAGCGATGTAATAGTGAATCGACCGGGGGCTAACCTAATGCTCATATTCAATGTGGAAATATAATTATTAAAATCGTCAATGAGAGTGGAACGTGCACGAGAACTCATGGCTGGATTAAAGAGCCGCGTCAATGAGAGCCGATCCTTATCAAGATCGGTCGGGCTCATGTAAATCGCACTACTTTGGATAGTGCTGTAGTCGTTAGTAATATCGAGGACGCTCTGCCGATTTAGTGAAAAATATTTGTTACTCAAGTAATTTTGTGGCGCGCTAATTTCACTCTTCAACAACTCAGAAAGGCGCCTCTGTGATGCAACAAGGAGATAATTCCGTTCATGAGGGGTGAGGCGCTTAACCCAATATTCTGACGGGTTTCCATAGACCATCGCTTCGACCTGGCCCGCCGATGCTAATTGAGTAAGTCGAGTAAGAAAGTTCTGAGCAAAATCTTGGCCAATCCCTGGAAGGTGATTTAATAATTTATAACCCTTAGCCATAACAGTAATTTCTTCGACAAGGGCGGGATCAACGCTCCATTTTTTTTCTTGAGAATTTTTTACGAAGAGCAGGCCACCAATGGCCCCGGCAGGGGATAGATCAGCTGCAAGTTGATCATCAAGAAATATGTCATTGAGTTCTCGGTGTGATGGAGCGGTAATATAAATTGTTGGTTCAGCTGCTTGGGTCGGGGCTGGGGTATTGGTTAGGAAAAGTACAAAAAGAAGTGTGAGCGCATGTACGACGCTTCGCTTCATACCGCTAGTTCTCCAGATTTTGCAATCAATTTCTTCTCGTCAGGATAAGCGAGCATGGCGATGATTTCATCGAGTGGGAACCAACCGACTTCATCAACCTCCTCGACTTGAGCTTGAAGAAGACCCCCTACCTCTTTAAACAGATAGTGATGAACTGTTTTGTGAATACGCTTTCCACCCGCCATGAACCAGAAATCAATAACACCAAGGGTGCGCGAAATTTCAGATTGGATCCCAGTCTCTTCGGCAACTTCGCGAATCGCTGCCATCTCTGGAGTCTCACCAGCCTCGATATGGCCCTTCGGCAGTGACCACAAGAGTCGCTGCTTTGTAGGATCTTTAAGATCACGCCGACCGATGAGCAGACCCTTACTTCCACTTTCATCAATGACGAGACCACCGGCGCTGACTTCGTCTACCCTTTTTGCGTAGGGCGCCCGGCCACCAGGCCGCTTCGTATTTTTCTGTGGAGCCCGATTACTAGGGCTCGAGGGTTTGGCAGGTTTGGCAGGTTTGGCAGGCAGGGGTCTCGAGCTCTCGCTCTGGCTTGTTTGGGGGGCGCCAGTTGAAGCGAGCGAAGATGGTGAAGTGGTTGCGGTTGTAGCGGGGTTTGCAGAAGTTGGTCGTTTACGACGACGTCTCTTTCGCTTCGCTTCGCCACCCGCACCGTGTGCCGGTGTCATAGTGAGAGGGTACTCCTCCTTTCCTTTCTTTCCTTTCTTCCCGTTGCAGCTCATTTCACAGAGAGCGTCTAGCCTTACCTCTTATGAGCAGCGAGATTCATGGGCGGAATAGAGATAGTGGCCAAGCGTCGTCGCGCGAGTCAGTTATCGCCGCGGCGATCTCCACGCTGGCCAAATCTGCCCCTATTACCGACTCGCTTGCACAGACTTTCAAATCAGCCGGATATACCCTGGCACTTGTTGGTGGACCTGTGCGCGATGCGATTTTGGGGCGGCTTGGCAATGATCTCGATTTCACGACAAATGCGCGGCCGGCTGCAACAAAGGTGATACTCACAAAATGGGGTGATGCGGTCTGGGATCAAGGCGCTGCGTTTGGAACTGTCGCCGCAAAAAAAAGCGAGATTACAGTTGAGGTAACAACATATCGCAGTGATACCTATAGCCCTGAATCACGTAAACCTGATGTCGATTTCGGTGATTCTATTATTGGCGATCTGGGGCGGCGCGATTTTACTGTTAATGCAATGGCGCTTGAATTAACAACGGTAAAGCCTGAATTTATCGATCCATTCGATGGGATATCTGATCTTGCTAAAAAGATCCTTCGTACGCCCGGACTTGCAACGGATTCATTTAGCGATGATCCACTACGTATGATGCGTGCGGCACGGTTTATGAGTCAACTAGATTTTACTGTGGATCCAGAGGTTATCGCTGCTATGCGGGCGATGGCAGAACGCATCTCGATAGTGTCTGCAGAACGAGTTCGCGTCGAATTAACGAAGATTCTCATGTCAAACAATCCCCGCCTTGGCCTAACACTGCTAGTTGATTCAGGAATTGCAGATCATGTACTTCCCGAATTACCGATGTTAAAACTTGAGATTGATGAGCATCACCACCATAAAGATGTTTATGAACATACCCTCACTGTTCTTGAACAAGTGATCGCGCTGGAAGAGCGCCTTGGTGGTCCTAATCTTGTTATCCGCCTGGCAGCTCTTCTTCACGATATTGGTAAGCCAAAAACTCGAGAATTAATTCCTGGGGGCGGGGTCTCATTCCATCACCACGAAGTAGTTGGCGCGCGAATGGCTAAGGCCCGGCTCAAGGCGCTCCGATTCGATAACGAGACAATAGAGAGCGTGAATAACTTAGTTTTCTTACACCTGCGTTTCCATGGTTACGGTGGGGGGGAGTGGACTGATTCTGCTGTCCGCCGATATGTCCGTGATGCCGATGAACTACTTGCGCACCTTCATGTCCTAACACGTGCGGATTGCACAACACGTAATGCTAAAAAAGCCGCGGCACTCTCTGCCACCTATGACTCACTTGAAGTTCGAATCGAGCTACTTCAACAAGAGGAAGAACTTAATAAAATTCGTCCAGATCTTGATGGAAATCAAATCATGGAGATTTTAGGAGTAAAACCATCACCATTGATTGGTAAAGCGTATGCGCATTTATTAGAACTTCGATTAGATCGGGGTCCATTAGGTGAAGCCGAAGCTACTCGTGAATTATTGGCGTGGTGGGAAACGAACGCCGCGAAGTAGAACTGTGCTCGTTACGAGAAATGCCGCACAAATTAAAAACGGTAAGAGCAAAGATTTGCCGCTAGCAGGAAGCACGATGGCAGCGATGAGAGCACCGCTGATAATGGCGCTATTGACTGAGACGTCATAGAAAGCGAAGACTCGACCACGGTATTCATCATCAATCTTTGATTGCACAAGTGCGTCGTTAGTGACTTTTACTGCTTGGCCACAGAGTCCAACAAAGAATGCAGCGAGGATGAGCGACCATTGTTGCTGTAATAAAATAAAGATGAGAATGAAAGGAATTGAACCGATCATCATGGTTCGAATCCAACGATGCCGTCCAATGCGTTCAACAAAGATAGGTGTGATGAGCGATCCGATACCTATGCCAACTCCAGCAATCCCTAGCGCCAGGGCGAACCCCGATAGACCCGCATCTGGACTATTTGCCGGGTGGTACGTATTACGTTCAAGTAGCAGCCCCATCAAGGTAAGCGCAGTCAACCCACCTCGTTGGACACTTGTTGCCAAAATACCTCGAAGCGCATCGTTATGTTTGCGCAGGATATGGAGCCCCTCTTGCATCTCCCGCCAACCGCGGTTTTTTGCGGCAATGTCATGATCTGTGGGACCAATCTCTCTATGCCGTAACCGATGCGCCACGGCAGCCGAAACAAAATAAAGAACAGCAGCAAGTAAAATAATAGTTGCACTACTGAAATCGCTCTTCTGTGAATGGTCGAGGATTTTCTTTAAGCCAATACCCGCTCCACCGCCAAGCACGACACCAATGGTTCCACCTGTGACAGCGAGCGCATTTGCAGCGATTAGCTCACTCTTCTTTACAACGAGCGGCAGACCAGCGGATAAACCAGCAAGAATCAATCGATTTATTCCAAAAGCAACTAAGACCAGTAGCGTTAATGCAACTCCCGTTAGACCACTTTTAATTATGAAGGCGATAGCAAGTAGGTCGATCGCACGAAACATATTTGCTATCTGCACGATCTTTTGTCGTGAGAAGCGATCTAAAAATACTCCGGCATATGGGCCAACCAGCGAATAAGGGAGCAACACGATAGTGAAGGCGAGAGCGGCGGCAACCGCATTGGGTTGGCGTTCTGGTGAGAAGAGAACAAAAGAGGCGAGTGAAGATTGGAAGAGGCCATCTGTAAATTGGCCGAGCCAACGAACCTGCAAAA
>Ga0136641_1000843_pt1 | contig 12952 bp, 14 predicted proteins | sample EliLak1302023Y_FD_115312 | JGI IMG/M metagenome (GOLD analysis project Ga0136641, IMG submission 115312) | Freshwater microbial communities from Elizabeth Lake, Yosemite National Park, California, USA - 13020-23Y | ecosystem: Environmental > Aquatic > Freshwater > Lake ...
TATTGTTTGCTTTACGCGACATAATCGCCGTTTATGTAAGCTATAGTTGACATTGCAGGGTTGTTTACGACCATTGACATCTGTCCATTCAAGAGTGGTGTAAATCATTTACCATTAAAAATTAGTACACAATGAATAGGATTCATGTATGCGGATTCAATAAAATTTCTCACTACAATGAGTAAATGTAGCGTTCGTGCTACCTATATTCAAAATATGTAATCGGATCTATTCATTTGAAAAATACAATTTACAAAAAAACACGATCATTTGTTAAGCATGGTTTACATTCCCCAAATGTTCCCAATCGCGCATATTTGCGGAGATTAACCCGATTATTCACCGGATTATACCCGAAAGGGCATAATCTTTGAGCTATACATCAAAGATATACCTCAAAGGGTATAAAACGCCAGAAAAGACGAGTTAAGGCACTCAATCTGGGTTAAGATACCAAAAAAGGCGAGTTAAGAGTCCAAAAGTGTAACGCAATCCGACTTTACAGAACCTTGCCATATCTGCAAAGATGTGTATAGGTTGTAATTTATGGAATTCAAAACATCTCAACACATTGAGCAAATTGACATCAAGCGGCTCACGCCATACGCACGCAACAGCCGGACACACAGCGACATTCAGGTGTCGCAAATCGCTGCCAGCATTAAGGAGTTTGGATTTACCAATCCCGTTTTGATAGACGAGGACAACGACATCATCGCCGGACACGGGCGTGTACTTGCCGCTAAGAAGCTAGGTTTAGATTCTGTTCCATGCATTAGGCTATCGCACCTGAGCGAAATCCAGCAGCGTGCTTATGTAATAGCAGACAACCAGCTAGCTCTTAACTCAGGATGGAATTTTGATATGCTTTCGGTCGAAATTGATGAGCTTAACGATAACAAATACGACATCTCGCTTATTGGATTTACTACGGAACAACTCGCAGAAATCATTGGATCGCCGGACGAACCAGTCAATAATGAGCTAAAAGCAGACGAAAAAAAGAAAGAAACCTGCATTTGTCCCAAATGTCATTTTGAGTTTGTAAAATAACTAATACTTGCTTTGGGGTTCCAATTAACATATTACGAACCCGTGGCGAAACCTATTATAGGAATGATTCCGCCCAACGGCTGGCATTATTATGATGGTGATGCAAGGTTGGTTGGGCATAATTACGACAGCTTGCTGAAAGCTGTTGAGACTTTTCGTGCCGAGAATCATCTACCGATTGGAGATGTTGAGGGTGATGTGAATAGCTATATTTGCTCAAACTGGCCTACATTCTGCCATGGTGTTGACATGGTTGTGATAACAAGTATCAACCCTTCCGGCGACTTACTTAACGACATTCAGGTGTGGGGAAAGAACATTCTCAATAGCAAGAAATCAATTCAATCGGTAACTGATGAACTTGCCGAGGAACGGGCGAAAATTTGCAGGGGATGCCAGAACAATGTGAATTGGCGCGGCGGGTGTTCATCATGCATAAGTGCTACTGAACGGCTAACTGCAAGTGTCCGGCAGGGAAGGGACACAAAATCTAGTCCTGTATTGGGAGGATGTACTCTGATGCGTCACGATAATAGGACTGCGATATTTCTGGATAGGGATGAACTACAGAAAGCAACAAATCTTCCGGCGAACTGCTGGGTAAATATCTAATATGGCAAACCTAAAACCACTATCACCCAAAATTACAGATGCATTTGCGAACAAGGCTCCGCGAATTACAGACGCACATGATAGGCCGAAAATATTGGATCTGGATGTGGTTAACCCTGATAATGGGACGTTGGACACGGTCAACAAAGACACCCTTCAGGTACGCAGGACATTCAAGGACGCGACTCAGGCACACGCAGCTTACCGCCGTCTAAAACAACAGAATGTGGAACGCAATAGGAAGAATCAACTTATCCAAAAAAAGCTCAACCTAGAGCCTCCTTACAATAATAAGAAATTGGAGTCGATGGGGCAGAACTGGAGGTCAAACCGACCTACTGGATTCTTGTCTACAATGATCAGCCGTATACAACCGCCGTTCAGACAAGTTGTTGAAAACTCTGCTACGCTGACATTCGCCCAGTATCCCATTGCAAGCATTGACGCTGAAAACAAAACAAAGATATTCCGCGAGGAAATCACCAAGTGTATTAGAGGCTGGAATGGGTTTAATGATATGCTCGCACAGGTCGTTCATGAGAATAGCTGCTTTGGGTTTTGTGGACTATCATGGGATGACTTGAGAGATTGGAAGCCAGAGTTTCTTAGGCAAGATTATACATTTTTTTCAATTGAGACACCGCAGGTCACCGACCAGACTCCAATCTGGGCGCGGAAGAGGCGGTATCAGATTGCCGAACTGCTGCCTGTATTAGAGACACCTGATCTTTCAGCAGCAGCGGGATGGAATATAAACAACCTAGTCAAGAGCATTAATTCAGCTATTCCGGCTGGTCGTACACTTGATGCCGACGACGATGCCAGAAGGTACGAAGATTGGATTCGGGAAGGAAGTTACGGAGCATCCTACGAAAATGACGCAAAGTATGTAGAACTAGGCGAGATTTTAGTGAAAGAACCACATGGCAAAATTAGCAGGTTCTTGTTTGACGACAAGTCAGGGGAAGAGATTTGTACGCAGGTTGACCGCTATAACAGGATGAGCGAGTGCCTTGCTTTATTTTCTGTCGAGATTGGATCTGGCAGTTTGATGTCAAGCAGGGGAGCCGGACGAGATTTGTACAACACCCATGTGGCGATAGAAAAAGCAAGAAACCTTGTAATAGACAATACATACCTGAAGGGGATGTTGTTGTTGAAGAAGGGGCCGAATGCGAAAGTCGGTGTTGCGCCGCTAACGGTAACCCACCCCGTTTGTTATGTTTCCGAAGGATACGAAGTTATCCCTCAGCAACTTCCTGCCGATACTGAAGACTTCTTGCGGCTTGATCAATTTGTAAGTCAGCTTGCTGAAATTCAGGTTGGAACATTCTTGCCTACCGCGCCGCTTGAAACCTCTGGAAAAAAGACGGCAAGTGAAGTAAATCGTGTAGCGGCAATTGAAAATCAACTGCGAGAGGGAATTCTTATGAGGTTCAGCCGTCAGTTCTCGCAAGCAGTAGAACGTATGCAGCGCGGCATCTGTCACCCTGAACATATTAAAGCAGCGGCGGATCTAAAGGGTAAACTGGACATTGTTCGTCAACAAGAACCTAACGCAGTCTGGGCGAAGGCCGAAGTGGTGGATGCGTTTGACAGATCAGCCATGCCCCTGCCGCCATTCTTGGTTCCATTTGAAATTGCACCACATCTTGACGAGGATGCCATTTCAGCTTGCTTGAACATGATGGAGCGCAACTGCCCTCCTTCTGACATTTTGCTGATGGCCTATAGTCCTGCCAGCCAATTGTTGCAAGACACCGCTCCGCAGGACGACATCATCCTTGATAGTTTGATCCAGCGTTACACGGGTAATCCGAACATCAACCAAGACGAGCTTATCAAACTAGATTGGACAAAGAAACTTGGAGAGAATGTTGCAAACTCTGTAATCCTTCCGAAAGATCAGGTTGAAGCAATTGCTATTGAGGCTACACGACAACAAATCATTGAGCTTCAAAGTATCATGGCAGGTCAGGAAGTTCCTGTATCATCCCGCGACAATGATATGGTTCACCTTGGAACAATGGTTCAGAAACTATTGCCAGTAGTTCAGGCAATTCCGGCAGGAGGTCTGCCGCCGGAAGGAGTTGCACCGCTGGCAAAGGCCATGCAGCACTTTGCTATGCACTTGGAAGCTGCCGCCAAAAAAGGCGCATCTCCTCAACAACTAGATCCATTTAAGAAAGCATTCAACGAGGCGCACAAACACCTTACTGCGGGGCATGGTACACCTCCTCCTCCGCAACTGAATATACAACCTGCCGCTGCTCACCACAATATTGCAAAGACTGGTGGTCATCGTCAACCTAGCGTTGCTAGTCAGAAATTGATGCAACAGAATTATGATACCAAAAGTCCCGATCAGAATCAAACGATAGCAAGCATAGCTAACCCTCCTCGTCCAATAACCGCAGCCTAACCAAAAACCAACTACTATTATGGGTGGATCACCTAAAACTAATCAAAACCTTACAGACTATAGTGTGCCTGCCGTTCCTCAGTCTCCTCTTGCTAAAAAAATGGAGTCGTATCTAAAGAAACACGAAGGCGAGCAGATGGAACAATATTCTACTGCATTTGCAAACAAAGATGCAGGAACGCCAAATTTCTTTGGTCGCGATGCAAGCAAGCCTGCATCACAAACTGAAAAATCTGCGAAAGCAATCCATGAAGGTCTAAATTAATAATGGGCGGATCTAATCCAAATATTCAAGCAACCCATCTTAATCCATCGCAGGAATCTCAATTCCAGCAATTGAAATCTGTTAATTTCAGAATTAACTATTGACATATAAATCAACTTTCCGAACTATCGGCAAAGTTTTTGACACATACATCATTAATTATGAAATGGGAACAATCTGATTCTGCGCGGTTGCGCGAGTACCACCAGAAGAGTGGAGGCAAGCTACTTGCCTTTTTAAAATCCCAAGTTCCGAATACCACGGGAAAGACAATTGAGAGCGTTGCTCTTGAGGCAAAATTTAAGGAAGGCTGCGAGTTTGTGCTGCGTCAGATTGACGACATTCTCGCTGATGATAGCAAGACAGACGATGCGTCTACAGGTTCGTTCGCATCAATGTAATTTATGGAAGAAACAACCGAAAACATAGTACCAGAAATCACCGCCGCCAATCCCGATGGTGGAGCCGAAAACCTCAACGCTGATCCTATCAGCAATGACACACACGCATCTCTTGATGCCCTGTTAGACGAAGCAGAGCGCGAGACAGGCGGAGAAATAGAACCAACCCAACCATCAAATACCAATGAAGATAATTCAACTCTTGAAAACCTTGGCAACGAACCTGCATCAGTTCCTGTGGAAACACCCAGCGAACCTGCTGCCGAACCTGCAACCACAGCCGCTCCAACCGAGCCGCAAGTTGAAATTGATCCAGAAATCGCAGCAATCGAACAGCCGAGGAACCTTTCAGAAAAGAATCAAAACAACTGGAAAAAGCTCCAAGAAACTGCCTCGCTCTACAAAAAGCAAGCGGCAGAAGCCGAATTCCTAAAACAGCGTCTTGTTGAAGCCGAGCAGCGTCCAACGCAGACACCCGAAGATTACCAAGAACTAAAGAAGTTTAAGCAAATCTTTGACATCAAGAACGACCCTGAGTTCCAGAGCAAGTATAGCCAGCCAATCAATAGCGCAAAAGAAAACATCTATAACACCATGAAGAAGCATGGCGCAAGTGATGATGTGATCGCTTCCATTGAAAAGGCTGGTGGCCCTGACAAGATTGATGACAAATGGTGGCAGCAGACGCTATCCAAGCTGCCTCTTATTGACCAAAAAAAGATTGAGCAGGGGTTAATTAATGTTTCCGACCTAAAAGAAAAGCAAGAGGCAGAAATTTCCCATGCCGCAGAACACGCTGAAGAAATACTTGCACAGCGCGAGACTAAAAACATGGAGTGGTATCAAAAAGAAACCTCTACCATCCATGACTATGTGGAAAACATCACCAAAGATGTACCATGGGCTAGGTATCAGAATTTCCAAGGAAACGAGACACCTGAGCAGGTTGAGAAGATCAAGGCACACAATCAAATGGTTGCCGGACTTGAGCAGAAATTTAACAGCGCACTATGGCCTCAGAATGCTCAGGAGCGTGCCGCAATCGCTGCCGCTGCTGTCTTGAGTGATCAGCTTACTGGTCAGGTTAAATACGAACAATCAACACGCATGGAGCTTGAATCACAAGTTAAGCGTCTTACCGAAGAGAATAGCAAGCTCAAGGCATCTGGTAAGATGCCAAAGAGCAGCATAAACACCCCATCAACAATTAAAAACAACGATCTTAATTCACGAATCAAGATGAATGCCAGCGATGCCATTGATCTTGGTCTGGATGAGGCTGGAGAATAAGCATGATTGCACAAGATCCGATCAGCACTCCAATGGTGGAGAGGACAAATCGTGCGTTGGAATCGTTTGATCCATTTCAGACTCCGATTCTTCCTCCACGAAGACTTGATGGTCAGCCTGTTCAACCTGTCGTTGGGCTTGTAATTCCAGCGAATTTGCCAGAATTAAAACCAGACCCAGAAACAGAAATTAAATACCCAACTAGAGAAACTTTGGAAGATGGGCCTGTAGGGACGGACGATATCAAGTTAGAACATGAAGTGCTGGGCGTTCCCAAAACAGCCGTTAGGCGTGGACGTAAACCAAAGGCATTAGCAGACACGCCAGTACCAGTATTTGAGAATCCGATTCATGAAAGTAGATCAACCGAAGGACTTCCTTCATACCGCTGTGAGTTTGCTGGTCGCGACATCTTTGTTGGTTGGCCTTGGTACAAATTTAGCAATCCTGTCACAGCGGCTTGTCAGGTTGCTATGGCACTAGACTTTGGTCGCGACAAGATCCGCTTTGACATGGCTATTGGCGACAGCAAAATAGAACACGCTCGCAATCGTCTGGCTCACAAATTCCTTGAGACTGATGCAAAGTGGCTGATGATGATCGACGATGACATCATCCCGTGTATCGGGAGACCAGCATGGTTTAGGTACTGGGTACAAGCCGCTAGGAGCCTCGCAGACCTGCCTTTGCAACGTCATGTGCTTCATCGGCTCATTGGAGCAGGAAAAACGCTTGTAGGGGCTTCCTACTTCGGCAGGCAGGAAGGTGGCTCACTTATGGCAAGCGACCAGACTCTAGCCCCCCGCGCCCGTTCTTATGAAGATAAAGTTGTTGAAGTGGACTGGGTAGGAACGGGATGTATTTTGATCCACCGCAAGGTATTTAATGACATCCGAGAAAAGTTTGGAGACACTTTAAAAATTAATGTGCCGGATTACGACTATGATTACTTCCGGCCTTTTGACAGCGCACATGGTGAAGATGTTTCATTCTGCAAGCGAGCAAAGGAAGCCGGACACCAGCCGCACCTAGACCTTGGTCTTCCTGTGTTCCACGTTGGTTACAAGCTCTATTGAGAATGAAAAAAATTTACGCATACTACGAAAGCATACCTTTATCTAATCAGCCGGAGGAGTTTAACTGCGCCAACTACTGGAAGCATAGCTGGACGGCAAATGGATGGGAGCCTGTCATGCTTAACCGCTCTCACGCTCAAGGAAGCTCATTGTACTTGAAACTGCAAGCAAAGTTAGTAAAACAGGCATTAGGTATTTCATTGGATCTTCGACCTAAAGTTCAATGGATAACCGCTAGATTCGCAAGGTGGTGCGCCTTGCACGCTGCCGGAGGTGGATGGATGTCGGATTATGATGTTGCAAATCTTGGGTTTAATCCTGAGCAGGCCACAGAATATGAAAAGGAAGCTACGCTTCAGGTCAATGAATGCATACCTGCATATGTTTTTTACGCAACTCAAGATCATTGTGCCAATGCAATTAAGAAATTTATTCAAGATGACCTAATTGAAAGAGATTTAGTACTTCCAGAGGCCCATATACTTGGAATCCGTAGTGGATTATACCCAGTACTACCTTTATTGCATCACGCAAAGTCTACAAAAGAAGAAAAGCGTTCAGATGTAATGAGGAATATAATCATGCATCCTGATGACAAACCAGTTCCAAAGAAAAAAAATATTTAGGCATACTGGTCACATTGGTGACATCATTGCCTTTCTTCCATTGTATAAAACACTTGCAGGGACGAAATTAATTATAGATGACGAGTCTTGGATGGCTCCGATGAAAGGGTATAAATACGACTCGTTGGAGCCATTGCTTAAAAACCAAGGTATTGATGTATGCTTTAATTGCCCAAGTGAACCTATTGATTACAATATGTCGCCTTGGAGAGAATGCTACCATGACAATATTTCTCTTACTGACGCACAAGCTAGATACTTGAACATAGTTGATAGGTGGAATGGATTGTTTGAGATTAAAGATCCATGGATAAAAGTAGAGCCGGATGTGTTAACAAAAGGGCGGGTTATTTTTAACAGAACACCTAGATATAGAAATCCCAAGTTTTCATGGAAGAAAGTTCTTAAACTATTCGGTAATAAGTCTTTATTCATCGGCACAAAAGAAGAGCATGATGTTTTCTTAAAAGAAGTTGGTAAAATAGAATATTATCCCACCAAGGATTGCCTAGATGTTGCGAGGGCTATGGATGGAGCAGATTCATTTATTGGCAATCAAAGTTCCGCATTCTGGATCGCTGCTGCATTAAGAAAACCTCTTATCCAAGAAGTGTTTCCACCTGCTCCTAACAGCGTTGTGAAATACCAAGGGGCTTGGTATAGCTTCAATGGAGAACTACCATAATGAAAACACTTGTACTTACAGGATCTAGCATGGAAATGCACGCTGTTCTTGATGCAACAATACCATCCAAGTGGGAATATTGCATGGAGAAAGGATATGACCTTAAAATTATTAAACTAGGTTACCAACATCCAATTTTTGGAGATAGAATGTCCTACGAAAGGGTTGTGGAAACATTCAAACAAGTAGGTGAGTACGATGCTGTAATGTGGTTAGATGCCGATGCATTCATCACAAACATGAATTACGATATCAAAGATTTTCAATATGAAGACAAACCAATCAGCGCATCTTTAGATTGGACTGACTGCACCACCATAAACATGGGAAACTTCGTCATATACAAAACTAACAAAGTCAAAGACTTATATGAAGAGTTCGTTCAATTGGGGTCGAAAATGTTTTTAGATCACCCTGAACGAGAGCAAAAAACCATTAATTTCATCCTAGATTCAAACCCTGAAATGGTTCATGTGCTTCCAAGAAATTATCTAAATGGAGTTCCCAAAATTCTTGAAAAATTCAGGGTGGGAGAAGAACGGGAAATTGTTGAACCATGGAATGAAAATTGTTTTTTGGCACACCTTACGGCCATTTTATACGAAGACCGAATTAAAATAATTAAGAAAAATCTGTTGAATATTAAAAAAAGGCATTGACCAGTTAATAAATTTTTATTAATTGTCACAACAACTCGGTGTGTTGTCTCCGCATGACAATGGCTCTGGTGGGAGCCGCAAACCTCATCAAGACAGGCCGCAATACATACTCTCAGCGTGCCGGAGAGTGACCAAACCCAAAATTCGTATCGTAGTCGCACGCGACTGCCGTACATCCCTGTGGTCGTCACTCCCAAATGGTTGTGAAGGCTTCAGGAAACCAACCAAACTCAAATGTCTAATTATTCTAATTGTATCCCTTTGGCTACGATCCAGAATTTCGCCTCCAAGGATGTTAACCGCATCATTGGTCAGATCGCGAAAGTGCTGGCCCGTAAGTCTCCTTATATTAACTCGATTGATGGCGGAACCCTTCCCAATGTCTCCGACACGGTGCGTAGCATCGTTGAGGAAATGGCTGTTCCTGCTGCTTCGCTTGCCGCCCCGACTTTCGTTGACGACCTCACCCTCTGCGGTGTTGGCGCAACCCCTGATGTCGTCGGTAGCACGGAGTATCAGTTCAACCTCCAGACCCTGCGCGGTGCAGGCCCTCGCGTCTGTGTGAAGCAAGCTCGCACGGCTTTCAAGGGTTCGTACCTGCAAGCTCAGGTCTCCCTTGAGAAGACCATCCTCCAGATCATCAACGCTGATATCCGTTATCAGTACCTGATCCAGTCCGGCGTTAAGTATGTTGTCAATACCACCCAGAGCTTCAATGCGAACCTCACGGGCGATATGCAACAGATCAACACCAAGTTCGCTCAGGTTCTTCCTGACGGCCCCCTCAACTTCAAGACCCTCTATCGCCTCGGAACCTTCCTCCGCGAAGAGATGCTTGCAGAGCCTTTCGCCTCCAAGGAGGGCGAGTTCTTCCAAGTCATGCTAAGTGCTGATGCCATCGAAAACATCCGTAACGATGCCGATGTCAAGGAAGACCTCCTCTATCTCACCGCAGGTAGCTTCAAGCTCGGCGAGGACAGCATCGCTGGCTATCAGTTCCAAGGATATCGTGGCTTTGCCTTCGGTATCGACCAGCAGCCCCTCCGCGCTACTGGATTCGATGGCTCCGGCAACCCCGTCCTTGTCAACCCTATCGTTAGCACCGCCGTCACCAACGGCTTTGCTCAACGCCGCAATCCCGCTTGGGTCAATGCTCCTTACGAATTTGGTTTTCTCATCGCTGGCGATGCCTTCAAGCGTCTGGTTCCTGAAACCTATGTTGGCGAGGGAACCTTCCGCTTCGCTCCTCAATTGAGCATGGGCGAACTGGAGTGGACTTACTTCCGCGACAATGATTGCAATCTCTACGGAGATTTCGGTCAGCACATCTACCAGATCCAGCGTGCGATTCAGCCGATTCGTCCGCAGAATGTGGTTCCTGTTCTGTTCAAGCGTTGCCCCTTTGACGGCGCACCGCTCCCTTGCAGCACTAGCTCAACTGGTCTGTAATAGTTAGTTATCGGTGGCTGGTGTGAGTTAATACTTGCACCAGCTACCTCAACTGATTATTAACTACAAAAAAATTATTATGTCCGACATCCCTTCCATACTTGATACAGCAAAATTCCGGCATATTGTACTTGAAAAAATAGAAAGTATTGCAGGTTTCAACCTTCCACCTTATGATGAGGTTGATCTCTCTAGTTACGTTGCTGCTGATAAGCCTCAAACTATTGTATTAAAAAACGGGGGTAGCTTAGTAGCCACCCTAACCCTCTCCTACGATGGGTCAAACAACCTCACCTCCATCGTCCGTAGCTAATGGCTCTTACAGATGGCATTTTAGCTTACTGGAACCTAAACGATAACTAATCATGTCAACAGGATATTGGTATTGGGATCCTAGATTCAATACAAGTTGGGAATCATTATCTAATTGGAACAACAGTGGAGATCAACCTTCTGAAGTTCCTTGGAGTGGGCAAGATGGATCAACTAATAATTATGATCTAGTTGATGCAAGAGGTATTGCCACAACCATTGGTAATACATTAACACTAGATGGAGGTAGTGGAAGTTGTAATGTTTCTTGGAATAACTATGGAACAATAAACGGAGGTACTTTTACTGGTCCTTCAGAATCTTATTCAGGTGGCGGAAATAATGGAACAATAAACGGAGGTACTTTTACTGGCCGCTTTCAAAATTGGGGAGGTACAATAAATGGCGGAACATTTACATATACAAATGCTGGTTTTTATTATGGCGGAACAATAAATGGTGGAACATTTGAAATAGATGGTTTTTATTGGGATGGCCCATCACCCAATATTAATTTTCAGAATATTACTACATTATCAGGTGGTAATCCATTTACGGGATTCTTTTATTCTAATTTATATGTTAATGGAGTGTGGAGCAATCAGTCTTCTTTAGTAACACTTTATTACAACAACGCTCAAAACGATGGAGATTGGGGTAATATCCTAAACTGGTGGGTTGATTCTGGATTTACTCTACAAGCCATTGCGCTTCCTACGGCAACCAACCCAATTAACCTTTACAATGAAGTAACGCAGAACACACAAGGTGCAGATCAATGCTTCTGTGCATCTGCTTCGTTCTGGTCTGCTAACTTTGGTGCAGGGCTTACACTACAATCAACTGGTGTAGTCAATATGCAGGGATCTTCGGTGATGGATGGATACACAACTGATGGCGTGTCCATGCACGATTCCTCAACGCTAACCTTTACCTCTGTTATTGATGGAAATGTGGTGATGCGTGATAGCTCTAGAGCATTTGGTTATATTCTTAGGAATGCCGAAATTAACTACGATGGCGGTAATGGTCAGTATCCGATTGGTGGTCTAGTTGATGGAACTGTCACTTACCTTGGCTGGCCCGCTGTTAGCCCTCAATGGTTTAACGATCAAGTTGCTGGCGGTGCGGATGATGGAGATTTTTCTAACAAGGCAAACTGGTGGACTGACAACACTTATACCACTAGACCAGTAAATGCAGTAGGAACTCAAGGACTTCCAGATGCCTCTACAGATGTATTTATTGCCCCGAATAAAGCGATCTACGCAAACACGGGAACAGCCAATCCAACGATCAATTCCCTTACCGCAGATACAGCAGAGTTGGCTTACATTTCACTAACTGTTTCCAATGGAGCTACATTCTCTGGATCAGAATGGGGTATGTACCAAGCAACCCTTTATGGTAATGCAACCTTTAAAACTGGTTCGTATAACCAATATGGAGTTATTCACGGGACAGCAACCTATGAAAGTGCCGCTGGATTGCAGGGGGCTTGGAATACCAATTCATTATCCAATATTAACATTGCTGGATCTTATGGGTCTTCTGGATTTGCCGTAAACATATCTGGAGGTGGTGGTGGTTTTATTTCCCGATTGCTAAATCTCCCTTGGTTTATTAAGTTCTGAAATTATGGCTATCTCACTATCATCCCCAATCACTATTTCCCCTTCTCCTGTTAATGGAAAGGCCATCCCCTCCACAACGCTGACATCCATTGATTACAGCGTGAGCTACGACAATAACCAGCAACAGGCCATTGCTCGTCTTAAAGGAGTGAATGTGAGCTTTGTTCTTTGGAATCAGCACACGATCCCTCCTTATTCCTCTATTGGTCAGTTCTCGGATTCCGATACAGATGCTCGTGTGAGTGAGCTTCTGAATGTGAGCAAGGGAAAAGCCGCTATTCAAGACGCTATCCTAGCTCTGTATCCAGCACCCGCTAAATCTGCATAGTTATGATGCACCATGTTGATACAGCCGCTACCGGAGCAATAGGCATGACTGCCCCTATTGCGGCGGCGGCTATCAGCCTTGACCCAATGATTGACCTTGAGCTTCGCGTAGCCAGCATGGTGATTGGTATCTTGGTCGGA
>Ga0136641_1000844_pt1 | contig 12948 bp, 14 predicted proteins | sample EliLak1302023Y_FD_115312 | JGI IMG/M metagenome (GOLD analysis project Ga0136641, IMG submission 115312) | Freshwater microbial communities from Elizabeth Lake, Yosemite National Park, California, USA - 13020-23Y | ecosystem: Environmental > Aquatic > Freshwater > Lake ...
CGTGAGCAGGAAATCGGCTTCGCTGAGTTCGGCCATCTGATCAAAAACATAATTATTTGCCCAGGCCATATGGCGGAACATGCGGTCGACCAGAAGATTCATCTCAGGATTCTACACAACTTCGGTCATACAGCTTCGCAAAGGTCTGTAGATTTACAACCATCTAGCGGAGAGCAAAGATTACTGATGTCGCAGTACACCAATAAGAACGCCGCTCAAAATAAGGAAGGAAGCTAGTAAAAGTTTCGCGGTGATTGGCTCTCCAAGTAGAACCAATCCACCGACCGTAGCCAGCGGTGCGGGAGCCATTTGGACGATTCCAGACTGTGCTCGTGTCAGTGCTGGCAAGACTTTGTACCAGAGGGCATATCCGAGTCCGGATGTAACCGCTCCAGAGATGACTGCTAAACCAATCCCTCTGGTGCTGACATGTATTGAGCCCCCGTGGAGCAAGGCTAATGAGAGCCAGAGAACCAACGCCAAAGGGGCACTGCGCAGGAAGTTGCCTGCAGTAACAAAGACCGGCTGATCAACATTCCGGCCTCGCAGTGTGTAACCCGCCCAAGAGACTCCCGCGATACACATCAGGAGCACTCCAATCGGATCTGGGCGCGATAAACCTGGTCCCACTAAAGCAACCAGACCGGCCATTGCAAGAACCAATCCAGTAAGCGCTCCAATTCCAAGGCGCTCACCGGATCTCAACGCAGAGGCGAGCATGATGGCTTGTACTACTCCGAAGAGCACCAGAGCTCCGGTCGCTGCACCCAAAGTAATATATGCGTACGAAAAGGTTGCTGCATAACTCAAAAGCAGTGTTGCCGAAGTCCAAGATCCCACATCCCTCCAGACGTGGTTATCTTCTCCCGCAGAAAAGCGCACAATAAATACCAGAACAATTGCACCAGCCAAAATGCGAAGTAAGGTGAAGGTTCCTGGATCAATTCCGGGGCCGCCAAGAGCCCGTCTGGCGATAACTGAATTAGCGGCAAATGCCAGCATAGCCAGCGCCGACAATAAGGGGACTCTCAGCGGCAAGCGTCGTGATCTCATGAACTTTCAAATCTCCGGGCCATTCGCGAATGCTACGGTCAAAACCTTCCATATCCGGCTGCTTTTCCATCGCAAAGAGCCGATTTCGAGGAGGCAATAAATTCTAAGATCTTGAGATTGAAATCAAGGACTGCAGCGTGAGAATCTCGCCTTTTTCATCGGAAAATTTCTTCTCGATTCTTGCCGCCAAGGCAAGGAATACTGCTGCGGTAGTAAGCGCATCCCCTAATGCGTGATGCGGAGTGTGCACGGGCAAATTCAATTTTCGCGCCAAGAATTCTAAGGAAGGTTCGTGTTCACTCTCTTTGTCGGCGTACCCGGCAAATCGCGCCAGGGCTGCGGTATCGATAACTTGTCTTGGATATTTGTGCCCATAGCGCGCCATGCGATGGGAAAGAAAAGCCTTCTCCACCCAACTTGCGTGAGCTACTAAATACTTGCCCCCGATGTAATTGATCAAACCGGGAATAACAATCTCGGCCGATTTGGCAGTCGCTAGATCCACAGCCCGCAGGCCATGCACCCGTATAGACGAATGAGAAGGCTCCTTCGATGGAGCGATCTCTTCATAAAAATTGCCAACACCTTTAAAGCGACCATCAATGATGGTCACAGCTCCAATCGAAATGACCTCATCTTTTTGCAGATCTAGTCCGGTCGTTTCAACATCGACGGCGCAATAGGAGTAGCCGCGCCAATCCCCATTTACTTTCTTATTGAAGATCCTCATGGCAAGCGCCTCATCCAATCACTCTCCATCTTTGACTGGATGCCAGAAATTGCCCGAAAGGTTTCGCGCAAATGTCTGCGCGTTAAAGAATCCAATGAACCCGGAGATATCCAGGTTGTGGGGTGGCGTCCATCTCGTATCGCCGCAATCTCTTCATCAAATACGAGTTGATGGATCCCAGTAAATGCCGCCGCGAGAATTTCAGGCTCTTCGCCGAGAAGTAGACCGACCTCACTCGCCCGTTGAATTCTCTCCAGAGTCCCACCACGTACATCTCCTTGGACAATTGCCATCCACCGCGCCAAAGAGCAGATTGGAACCAGCCCTCCCTCTTTGAGGTTCAAACCACCACGGTTTTCTCCCCCTTGGTCCACGATGAAATCCTTCACAAATCCAATCGGTGGTTTCTTAGCCATTGCAAAGCGCAGCGCATCGGAAAGGTAGTCGTGGCTACGCGTTGTCTCGCGGATATTCTCCATAATCGTTCTACCAAGTATTGGTTGAGTTAATGGTTGGTTATCGGCCGCGATAGAAGAGAGCAGCAAAGCGCCCGCACGAGAAGGATCGGTCAACCAAGCACTAGAAACTTCAATCCAAGCCGATCTCGATCGACTAAAGAGCGGGTTGTCCGCGTTCGCTCCATTGGGGCAACGCTCCAAGCCACACCTCTCCATCAAAGTAAGAATACGTTTTGCATTATTTGTAATCTGCTCCGTTACATCAGCAGCTCCTTGATCCGCCCAGACAATCGCAGTATCCACATCAGAGGCTGGCAGCGCTTCACCGCGCGCCAAAGATCCCAAGATCAACCAAGAGTGGGGTACGGGTTCATCAACCGAACTACTGAGGGTGAGGACTCGTGTCAGAATGGCGCTGACAATCGCTGACATAAGTCCAGCTACATGAAGCGACGGAATCCCATTGTCATGTAACTCCACCAGCGAAGGTTTGAGCAGACGCGAAGCCGCCGCCAACTCATCAATACTCTGCGCTGATTCGATGGCGGCTCTAATCAGCAATGGGTTGCGCAGTTGGACCGAGGAGAGATCCATTGCTCGAACTACGCCGAGCGGCTTATCAAATTCATCAACGACCACCAGATGATGAACTCCGCGTTCGACCATTTGTAAGAATGCGGCGGCCAGCGTTATTCGAGAGGAGACGGTGATAAGCGGAAAACTCATCATCGCCCCGACGGGCGAATCAATCGTAAATTCTCCGCGTCCGACCTTGCTTCTGAAATCTCTATCGGTCACCAAACCGACTCCGCTACGAGATTCGATGAGAGCGAAGGACTGTTCAGCTTCGGTCATCCTAGATGCGACATCGCGAATCGAATCGCTATCTTTCGCCCACAAGATCGTGCGCATGTAACGAGTCACGCTTGATTGCGCATCGGACATCAGCGCACTTGCGGTAAGGCGGTGTCGGGTAATCAAGGTTCCAAAGTGGCCAAAGTTGAGCGCGCTGGGGTCGGCCACAAGGGCACGAGGATCGGGTATGCGATAGCAGAGAGTGTCTTCTGCGGCACGGACCGAGTACTGAGGTGGTAACCCTGTTAGAACCGAGATATGACCGAAGGCATCGCCCGTGTGCAGTTCATCGATGACATTTCCCTTATCCAGTACTTCAACGCTGCCAGTGCGCACAATAAAAAGGTGGTCAAGGGGCTCGGATCCGGCGGAGACGATGATTGATCCATTTACAAAATATTCAACGTCGATCTCTGCGGAAATTTGCTCAAGGTCTGCAGTACTCAATGCGCTAAAAGGAGATTGCTTAGATAAGAAGTCTATGAACTCTTGCATCATCAACCTCCCGGAGAGCGCTTGAAGCACTGGCTCATACCAAGAGTAATACCGAATGACTTCACAGAATATGGGCAGAGAATTCAGCTAAAAACCCTTTACTTAACTAAATAGTTAAGTGTATTTTATGGCTCCCGACGAGAGAAGGAATACTTCATGGCTCAGTTACTACTTTCAGAAACGATCGACGCTCCGGCTTCTGCTGTCTGGCCGTGGATTGCTGACATTACCAAGCACTCCCAGTGGTCCCCCAAGCCATATAGCGTGCAACTGACTTCCGGCACCAATGGTGCGGTCGGTAGCAAGTACAGCTCGGTGGGCTTTGTTCCACCTTCAGATAAGAATCATAAGAACGAGGTCGAAGTTACAGAGGTGGTTCCCAATTCAAAGTTCGTCTTTAGAGCACACGACGAGAATGGCTATTTCATCAATACCTTTACGCTGCAGGCTGTCGGATCATCTACTCAAGTCACCTTCCAGCATGACTTTCCAAAGATGAAAGGCATGGGACGGGTCTTGCTTCCCCTCTTGCTACCGATCACCGGCGTGAAAGAGGGCAAAGTAAGACTGGCAATGCTAAAGGCTAAAGCAGAAGGAAAGTAATTACTTCTTCACGTTATAGCCAAGTGGGCACTTAACCATTACCGCCTTGACCACCTTGGTGGTAGTTACCCCAAAGAGAGTTCGTACGCAGGTAAATGTCTTCTTAAGAGCTCCCGCAGCCAGGACGTATTGCGGAGCAACAGGTTGGGCAGTAACCGTGACAGTTGCAGTAACAGTGGCTGTTGCGGTTACGGTCGCCATAACCGTAACAGTTGGGGTTGGAATCGCTGCCGCTGCTGCAACTGCATCGGAATATAATTTCGCCGCAGAATTTTGGACCGCAACATAATAATCAGAGATTGCTTGGTTAGCGCCAGACACTAATTGCGCAAACTGTCCGTTAAGAATCGCCGAACCGTTCTGCACTGTTCCAGCGGCAGATGCATATTGTGTTTGCTCTGTTGTTACTTGACTCTTTAAAGCTGTCAAAGCGCTCTTGGCTGAAGCGAGAGCTGTCGCAACTGTTCCCGTAGTTCCGGTAACGCCATTGAGTTGTGTCTGCGCCGTGGAAATTTGAGAGATGTATGCATTGAAATTCGGAATTGAAGCAAAGATCAGGGATTGAAAATTCAAAGGTGCAAAATATGGCACGGGAATCCCACCGGGACTTACAACGGGACCAGGTGCAGGAACAAATTGCTGGATAACGGTGGTATCAGTTGGCGCTGGTGCTGGGAGAGTTGATGTTGGCACTGGTCCAGGAACGGTTGATGTTGGTACTGGTGCTGGAACGGTTGATGTTGGTACTGGTGCTGGAACAGTTGATGTTGGCACTGGTGCTGGAACGGTTGATGTGGGCACTGGTGCTGGGGTGGTAACAGTAGGAGTTGGAGTAGGTGGAGGAGGAGGAGGTGGGGCTGGTACAAGACTTCCCACGGCGGTTCCAGCTGCTGCAGCCTTTGCAATTGCCGAAGATAGCGATGTCTTCCAGGCGGCAGAAACAGCTGTCGCTCCAGAGACAGATGTGATATTTGCGCTCTGCGCCGCAAGTGCCTCAGAGACCAAGGTTGGACTGGCTAAATTTGCGTACTGTCTGTTGTTGCCACCCGGAGTCGTGGACATCGTTACAGAGGTCATCCGGTAAGTTCCACTTGCGCCATCAACGGCGATGGTGACTCCTACGAAGGTATTAGGGTCACAGTTGCCGCAGGAATACGTTGTGCTATTACCGATATAACTAACGGCAACGGCGCTGGCTTGCTGTAACTGCGTGAAGTCGACGATTGCAAGAGCGCTCAACGCTGAGACACCAACAACTTTCTTGGTTAATAGGTGCACTGGGGTCTCCGTTCGTAGGGGCACAATTTTAGAATAGAACTGGGGGAAAAGCCACCAAAAGGTACAATTCACATCATACTCTAAGCGTATTTTTACTTCATGATAAGAAAAGTCTTCTAGGTGCTCTGACTAGTAGCCCCCCAAGAAAGAGTTATATCTTCGCCTTGGTTATGGCACTCACCAGGGAGTCATACCAACCTTGAGATGTAAAACTGGCGCCTCCTACGGCCTGAAAGTCTGCAACAGCAACAGTAAGAGTTTCCTGTATCAGAAGCGGAATTGCATTGGCATTAATCTGAACATCAGTGGGTGTGCCCGTAGGTAGTTGTAGGGGATTTACTCCAACGATCTTAGAGTTCTTTACCGTTATTTGAATTTGCACATTTCCATAAACGGTCTTAGACACTGCGCCAACAAAGGTCCCGTTTACAAGGGTCTTTTTGGGAGGAGTGCTGGGCTTGGGGGCTGGTTTTGCGGGAGTCTTCTTGGTCGCCTTTGGTGTTGGCGTCGGAGTTGGAGTTGGGGTGTCTGCGGTCGGAGTTGGTGTCGGGGTCGGGGATTCTGTTGGAACAGTTGTGCCACCGCCTGAGCCTTTGAGGCCCCCGCCCAGTCCGCCCCCGCCTAGGCTAAGAGTGACATGAGGTGGTTGATAAGCAAGTACGCCGCCTAAGCCAGCAACAGTGCCGGCAACAATCAAAGAAGCCTTAGCTACGCCCATAGTTGAACCACTCTTTCACTCGAGGTATTAATTTGCATGGAACTCAAAAATTTCTGTATGGAAACGCTCTCTTGGAATACCCAAAGCTCCTGCAGCCGAGCGTACCGCCTCCACCATAGCGACTGGTCCACATACATATACATCGCAATAACGAAAGTCTGGAACGTAGCGCATGATCTGCTTGGCGGTCATCGGATGCGTTTTGCGCGACCCGACGAGGTAGTGCACCGTTGCTCCGCGCCGCTTTGCCAACTCGTCGAGTTCTCGATTGAGCACGATCTCCGCTTCGGTTGAAACACGTACAAGTATGTCAACATCGATGGAATCATCCAGAGCACCCAAGATGGCGAGCAATGGAGCAATTCCTACTCCTCCACCGATCAGAACTGCGTGACCAAGTCCTTGAGTTACTTTTCCAGCGGTGAAGATTCCATACGGACCCTCGAAGAAAACTCGGGTACCTGGCCGCAGATCCCGCACCGTGCTCGATCCGTCGCCTAAGTTTTTAACGGTGATTCTAAATTCTGTTGTTGTTGGTGCAGCAGAGAGTGAATACGGATGCGAGACCCAACGGTGACCGGGGGTCATAAATCTCCAGCTAAAGAATTGACCACCCTCTGCTTTCATGCGATCAAGTTTGCGTCCGCGCATGATGACAGAAACCATTCCAGAACCTTCATCAATGAGTTTGTATATCCGTAAGTCATGGCGGAAAAAGCGGAAAAATGGAATCACAAAGCGCCAGAAGAGAATGGTAGAGGCGACGAGAATGTATAAGCCTTCCCAATACCATTTACTTAATGGGTGCCCCATAAACATTGGTCCGGTTCGAATCTGATGCATAAAACTCAGTGCAATTGCAAGGTAGGTATAAAGGTGAATCGACCACCAGGTCTCGTAAGACATCTTCTTTCTTACCTTTTTATAAGAAGAAACACCGGCCATCACAAAGAACAAGAAACCAAGGGTTGCTGGCATCATCCAGACATAGGTGGTGGTGAATTTCCAAAGTTCCCCGCCAACGCGCGAACCATCTCCCCCGGCGTAAGCGATTGAAACAAGAAGAACATGAAACCCGATTAAGAAAAGTGAATAAGGACCGAGTCTGCGATGCCAATAAACTAGACGATCGTGGCCCACAGCTCTCTCGATCCAGGCAATTCGCGAGGTCATCACCAATCCAACAAGTGCAAAATATGTTCCTACCATCGCGCAGAGTCGAGAGGCAGAGGTGATTACTGGGTAAGGCCAGAGCCAATCGTGTGCTGTGGTTGTGATCAGATAAACGCCGAGTGTTACGCCCAATCCCAGACCCAGGATTAAACTGGCAGTTTTCGTCGTTACATCAGCGCGATTCATAGGGCTATCGCCCTAATTTTTTTTGATACTCGCGTCTGAAACATGGGGGGATTTTACATTACCGCCACTGAGTTATCCCTGTGAAACTCGCTTATCTCTTCTTTAATATGGTTAATTCCACTTGAGTGCTGCCACTAGTTAGTTGGGACCTTCGCGTGAGTTAAGAGCCATCCCATAATTTGACTAGTAAAATCCTTCGAGAAGTTAGGTGCGTGATTGGCCCCAGCGATTTTCCAAAAATCTATCGCCGTCGATGCGGGGCATCCTTGGAATTGCTCGATCGATGTCTCTGCGCCCGGCACTATTGCATCTAGATCCAAAGTTTTTGGCGAAACTGCTGCAGGAGCGCTGCATTTATTAATCACTCCCCACATATTGAATATTTTGATCGCTCCTGGAATTGGTCTTCCTAAGATGTGATTGATCTTGTAAGTCTCATCTTTCGTACCCCATATTTCGAGAACGCTAATTGGTGCAACTGCTTTGCAGGCCGCTGTTGCCGTGTAGCTTCCCCCGGCGATATTAACGATCGCTGCAAATCGGTCTGCGCGTTTGCAAGCCATCGCATTTGCTAAGAATCCCCCGTTAGAATTTCCGATGATATAGATGCGATTGGGGTCGACTGCATATTGCGCCGAAACCGCATCAACAATACTCATTATGTAAGCAACATCATCAACCTTCGGGCTATAAAAATTACAGCATTCGGGCGTTCCATTCCAGAATCGAATTCCGTGTGAATCTCTTGAGCCGTCAGGGTGAACGTAAAGAATGCCATTTGCTTGTGCAACGGGCGTCAGGTTGAGATATTTTTCAAATTGCGCACCCGTCTGGTTGTATCCCGAGAGGCCAATAACGAGTGGGGCTGGTGTCTGCGAGTTATAGGTCGAAGGAACGAAGAGATTAAAAGGACGAGAACCGTGAAATGGAACGGTGGCGGCATTGCTCACACCTGCACTCATTAATGCAATTGTTAATAGGAAAAATATCAATGCTCGAGATTTCATGTGGAATACACAACGTGCCATTTAACCGGGCTGGCATCATCAATTCTGGGGTGGGCAAAATCCAACTCGGGTCTTTCGCGTAGGCCTATCTTCTTCATAACGTTAATCGACGGGAGATTTTGTTTCGCGGTAAAAGAGAAGATTTCGGTGAGGCCACCTTCGTTCAGCCCATAATCAAGAACGACCTGCGCGGCCTCGGTCGCATAACCTTGGCCCCAATATTTCTTATCCAAGCGCCACCCGATTTCGTAACAGGGCATAAAAGCAACACCTGGAATATCTTGTTTAGCCAGTCCCACGAAGCCCATGAATTCGCCGGTGGATCTCTCCTCTGCTGCCCAGAGTCCAAGAGCGTTGGTCGCCAGAAGATCTCGCAATCGCAAGAAGCTGGCGAGTGACTCTTCTGCCGAATAAACCCTTGGAAAGAATTTTAGGTTTTCGACATCTGCGTTGAGAGCCGCCCAAGGCGCTAAGTCGCTCTCCTGCCACGCACGTAAGAGCACGCGAGGTGTTTCGAGTTCCGCAGCCAAGGAGGGATCTAGCGCTTAACTTCTCGAGCAGTGTGCATAAGACTCCAGCGGTAGATGTTCAGAAAGTTGTTGCCATTTTAGCCTTGAACTGGCCCGATCCCAACGCTAATCTCAATCCATGAGCAACCAGGTTGAAACACTCGTAGAAGTTCAGTTAACCAATCGCAACCGGGTCACCGTTTTTTGGCGTGGAGTTTTAGCTGCCCCATTCTTTATATTCGTTGGCTCCTTAACAGCAATGGTACATATGGGCTGGAGCGTTCCTACACTCACACTTCCGGTTCTTCTGGCACTCGTCTTTCGCGAGGTATATCCCAGTTATATCCTCACCTTTAATCACGCCATCACCGAATTAACTACGCGCGGCTTCGCCTACCTATTTCTCTTGACGGATGATTATCCTTCGATCGAACGCAATCCAAATATCGCGGTGATCTTTCCGGATATTGAAGGTGGAAAGAAGTTGAACCGTTATCTTCCTCTTGTAAAATGGCTCCTCGCAATTCCACTCTATGTTGTCGGAATTATCTACCTGGTCTTATCAATCGTACTTTCATTCTTCGCCTGGATTATCACTTCCATCACTGGAAATTATCCGGAAGCCGCAGCCAAGACTGTTTTAGGAACCATCGAGTTCTGGAATCGTGTTTCTGGGTATGCATTCTTACTCGTCACCGACGAATATCCTTCATTCACTATCTAAGGAGCGCAGATGAAAATTTCTGCTTTGATCACCGCTAAAGCGGTCTACACAATTACGGCGGACACTTCCATAGCGACGCTGGCGGAGAAACTTGCGTCACTCAAAGTTGGTGCACTAGTGGTCTCCCCTGACGGCATCCATATATCAGGAATCGTTTCAGAGCGCGATATTGTGGCTGCGCTACCTATTCACTTCCATGAGTTAGCTCGGCTACACGTTCGTGACATTATGACTGTAAATGTCACAACCTGCACGCCAAATTCCACAGTGGCAGATTTAATGAATTTAATGACCGAACGACGCATACGTCACGTTCCGGTGGTCAACGATGCTGGTGAACTGGTGTCGATAATTTCAATCGGAGATATCGTTAAGTCTCATGTCAGTGAGATTGACTCCGAGCGTGTTGCTCTCGTGGATTACGTCCTAAAACAGAGCTAGTAGCTCACTTAGCGCTTTGCGCTTTTGAGGATAGTCGTGGCTAGGAAATATCCAGCGGTGCTTATCGCGATTGCCCAAATTAATCCGATCACGACGACCATCACAGCCGTGAGCAGCAGCGTCACTGCATCCAAGCGGGTCGTTTTCAACATCTCCATGAGATTTCCCGGGCTGGCAATGCGATACGAAGTACCTATCAACACCGCACCTAGAGCTGCGGTTGGAATATGAACAATCACAGGATTGAGCACAAGGACAACGAGTAACAAGAAGGCAGCATGCGTAATTGCAGAGATGCGGCTGGCGGCCTTTGACCTGATGTTAACGCTGGTTCGCGCAATAGCGCCTGTTGCCGGCATCCCCCCGACCATTGCTGAGACCATCGTCGCTAAACCTTGTCCTACCAATTCGCGATTGGGTTTATAACTATGCGAAGACTCATGAATATGAACCATCTGGTCCGCTACCCGAGCAGATAGGAGCGACTCGATGGCAGCCAGCAGCGCAATCTGAATTGCCGCAATCAAAAGCGCGGCAGTTCCAATGTTGCTCGCCGATAAAGAAACATGAGCATAGAGAGAGCGGGGTAGATTTCCGATCAGCGGGGTGTGAATCGAAAAGATCGCCACCAATATCGTTGCAAAGATAATTGCGACAAAACTTGCAGGTACATGCACTTTAATCTTTAGTGCACGAGAGATCTTGGGATAGGCGAATTTTACAAGCAGAGTCAATACCAAGATAAATAGCGAACTCCAATGCACTCCGGCTGCGATCGCGGCTCGGACGGTGCGCCAAGCGGTTATCAGAGTGTTGGGACCGCTGATGGAGTGTGAAGCTAACACCGAGGGAAGTTGTTGCATGGCAATGACCAGTGCAATACCTAGAGTAAATCCTTCCATTACGGGCCAAGGCACGCGTTTGATGAGCCCACCGCAGTGCGTTACCCCCATCAGAATAATCATCGCTCCCGCTACTAATCCCAGAGGGGCGAGCGACGAAGTTCCGTACTTAATGACAATCGGAATCAGGACAACTGTCATGGCGCCCGTAGGGCCGCTTACCTGATAGTTAGAACCTCCGAAGATCGCCGCAATAAAACCGGCATAAATAGCGGTAATTAATCCAGCTCGAGCTCCGGCACCCGTGGTAATTCCAAAGGCCAGAGCCAGTGGAAGTGCAACGATTCCGACAGTGATTCCAGCGATGACATCGTGGCGCCAGATTTTTTTAAAATCTGCATAATCGCTTCGCTGCGGCAGTAACTCGCTTATATAACTCACGCGCTCTACTTACTCTGTCGTTTGAGAGTAAGTGATCCGGCAGAGAGGAGCAGCGCTAAAAATAAGAAGATTATGAGCGAGTCATTCCTGATTGACCCCTGATTTGAGATCACCTTGCGGGTGGCATCTATGGCATAGGAAAGGGGTAGGAAGTTGGATAGATCGTGCAGAATTCGCGGCATCGCTGCTCGCGGAATCAAAAGACCGCTCAGCAAGAGTTGCGGCAAGAGAATTGCCGGCATGAATTGAATGGCCTGAAACTCGGTATTGGCGAAGGTGCTTACTGCCAATCCAATGGCCAACCCAATAAGCGCATCTAAAATAGCCACATAAATCAAAGTGATTTGTAGTCCAGCGATCTTCAACCCCAGCACCCAGATTGCGTAGGACGAAACTGCCGTGGCTTGCACCAAACTCGTTAAACCAAATGCGATGGCATAACCCGCAATGAATTCTGCCTTACCAAGTGGCGAAATCATGAGGCGCTCTAACGTGCCACTACTTCTCTCCCGCAGAGTTGCTACCGAGGTAATCAAGAACATGACGAGCATCGGGAAGACACCTAGCATCGAGCCGGCCACCCGCTGGAAGAGGTCGGGATTGGTCCAGTACACATATTTCAAGATTGTCATCAAAAGTGCGGGTGAAACAAAGAGCAGGGCCAGTGTGCGCGGGTCATGCCATAGTTGTTGCAAGACCCGCTTGGTCATCGCGCTCAGCCGATTTATGTTCATGCGGCACCAATCAGCGATATGAAGACTTCGTCCATTCGGCTCTTACCCGTACGCGCGCGAAGTTCGGTCGGTGTTCCCTGAGCCAAGACTCGGCCCTCGCGCAACAAAATCAACTGGTGACAGGTATCTGCCTCATCCATTACATGGCTACTCACTAGAAGAGTTTTGCCCTGCGCCGCCAATTTATTGAAGAGTGCCCAGAGCTGAACTCGCAAGACTGGGTCGAGCCCCACCGTTGGTTCATCAAGAATCAACAATTCGGGGGTACCTACCAAGGTGGTGGCAAGCGCCAATCGGGCCCGCTCCCCACCGGAGAGAGATTCGGCCATCTGGTCGGCATTTCTAGAAAGATCCACATCTTCCAGAATTTCTTCGGGAGATTTCTCGTTATGGGGATATAAAGCGGCGAAATAACGGATGTTTTGAATACAGGTGAGATCGGAGTAAACGCTGGCACTTTGCGTGGAGTAACCGATCTTGCTTCGTAGCGGTTTCGAGGCTGCCGGTAAATCCAGTATCTGGATCTCCCCGCTGGTAATACGTTGCAGTCCGACAATAGATCTCATGAGTGTCGTCTTGCCACTACCACTGGGACCAAGCAACCCCATAATCACACCACGAGGAATTTCAACGGTGAGGTCATGCAATATATGGCTCTTACCGCGTTGCACATTGAGGTTAATCGCACATATAGCGGCTGA
>Ga0136641_1000847_pt1 | contig 12896 bp, 11 predicted proteins | sample EliLak1302023Y_FD_115312 | JGI IMG/M metagenome (GOLD analysis project Ga0136641, IMG submission 115312) | Freshwater microbial communities from Elizabeth Lake, Yosemite National Park, California, USA - 13020-23Y | ecosystem: Environmental > Aquatic > Freshwater > Lake ...
AGCATTTCTACGTCACCAACAGCGGCGTGGCCTGGGAGCCGGCGGTGAAGTTCGCGCAGGACTTCATGGGCATGGACCGCGTGCTCTACGCGATGGACTACCCCTACCAGCACGCGGTCGATGAAGTCAGCATGATGGACAACATGGCGCTGTCGCCCGAGGACAAGCTGCGCTTCTTCCAGACCAACGCCGAGGCGGTGTTCAAGATCAAGGCTTGAACCGAGAGCGCCGCATCCGCGGCGCCGTCTTCAGATCTGCACGCGCGTGCCCAACTCGACCACCGCGTTGTCGGGCAGCCTGAAGAATTCGGGGATACCGCCGGCGTTGCGGCTCATCGCCGCGAACAGCATCTCGCGCCAGTGCGCCATGCCGCTGCCCGGCGTCGGCACCACGGTTTCGCGGCTCAGGAAATAGGTCGTCTCGAAGACCGGGATACGCAGGCCCAGGCGCTCCGCGGCGCGCAGGGCCAGCGGCACGTCGGGCACATCCATGAAGCCGAAACGCAGCGTCGCGCGCCAGAAGCCGGGAGCCATCTCCTGCACCACCAGGCGCTCGTTGGCGGCCACGAAGGGCACGTCGGCGAACAACACGGTGAGGATCACATTGGTCTCGTGCAGCACCTGGTTGTGCTTCAGGTTGTGCAGCAGGGCCTGCGGCACCGTGCCCGCGTTGGCGACCGCGTAGACGGCGGTGCGGGACACGCGGTGGATGCTGTCGGCACTCAGGCTTTCGATGAAAGGCCGCAATTCCAGCCCTTCGCTCTTGATGCTGTCGATCAGCAGCGCACGGCCGCGCGACCAGGTGCTCATCACGCCGAAGAGCAGCAGGCCCAAGGCCAGCGGAAACCAGCCACCGTCGAAGAACTTCACCGCGCAACCGGCTACCAGCAGGCCGTCCACGCAGAGGAAGAACAGCGTGGCCGCGCCGGCCAGCAGGGGGTGGATCTTCCAGCCGTCGCGGATGACGAACCAGGTCAGCACGGTGGTGATCATCATGGTCAGCGTGACCGCGATGCCGTAGGCCGCGGCCAGCGCCGTGCTGCTGCCAAAGCCCAGCACCGCGGCCACCACGCCGACCAGCAGCAGCCAATTGACCGCCGGCACGTAGATCTGCCCGGCTTCGGCTGCCGAGGTGTAGCGCACCGCCATGCGCGGCAGGAAGCCGAGCTGCATGGCCTGCTTGGTCATCGAATAGGCGCCCGAGATCACGGCCTGCGAGGCGATGATGGCGGCCAGTGTGGCCAGCACCAGGGCTGGGATCAGCGCCGCCTGCGGAAAGAGGCGGTAAAAGGGATTTTCGATGGCCGTCGGGTCGCGCATCAGCAGCGCGCCCTGGCCCATGTAGTTCAGCGCCAGCGCGGGCAGCACCAGGGCGGTCCAGGCCAGCTGGATGGGCTTGCGGCCGAAGTGGCCCATGTCGGCGTACAGCGCCTCGGCGCCGGTCAGTGCCAGCACGATGGCGCCCACCGCCGCGAAGAGATGCCAGCCGCGCGTGGACAGGAACTCCCAGGCGTGGACCGGGTTCAAGGCCACCAGGATGGCCGGCGCCTGCACGATCTGCATCACGCCCGTGACGGCCAGGGTGCCGAACCACAGCACGATCACCGGCCCGAAAAACTTGCCGACGAAGCCGGTGCCCAGGCGCTGCACCATGAACAGGCCGACGATGACGGCCAGGGAGATCGGCACCACATAGGGCTTGAGCGCCGGGGTGGCGATCTCCAGGCCCTCCATCGCGCCCAGCACCGAGATGGCCGGCGTGATGACGCTGTCGCCATAGAACAGCGTGGCGCCGAACACGCCCAGCAGCAGCAGGGCCTTGCGCAGCGCCGGCCGGTCTTTCACGGCCCGCGCGGCCAGCGCCGTCAGCGCCAGGCCGCCGCCTTCGCCATGGTTGTCGGCGCGCAGGATCAGCACCACGTACTTCAGCGTCACCACCAGCATCAGCGCCCAGAAGATCACCGACACCGCGCCGATCAGGTTGTGCGCGTTCAGCGCCACGCCGGTGGCCGGCAGGAAGATCTCCTTGACGGTGTACAGCGGGCTGGTGCCGATGTCGCCGTAGACGACGCCGATGGCGGCCAGGGTCAACGCGGCCAGGCTCTGGCGCGCCGGGTGGGCCACCGGGGGCTGGGCGGTGATGGCGGGAAGGGGGGTGCTCATGAGGGTGGGCCGTGCCGTGACGATGCCCGCACGATGCCCGCGTGCGCATCAGGAACGCATATGGGAGCGCCCGCGGTTCAGGGCTCGTCGCCTTCGGCCACGCGGTAGCCCACGCCGGGCTCGGTCAGCAGGATCTGCGGGTCGGCCGGCTCGGCCTCCAGCTTGGCGCGCAACTGGCCCATGTACAGGCGCAGGTAGTGGGTATGGGCGGTGAACTCGGCGCCCCACACCTCGGCCAGCAAGGTGCGGTGCATCACCACCTGGCCGGCACTGCGCACCAGGCGCGCCAGCAGCTTGAATTCGGTGGGCGTGAGGTGCACCGCCTGCGCGTTCAGCGTGACGCGGCGGGCCGCCAGGTCGACCACCAGCCCGGCCCGGGCGTAGTGCGTGATGGCCGGCTGCAGGGCTCTGCCGCGGCGGCGCAGCGCCACCCGTATGCGAGCCAGCAACTCGCCCAGGCTGAAGGGTTTGACCAGGTAATCGTCGGCCCCGGCGTCGAGCAGGCTGATCTTCTGGCCGTCGCCGTCGCGCGCCGACAGCACCAGCACGGGCACGGCCTGGTCGCGGCGCAGGCGGTCGAGCAGCTCGGCGCCGTCGCCGTCCGGCAAGCCCAGGTCCAGCAACACCAGGGCCGGGGGCTGCCCGCTGGCGGCAGCGTGGCTCCACAGGGCCAGCGCATCGGCCAGGCTGGCCGCCGCCAGCACCCGGTAGCCTTCCACCTCGAGCCCGGCGCGCAGGGTGCCGCGCAATTCACGGTCGTCTTCCACCAGCAGCACGGTCAGCGTCATGGTGCAGCGGCGCCTTCGGCCAGCGGCCCGGCCGACATGCCCGGGGCGGCCGGGGCCGATGCCGGTTGTTCGGCCACTGGCAGCCGACATTCGAAACTGGCGCCGCCGTGGCCGCGCAGGCGCAAGGCGAGTTCACCGCCATGGGCGTGGGCGATGGCACGGCACACGGCCAGGCCGACACCGGCACCGCGGGCCGCGCTGGCGTCACCGCGCTGGAAGACCTCGAAGATGTGCTCGCGCAGGCCCGGGGCCACACCGGGGCCGCGGTCGCGCACCGCCAGCACCACGCTGCCCGGCAACTGGCGCACCCGGATCTCCACCGGCGCTTCGTCGCCGCCGTGCTTCAGCGCGTTGTCGACCAGGTTGTCCAGCAGTTGCACCAGCAACACGGCGTCGCAGCGCAGCAACGGCAAGCCGGGTTCGACGCGGGCCCGCACGCGGCGCTGCGGGTCGCGCACGCGCACCCGGCGCAGCACCGCGCCGACCAGCTCTTCGGCCGATTCCCAGTCCATGCGCAGCACCAGACCCGGGGCATCCAGCCGCGCCAGTTGCAGGGTGTTGTCGGTCAGCCGGCTGAGCTGTTCGGCTTCGACCGCGATGCTGGTGGCCAGGCGCCGGCGCTGTTCGACGGACAGCCGGTCGGCCTGTTCCTGCAGCGCCGATGCGGCGCCCAGGATGGTGGCCAGCGGCGTCCGGTAGTCGTGCGAGATCGCCGCCAGCAGCGTGTTGCGCAACTTGTGCGCCTGGGCTTCCTCGCGCGCCAGGCGTGTGGCGCGCGCAGCCTGCGCGCGGTGCAGCGCCTGGCCCATCTGGTCGCACAGGGCCTGGGCATGGGCGCGCAGCTCGTGGACCTCGTGCGCGTCGCTGGGCCAGCGGCCCAGCACCAGGCAGGCCGCACCGGAACTGCCCTGACGCCCACCGCGGCTGTGCAGCGGCAGGTACCAGGCGCCCTGCTGTTCGTGGCGGCCGGTGCCGGGGCCGAAGGCGACACACTCGCGCAGGCACAGCCACAGGCCGGCCTGCACGTCGGCGTCCACCGGGTCGGGCCCCAGGCGCAGCACGGCCAGCTCGTCGTTGTCGGCTGGCAGGGCGTCTTTCAGCAACAAAAGGGTGACCTCGGCCGCGGGCCTTGGGTCGGGTTCGGCCAGGGCGAGCAGGGCCTGCTGCAAATGGGCGGACTGCTGCAGCGGTTCGTCGGTGTCGCGCAGGGTCTCGCTCAGCCGGCGCAAGGCTACAGCGCGGCGCGCCAGGCGGGTGCCCCGATGGGCTTGCTGGCGCAGCCGCTGCAAGGCCCAGAGCAGGCTGGCGGCGCTGCCCAGCAGGGCGGCGGCGAGCAACCAGGGAAGCAGACTGGCGGGGTTCATGCTGGGCGGGGGGGCGGGTGCGGGCGAACGGTGGGCGCCACTCGGCCGTCGAGGGTACCCTGCCGGCTGAACCGCGTCCTGATGTCAGGCTGACGCTCATCCGCAAAACGGGTGTCAATATTGACACTGGCGGCGTTGCGCACTGACATCGCGGGCGCCGTGCCGGCCTCTATGGTTGGTCTTCCGCCGGTGCGCACTGCGCCCACGGCGAAAACAGACCGGAGGAACCGATCCATGTTGCCGTCGACGATGTCCATTGCACCCGCTTCATCGGCCACATCGGCCAGCCCTTTCCAACCCCGCGCGGTCAACGCGCACCTGGACGCCTCGCTGACCTTGCTGCCCGGCGCCGAGTTGGCGATCCGGCTGTTGCGATCGCTGGACCATGTCGGCCGCGGCATGCTGCTGGTGGGCGGCGGTGGCCACGTGCTGCATGCCAACCGCCTGGCCAGCCAGGCGCTGGCCGACGGGCACGCGCTGCAGATCTCGCAAGGCCGGCTGGGTGCCCACAGCCCCGACGACGCCCAGCGTCTGGCGGGCGCCCTGCAGGCCGCCATGCAGCGCGACCTGCGCCAACTGCTGCACCTGGGGCAAGGCGCGACCAGCGCGACCGTGGCGGTCCTGCCCATCGACGGTGAAGGCGGCGGCGCGGCCCTGGTGTCGATGGAGCAGCCGCGCCGCAAGCTGGACCTGGCGGTGCAGTGCTATGCCCGCCAGCACAACCTGACCGGCGCAGAAACAGCGGTGCTGGAAGCCCTGCTCGGCGGGCTTTCGCCCAGCGCCGTGGCGCGGGCCAAACAGGTGGCCGTGTCCACCGTGCGCACCCAGATCAGCCAGCTGCGCCTGAAGACGGGTGCCCGCAGCATCCGCCAACTGCTGGACCGCGTGGCGGGCCTGCCGCCGATGATGGTGGTGGTGCAGTAGCGACGCCAGGCACTGAGCGGGCCGCCGGACCGGCGTTCACCACTTGGGCGGCAGCGGCCGCAGCAGGCGCCAGCGGCGCTCGTCCAGGCGCAAGTAGCCCCCCCGGGTCAGGTCGCCGATGAGCTTGGTCACCATGGTGCGCGAGCAGCCCACCTGCTGCGCCAATTCCGTCTGCGTCAGCGCCATCGGCATCCAGCAGCTGCCGTCAGGCTGGGCCACGGCGGTGTCGCGCAGCAACTGGGCGAAACGGCCGTAGGCGTCGTTCAGGGCCAGGTCGCGCGCGCGCACCGACAAGGCCCGCACCAGCCGCACGACCTTGCCCAGCAGCAGGAAGGTGATGTTGGGGTCCTGCGCGATGCAGGCGACCAGCTCCTCGCGGGTGACGACGCGGCAGACGCTGGCGGTCTCGACGACGACGCTGGCCGAACGGGGGCCGCCGGCCAGGCTCATCTCGCCCATGTACTCGCCCGGACCGTAGTAGCCGAAGGTGAATTCCTGACCTTCGGCGCTGGCCGAATAAGCGCGCAGGCGGCCACTGACGATGAAGTACAAGGTGCCGCCAGGGTCGCCTTCGTGCATCAGGATGGCGCCCTTGCGGTAGCGCCGCTCCACGCCGCGCAGCGCCACCACACGCAAGGCGTCGGGCAGCAGGTCCAGGCCGTTCTGGGTGATGGCGGTTTCAGATGCTGGGTTCATGTCGGCGCGGGCGGCTGCGGCCCGTGGAGTGCCGGGCGATTCTAGGCAGCCGCCTGGGCCTCGGATGGGCGGCTGCCTAGAATCCGGTCTGCCCTGTTTGCGTGTCCGCCGCCATGAAGCCCGCCCTCAGCACCGTTCAAGACGCCGCCTGCGGCTGCTGTGCCCTGCGTTCGCGGCGCTTGTTCTCGCAGTGGCTGGCCGTGGGCGGCATGGTCGGCCTGGCGGGTTCGGCGGCGGCCCAGGACGACAACGCCGCCGGCGTGCGCGACGACGTCGGCCGCGCCAGCCGCCTGGCCAAGCTGGTGCCGGCCGAACAGTTGGAAGGCCAGGCCGCGCAGCAATACCTGCAGCTGACGCGCGAGGCCGGCGCCCAGCGCGCGCTGGCCCCGCCCAAGCACCCGCAGCTGCTGCGCCTGCGCGCCATCGCGCAGCGCATCATTCCTTTTGCGCCGGCCTGGAACGAACGCGCCCGCCAGTGGCAGTGGGAAGTCAACCTGCTGGGCAGCATGGAACTCAACGCCTTCTGCATGCCCGGCGGCAAGATCGCCTTCTACAGCGGCATCCTGAAGAAGTTGCAGCTCGACGACGACGAAGTCGCTGCCATCATGGGCCACGAGATGGCCCACGCCCTGCGCGAACACGCCCGTGAACGGATGGGCAAAGGTCTGGCCACGCGCGGCCTGATCGACATCGGCTCGGCGCTGCTGGGCCTGGGCCAGCTGGCCCGCGGCGCTGCCGACCTGGGCGGGCAATTGCTGAGTCTGAAGTTCAGCCGCGACGACGAGACCGAGGCCGACATCGTCGGCATGGACCTGGCCGCCCGCGCCGGCTACGACCCGTCCGCCGGCGTCACGCTGTGGCAGAAGATGATGGCTGCCAACCAGGGCGCGCCGCCGCAATGGCTGTCGACCCACCCGGCCAGCACGACACGCATCCAGGACATTCAGGCCAAGCTGCCCAAGGTGCTGCCGCTGTTCGACAAGGCCGCCAAGCCGACGCAGCGCTACGCGCCGTATCCGGCAGCCTGACAACGTGCGCCACTTGCGCTGCAGCCTGATCGCCAGCCTGGCCCTGGCCGCAGGGGCCGCGCATGCCGCCAGCAAGCCGCTGGTCTTCTGCGCCGACGCCAGCCCCGAAGGCTTCGACCCCAGCCTGTGGGACGCCGCCAGCACGGCCAACGCCACGCGGCCGATCTTCCAAGGGCTGGTGACCTTCAAGCGTGGCGGCGCGGAGATCATTCCCAGTCTGGCCACCGCCTGGACGGTGTCGCCCGACGCCCGCACCTTTACCTTTCAGCTGCGGCCGCATGCGGCCTTCCAGACCACCGCCTACTTCAAGCCGACGCGGGCCTTCAACGCCGACGATGTGGTCTTCACCTTCACCCGGCTGATCGACCCCGGGACGGCCTTCAACCGGGCCTTTCCGGCGACCTTCGTCTACCCGCAAAGCCTGGGGCTGGACAAGATGATTGCCGGCATCGACCGCCTGGGCGACCACGCAGTGCGCTTTCGCCTGCACCGGCCCAACGTCAATTTCCTGAGCTACTTCGCCGGCACCTACGCCGTCATCCATTCGGCCGAATACGCCGCGCAACTGCTGGCCCAGGGCCGGGCCAGCGCCATCAACAACCAGCCCGTGGGCACCGGGCCCTACCAGTTCAAGAGCTACCGCAAGGACGACGTGCTGCGCTACACCGCCCACCCCGGCTACTGGGGCGGCGTGCAGCGCACCGAGAAGCTGGTCTTCGCCATCAGCCGCGAAGCCAATGTGCGGGTGCAGAAGCTGGCCCGCGGCGAATGCCACGTCGCAGCCCCCATCCGCGACGTCGACATCAGCGCCCTGACCGGCCACCCGCAGGTGGTGGTGCAGAAGATCCAGGCGCTGAACATCAGCTACCTGTCCTTCAACATGAAGCGCCCGCCCACCGACAACCGCGACGTGCGCGAGGCGCTGGACAGCGCGGTGGACCGCAACGCGCTGTTCAAGGTGCTGTTCCCGCGCGGCGACGCGATGCAGGCGGTGAGCGCCTTTCCGCCGGCCGTGCCCGGCTACGACAAGACGCTGAAGAACGACTACAACCCTGACCGCGCCCGATGGCTGCTGGCACAGGCGGGCTATGCGAAGGGCCTGCAGATCGATCTCTGGGCCCTGCCCATCAGCCGCCCGACCAACCCCAACGGGCAGTTGATGGCGCAGATGATCCAGGCCGACTGGGCCCGGATCGGCGTGCAGGCGCGCATCGTCACTTACGAGTGGGGCGAGTACCTGAAGCGCGCCAACCAGGGCGAACACCACGTCTACATGAGCGGCTGGAGCACCGATGTGGCCGCCGCCGACGAGTTCCTGGCGCCCAACCTGACCTGCGCGTCCAGCCGCGGCGGCATCAAGTTCTGCAATGCCGAATTCGACGCCCTGGTCGAAGGCGCGCGGGCCGAGGTCGATGACGCCCAACGCAACGGGATGATCCAACGCGCGCAGCAGATCTTCAAGCGCGAAAGGCCATGGATCACGATGGCCCACAGCGCCGTCTACATCCCGCTGCGCAAGGACGTGCAGGGCTTCATCATGTCGCCCACCGGCGGCGTCGACTTCGAAGGCGTTTACAGGCCATGAACCCGGCCATGAACCCGGCCATCCGCGTCGAAGACATCGCCGCCGACCCGGCCTTCCGCCGCCTGGCCAGCCTGCGCGGCGTGCTGCACGCGCTGCGCTACGCGACCCGCAACAACTTCGCCGGCCGCGTGCTCTACGTCGGCATGGACTGCGCCTGGCTGCGCGCCGAGGCCGCCAGCGGCCTGGAGTCCGCCGCCGCCTGGCTCGCCGTGCGCCGCCCGGGCTGGCAACTGTTGGTGCTGGACGCCTTGCGCCCGCAGCGTGTGCAGGAAGCCATCTGGGCCGACGTGGCCGGCACCGATGCCGCGCTGTACTTCGCCAACCCCGAGCGAGGCTCCATCCACAGCTACGGCATGGCGGTAGACGTGACGCTGGTGGACGCGCTGGGCCGCGAGTCCGACATGGGCAGCGGCTTCGACGAGATGACGCTGGCCTCCCACCCCGCGCTGCACGACGAACACCTGGCCAGCGGCCTGCTGACGCCGGCCCAGGTGGCCGAACGGCAATGCCTGGCCGACGCCATGGCCCACGGCGGCTTCCACGGCATCGCCACCGAATGGTGGCACTTCGACCACGGCGACCGCGACCGCGTGCGGCGTGAACTGCCGCGCGTCGCCTGACCCCGACCGATCACCCGCGAGGCCCCGCCATGACCCCCACCCGCCGCCACTTCATCGCCGCCGCCGCGGCCACGGGCCTGGCCACCGCAGCGTCGGTCCAGCCGGCCGGCGCTGCCCACGGTGCGCCGCGGCTGCCGGTGCTGCGCCCGCGCCGCCTGCAGCCCGGCGACACCATCGCCCTGGTCAACCCGTCGAACGCCGTCTTCGAACGCCTGCCCTATGTGCTGGCCAGCGAAGCGTTGCAGGCCCTGGGCTTCAAGGTCAGGGAAGCGCCGAACCTGCGCGCCCGCTATGGCCCCTACGCCGGCACCGACGCGCAGCGCGCCGCCGACGTGAATGCCATGTTCGCCGACCCCGCGGTGCAAGGCATCCTGGCGCTGACCGGCGGCTCGGGCGCCAACCGCATCCTGCCGCTGCTGGACTACGGCCTGATCGCGCGCAACCCGAAATTCCTGGGCGGGTTTTCCGACGTCACCGCGCTGATCAACGCCGTCAACGCGCAGACCGGCCTGGTCACCTTCCACTGCCCGCTGGGCGTGTCGGAATGGAACGCCTTCAGCGTGAAATGGCTGCGCGGCGCGGTGATGGATGCGCAGGCGCAAACGCTGGCCAACGAACCCGAAGCCGAAGACGCGCTGGTGCCGCGCAACAACCGCATCCAGACCCTGCGCGGCGGCCGCTCGCGCGGACCGCTGGTCGGCGGCAACCTGGCGGTGCTGAGCTCGATGGCCGGCTCGCCCTACTGGCCCTCATTCGACGGCGCCATCCTGGTTCTGGAAGAGGTCAACGAGGCGATCTACCGCTGCGACCGCATGCTGTCCACGCTGAAGCTGGCCGGCGCGCTGGACCGCCTGGCCGGTGTCGTGCTGGGCGCTTTCACCAACTGCACGCCGGGCGACGGCAACTACGGCACGCTGACACTGGACGAGGTCTTCGACGACTACTTCCTCAGGCCGCTGAAGGTGCCGGTCTACAGCGGCGCGCTGTTCGGCCATATCAAGCGCAAATTCACGCTGCCCATCGGGCTGACGGTGGAGATGGACGCCGACGCCGGAACGCTGCGCTACCTGCAGCCGGCCGTGGTCTGAGCGTTCAGGCGCTGCAGCCTGCGGCGCTGGCGCTGGCGCTGACTGCGGCCAGCCCCGTCCGATTCCTTCGTGGCCTGCAGCATCGGGATGAGGCCCGGCGCTCCAAGGTGCTTTCGGCCGTTGCGCGTCGCAACAGGTGACGGTATAACGCGCCAAGTGTGGTGATGGTTCAGCAACTCAACAGGGCGGTCGAGCCCGAGCGAGGACATTCATGAAAACCCGTATCGTTGTTGCGTTGGCCGTGACGGTCCTCTTGGGCGCTTGCGCGACCCGGGGCGGAGAAACCAGCGGCAAAGGGGGAACGGAAGAGGGTGTCGTCAGCGCCTCTTTCATCGCGCCGGTCAAGTGCGAGGTCGACGTTCTCATCGACAGTGACGAGGACATCGTCGTCTTGCACGAACCGGTGCACAGCAGACGTTGCCCCAGCCTAACGACCACCTGGAGGCTGCTCAAGCTGAGGCCGGGCGGACCGGTTTACGCTTTTGATACACCCGGCGTGGTGTTCAACAAGCCCCCCTCGCCCTACCCGCTACCGACCTGCAGTGCGGGCACTTCGGCTCAGTACTACAAGTGCGTCTTCAATGGCCGCACAGGCGAGACCTACGGCTACACGATCTATCTCTTGAAGGATGGCGTGCCGTGGAAGAAGCTCGACCCGCACATGGTCAACGACTAGGCTGAAGTTCCGCGCCATCACTGAACGCGTGGCGTAGCCAAGTCCCTGTCGCGCCTCACAAATTCGGCCCCTTTGGGCCTTTTTTGTGCCTTGTTTTGTAGTCACTAAAATGTGTTGACGTTGCGCGCCGATTGATCCAAAATTGCGAACATGGCAGCCCGCACCGGAACCGCTCACGTCGTCACCACCAAGCGGGCGTACAAGGACAAGGTCTATTTCACCCACCTGCTGCGCCGCAGCTACCGTGAAGACGGTAAGGTCAAGAACGAGACCCTGGGCAACTTGTCGCACCTGCCCGATGCGCTGATCGACATCATCCGGCGCTCGCTGCAGGGCGAGACTTTCGTTCCCGCCTCCCAGGCCTTCGAGGTCGTTCGCTCACGCGCCCATGGCCACGTGCAGGCTGTCGCGGTGGCGATGCAGCGCCTGGGGCTGGCCTCGGTGATCGCCGGGGCGCCCAGCCGTCAACGCGAGTTGGTGCTGGCCATGGTGGCCTCGCGCATCGTCCAGCCTGACACCAAGCTGGCCACCTCCAGGCGCTGGCACTGCTCGACCCTGGCCGAGGACTTTGGCGTGACTGACGCCACCGAGGACGACCTGTATGCCGCCATGGACTGGCTACTGGCCCGCCAGGACGCCATCGAGCAAAAGCTCGCCGCACGTCACCTGCGCGAGGATGCACTGGTGCTGTACGACCTGTCGTCGAGTTACTTCGAGGGCAGCACCTGCCCGCTGGCCAAGCGGGGCTACAGCCGCGATGGCCGGCCCGGCACGTTGCAGGTCAACTACGGGCTGCTCACCGATGCGCGTGGCTGCCCTGTGGCCGTCTCGGTGTTCGAGGGCAATACGTCGGACAGCCTGACCTTCTTGCCCGCCGTGCAGCGTGTGCGCGAGCGCTTCGGCCTGGCGCAGGTGGTGATGGTGGGTGACCGCGGCATGGTGTCGCAAAAGGCCATCGACGAGCTTCGCGGCCAAGGCGGGATCGACTGGATCACGGCGCTCAAGAGCGTCTCGATCCGTTCCCTGGTCGAGCAGGGTCATTTGCAACTGGGCTTGTTCGATCAGCGCAACCTGGCCGAGATCACTTCACCCGACTATCCCGGCGAGCGACTGGTGGCTTGCCGCAACGACGCCCTGGCCAAGTTGCGCGCGCACAAGCGCGAGAGTCTGCTGCAGTCCACCGAGGCCTTGCTGGCCGTGATCAAGGCCAGTGTGGATGCGGGCCGGCTCACCGGGCAGGACAAGATCGGCGTGCAGGTGGGCAAGATCATCAACCGCCACAAGGTGGCCAAGCACTTCGAGCTGCGCATCGGGGATGCGGCGCTGGGTTGGGCGCGAAGGCACGACGCCATCAACGCCGAGGCGGCGCTGGACGGGCTGTACGTCATTCGCACCTCACTGGACGCCAATCGCATGGACGCACCGGATTGCGTGCGCAGCTACAAGGCCCTGTCCAACGTGGAGCGGGCGTTCCGATCATTGAAGACGGTGGACCTGAAGGTTCGGCCCATCCACCACCGGCTGGCTGACCGCGTGCGTGCCCACATCCTGCTGTGCATGCTGGCGTTCTATGTCGAGTGGCACATGCGCGAAGCCTGGCGCGAGTTGATGTTCGCCGACACCGACCAAGCTGCCAAGGCCACGCGCGATCCGGTGGCACCCGCCCAGCGCTCGGCCTCGGCGCAACGCAAGGCCGCATCGAAGTCGATCGACGACGAGCAGCCCGCGCACAGCTTTGCCACCCTGATGGCGCAGATGGCCACCCTCGTGCGCAACACCTGCCGCACGCCCAGTGCGGGCGCCAATGCGCCAACCTTCGAGGTGCTCACCACCGCCACGGCACACCAACAGCGCGCCATGGCGCTGTTACAGGCTATCCAGCCGTAGTCAGAAAACCAAACCCGAAATCCATCGCAAGTGGTTGATGGAAAAGGGGAATTCGGGCGGGCGGCGGTGGAACTTCAG